>ENA-UOOR01001895-UOOR01001895.1-fermentation-metagenome-genome-assembly--contig:-NODE-1895-length-22883-cov-6.884134_pt1 | contig 22883 bp, 24 predicted proteins | sample MGYA00245780_ERZ724029 | MGnify/ENA primary metagenome ERZ724029 (study PRJEB28704, sample SAMN03018315) | fermentation metagenome | biome: anthropogenic terrestrial biome; feature: soil; material... | reverse complement strand
TCCATACTTCATCGGTGACGATGTTGTTGCTTTGATTTGCAGCAAAATTCCAAAGTAAAGGGTAGTCTGAACGAATGAGCGTAGTTCCGGTTGCCATGACAAAGCCCGGCGTGCTGGAAGGCAGCCCGGTTAGAGTTATCATCGTGCCTACCGGCATGCCCCACATACCCGAAATTGGAGCGCGGATTATCCAGCCATTATTAGCCGCATTACGTTGTTTGATATATCCGTCTGCCGTGCTCACCCATGCCATCCACGGGAACGGATTCGGCGGCTCCTGGTCACCTACATACCACGGAACCATTGTATCAACTATCTCAACAACCGTGTTAGCCTTCTCGGCGGCCATTTGTGCCGATTGCAGTGATTGCGCCGCCGCTGCCTCAGACTTAACCACTGCCGCTTCAGCTTCCACCACCGCCGCGCCCGGATTATCGTAGTTAAACATTCCTGTTCCATCTGCGTTCCAGCCTATTGCCTTGCCGGGGACAGGAGCCGGTAATTGATGCGGCGTGCCTATGACCGTTACGTCCGCCTTTAAACTTCTGCTCGACTCTTCGTTTAGCTGCTGCGCTATCATTGTCAGTCTGTCATACGCCTTTTCTAAAGTTTCGTTAGGCAGTGCCCCTTGGTTGATTAAATCCATCTCTTGTGTGACCGGCACCACGCGCATAATAGTCATTTTCCAACCAGCGGGCAAGGGTTTGCCGAAAGGATAAGGATAAATTACGTTACAGTTTTTCGTGTCTACGTTATAGCCGCTTTCTAGCAAGGTTGTGTTGCCATCCAAGTCGGTAAGATAAACTTTGATATGTGTTTTGTCAAGCAGGGCGAACGTGTATGGAAACGCGGTAATTATCCCGTCGCCCAAAAGCACCTCTTTGGTTTTATCGTTTTGTACCGTCATTCTATCGCCTCACAGAAAAGGAGCCTTGCGGCTCCTAGTTTCTTCTTCTGGAAAACAGGTCTCTCCACGACGCCTCGCCATTGTCCTCTAGCCAGTCTAGGAAATTGAACACCCACGTGTTCACTTGCTGCGGTACGCCTTTATAGAATCCTGCCGCCTCTCCAACTCCTTCCGCAAAGTCAAGCCACTCTCCGTCGCCTTGGATGATTTTACGCGCCTTTCCGACAACGTTACCCATTGATTCTACCGTGCTTTCAATGGGGGAAACCCTGTACGACGAATACTCCCCGAAAGCCCGGTTGATTAGAAACGCGCCAATGTCGCGGATAATCGGGGCAGCCTGTAGCGGCCATGATACCATTGAACTACCGAAACGCTTTAATATCTCGTCTAGGTCGTCACTGTCGTCGTTCCGCAACGCTTCTCTGAGCACAAATTCAAACATTCCCGGCAAAACCCAATTGTAGAGGGTTGCTCTTGCTATCGTTTGTACCGCTTGTTGGCGTTCACCCACCGTCCATTGTCGCTCTGCTGTTTTCTTAGCCAGCCAGAAACGATTGTATAGAACATTGCCGAACGAATAGAACATTGTTATAATGCGTTTCATTTCGTTGCCGCGCTGGGCAGAGGCCAGGTCTTTGATTGCCCCAGTTCCTTGTGTTCTCCTAATCGCCCCATCCGCATACTCGACGGCTTGCGCTTCGTCTTGGAACTTGCTTAATCCGATTTTGTACGATTCTACCCATGTCGGAACAGACACAACCATGTCCATAAAGCCAATCATTGAGAAGGCGAAGTTCTGTAATCCCTTGTTGTTTCGGAACATGCGTCTGGAAAAGTCGTAAATATCACGATCAAACGTCAAGGCGCGGTCGCGCATGAATACAGACTTTTCTTTGACGAAGTTCCAAGTTCCCTGCGGGCTAGACATAGCGGCCATCATCCCGCGCATTGTTGGGACAAACCCTATCTCGTCCATTGTGTGGAAGAAACCAGACGTTTGAAGCAGGGCAACCCGAAGGTTCATGCCCATAAACCGTAGCGTTGACCGACTCCGTAGCCACCGGAAAGCCTTGTCGCCGAAGTTCATAGACTCTCCCTGGTCACTTGCTATGCCTTTAACGGCATTTTCCAAGGCACGATAACCCTTAATGCCTATGGCGTTTTCAATTGCTTGCCTTACTTCTTTATGTTTTAAGAACCTATTCGCGTCAATTATAGCTTTCCGGTGGGTGAGGTCATGTGTTACATTGACTAAGTGGGACGTTAAAGTATTCCAGCGCAAGTTAAGTGGCCTTTCCACTGATCGCACGCGCCCTTTGGTATGCCCGTGTTTGGTAGCGGCGTAGGCGGCGGGGGCTTCTTTGTATAAAGCGTTTAGTTTCTCGTCCTGTCTAAAAGCTTCTGCCGACTTGCCTGGGTCGAACTTAATAGGGTAATACCCGCCACGGTAAGTCCCGAACGGCGTTTCGACCTGGATGGGTTCGACTCGTTCCGGCTCAATGCCGGTTACTTCTTCCTCCAGTTTTTTAATTGCTGGCCAGAAACTATCAAGATAATCCCATATTGCTTGGACCATATCCCAATCTTTTTTTGTGAGCTGTGCTTTAATTTGTGCAATCTGCTCGTCGGTTAAGCTATATCCTCTCTGTAGCCGGTCCAAGTTCCCTTCATTGCCCACGTTTAGCGCGCAAAGGATTATTTCTTCCTTTGTCAAGCTCTGTTCCAGGGCTGGAAGGTACACTTGAGCGTGTGACATATCCGCCATTTCGCGTTCGTTGTAGAATTGTCCGATAACATTTCTGATTCGTTTGATAACTCGTTGCTCTAACTGCTTTTCGTCATTAAAGGAGTTGTTGAACAAATTCCAAAAATACTTGTGCATCGGTCCTTCGGTGTTTCCATCCAGGTACCTAACGATGAATTCCGTCTTTAACAACCAGGCGTTTATATCGTCAGGAATACTCATTAGCTTTTGGAAGAAGGTTTTGTAGCTTCCGATCTTCTTCTCCCCGGCGTATTTTTCTCCGGCGTTTGTTTTAATGCTTTCCGCCGCTTCCCGTGCTGCTTCATTGAGTTCAACCTTGATAAATGCGCTGTAAAATCTGTTTTCGTATCGGCCCAGCTTGTCTAGGCTTTTAACCCCGGTATAGACTTCCCGAAGTTCTTCCAAGGTCATGCTTTTGTAGTCTTTAATGTATTGCTCGTTTAATAGTCTTTCCGGCATGGGAATGTTATGATAATCTTCGTTCTTTTGTGTTACAAATTCAAGTAAGTTTGTTCGGTCCGGGTGGGTCATGCTTTCCTGTCCTGGTTTGAGCATAAACCTTTCGAGGAGAGAATGCATCTGCCGCCGGTAGTCTAGTGGAACACTCGGCCTTTTCTTCGGTTCCTTGGCTGCCCGTTTAAGAAAGCGAAACATTTTGCCGAGTTCTTTTTTGCTGTTTAGCGCCTCTAAAGCCAAAGCGTGGTTTAGCATTCGTTGGTCCGTGTATTGCGCCGCAAGCTCTAGCTTATTGTTCTTTTTGGCACGTTCTGCCTTAACTGCGGCATCACGTTCGGCAGCAAAGTAGGAAATTACTGCTGTCGCTTTTTGGTATGGTTTGGTAGACAATATCCCTTTCGCGTACCTCCGCGCGGCTTGTGCTGTAAGCTTTGCGATCTCGCGGTTTTTGTTGATGTTTTCTTCGCCGCTTATCATCGATTCAAGGGTAGCTTTTTCAAGTGCAATTAACTCTAAGGCGTATTCGTTTCGCAATGCTTGCCGCGCTTCGTTTTTCACTTTGCCGGTTAGCATCATCGAAGCGTGTTTGGTGAGCGCAAGTTCCACTCGCTGTTGAACGGCTTGTTCCAGCGTAGGTGAAGTGACAATCTTCTTGATTAGCTCGTCTCCTGATGTAAATCCAAAAACATCCGCAACGACGTCCGCTGTATAGGTTCCGTCTTTGCTGTGAAGCTCTTTGGGCAACCGTCGGGCCATGTTGCCCCCGTATTGCTCTTTCGTGGCTTCTGTATTAAGCTTGTATTCGCTTTTCATCCGTTCGATGGCCGTATACAAGGGGTCATTGCTTAACTCGCGCCTGGCGGCATCCTCGGCGCTCTGGCGCTCTTTTTCAAGCGCCTTCTTGCGTTCCGGCGACAGTTCAGACATTAGCTCAACTAATAATCGTTCTTCGGCGGCAAGCCGAGCCTGCTCGCCAAGTTCTGTAAAGCCATCATATAGCGCCGCTTCCCGGATTTCTTCTTCGGTAGCTAATAACCGATCCATAATCCCGCGTACTTCGTCGGACATTTCAACATCTAAGGCTGCAGTGTCGCGGTAAATCCTGGTGAGCCAGCGCCTGAATGCGGCAAAGGCTTGGCGTAGTCTGCGGCTTGGCGCTTTTCCTTCCATCAGATATCGTTCAAACGATCTTGCAAACTGCTCATGTTGCTCGGTGGTTAGTTGGGTTTGCTCTGGAGCAATGCCCAGCCATTCCGACAAAGCCCTCCATTCCTCTTGGTATTGTTCGTTGAGCACTCCTTCTTTGGCGTATTGAAAAATATCGTTCATCCAAATATGCGCTGATTCGTGGAGAAAAGAGGAGGCGTCGGCTTTCGAAAAGAGTGTAATGATGCTACTTTCCGGTGTGATGTTCACCTGGGCTCGCGGGTCCTGCCGGTCCTGGAACAAGGAACCCGGCTCTATGGGCGACTCGGGAATGATCTTTATCTGATCTGGCGAAAAAACTGCGTATATATCACCTTCAACAGGAACCAGATCATATCCATTTTTAAAGATAACACCGTCATTGCCGTTTGCTTTTGCTTTTCTGAGGAATTGTTCTTTATAGTGCCTAATTTCAACAGCCCCGGAAGGTATTTGAGAGTCCCTGGTTTCTGCGTCGATAGCTATTTTTGACATATCAACAATTAAGGGGTTTTGCATAGATAAGTACATTCTCATGACTGGGGGGTCGCCCACGGTAGCAAAAAGGGATGGACTGGCAAAACGCTTTGCCGTGTCAATGTTTTCAGCAAACCAGAAGGCCATCCGATCAATAAGCGACTGTGTTCTGCCCGCTCTGCCCTTGGCGGACCATTTGAATTCCGTAATATTTTTGGCTTCTGTCCCATGATAAACGATTAAAGGCCTGTCGTTCTCATCGACAACCTTGCTATCGCTGAACCACTCCTTAAATTCCGGTGTATCAAACACGGCTTCACCCCCAGCCGTGATCTTCGCCGCATCCTGGAAATACTCCTTCTGCACAGACCCTGCCATCCCTGCCGCTTCTTCAGTGCTTAAGATCTCCGGTTTGTTGGCTCCTTTATACCATTCCTGCGGGGCAATATCTCTCTTAGACGCTTCCGCAACCGCATGAGCAGCCCATATCCGCGCAGACTTATCTACATACGAGTTCCACTCCCTCTCTTTGATGTTCTCTGGTCGTCCGGCTTCAATCAACTTCTGCTTAACATCAGCGTAAACTTCATCGTAACCTTGTTTAAAGGTTTCGCTGCGGGTGATGAACACTTCTGCGCGCTGCTGTTCCTGCTGAATTAGTTCGTTAGTCCGTTGCTCGACTGCTTCCGCTTGCGCTAGCGTTATACCATCCTCGCTGAATTTGATGTGGGGTTGCATCGCTTGATAGAGGGGGGTTTTTACGACCTTTTCAAGCCATACTGCATAGGGAATACTTAAAGGCTTGTTGGCATCTATCGACTCTCGGACCTGGTCCTCAATCCCTAATTCTTTCGCTATTAGGTTCAACGCTTCTTCACCCTGTACTCCGGTGGTGTCTTGCAATAGAGTGGTGAATTGCTCGGCGTCGATGTATATGTTTTCTAACGCCCCATCTTTGGTGTTCATTTCGGCAAGGGTTTTCCACCCTTCCGGCAGGCGCTCTAGGTATTCGGATTGCTCAGCTACTTGCCCTAGCGTTTCATAAGTCTGCACGTCGATTTGTGCTTGCTGTACGTTCCGCATCCCTTGGTATATATGGGTGCCAAAGCCAGGCAAACCAAAGAGCATGGTGGACTGCGCTGTGGGATTTAATACCTGCGCAGCACCAGCCATAATCTCGCCGAAAGACTTTTTCTCGAAGTCGCCGCTGGTCTTAATCGCTTCTCCTCCAAGCTGCGTTACGGTTTCCTGGGCAAACTCGGTTGCCATCTCGGTTCCTATTGCAGTAAGGTATCGCTTAAGCCCTTCAAGAACAGCCCCTTTGGTAGTCTGTTCTTTAAGCACCTTTTTAACGCCTTCTCGAGCCATAAACTGTGTAACTTTTTCGCCGCCGGGGATTGTTTGGAGTAGTTTGCTTAGCGAAAATGATTCCAGTCCGGCGTTCGTGACGCCGACGGCCAAAGCTGCGACAGCAGCTAATTGTGGGTCCATCGGTTGCCCGGTCGCATCGATTAACTGAATAAACTCCCGATATGCCGAGCCGCCTTCAAGGATTGCGGCCTGTTCAGCCGTCCCAAACCCTCCCCCGAGCTTTAATCCTGCGGCAGTTGCAGCAGGAACCGTAATTGCTTCTTCGGGGAGAGCCGCTTGTGGTCCCAACTGTCCGAGTATTGCCGCTCCTAGCCCTGCGAACAGTCCAGCTGCCGCGCCCCTAAATCCGGCGTTTTTCGCCATTGCTATCATGTTCGGTAGTTGCTCGGAGGCGTGGCGTACGGGCTTAAATCCGGTCGGTTCGGCAATTTGTCCCATTTCGGATTCCAGTTCACGAATTCGTTCTTCGTTGGCGATAGAGCGTTTACCGGTGGTTAGTGTTTCGAGCATTTGTTGCCAGGACAGCTCGGACAGTTCGACGTTGAGTTTCCCCTTACGGTAACCGGTTTTGGCTTGGGTGAATACCCCTTCCTCTTGCCCAAGTTTATCCGCGAGGTCTTTCGCTGTTGCCATCTTTTTTGGATCACTTAGGTATTTGGCTGTGTTAGGATAGAATCGTTCGTATTGTTTCCAGTATTGCAAGGATGGGGTTTCTGCTAGTTGTTTGACTTTGTCGTAATATTTGTCAACAAAGGGTTCTGGTAGCGCTGTTTGCTGCGACAAACCGTATACTTGCGCCGCTTTTTCAGGGTTTAGTTCTTGGGTCGTTTGGTATGCGCTTTGGAGAGTGGGGGTTTGGTCTGGCAACCCCCTTAAAATCTCGTCGCTCAACAGCATTAAATCACTTCCCTTATTTCCATATCGACCAAGAGACCGGGGGAGAGGAAGGCGTTGTGGTTTGTTTTTGTGAAGGCTGCGTCTCCTGGTGCAATTGTTGCAAAATGTATTTAACGTTTTCCACCGTTACTAGCTGGTTTTCCGTAGCTAATGCCTCGATTGCACGAACTATTTGGCTGTCGGGCTTTTCAAATTCCTTGCGGCCTCCCAGCTCATTTATGAAATTAACCACGTCATCGTTAGTGTATTCTGTCTTGTTAGGGTCGGTAGCCATTGCGCCATACCCGATAACCATTGCGTATTTTTTGCCCCTAGAAACATCACCTTCGCCGAGTATGTTATAGGTCGTGGTCCACACCTTGTTGTCTTTGTCTGCTTGGTTGTATTCCTGTTCCCATAGTCGTTTCGAGAACCAGCCGCCGGTTTTATCAAAGTAATTATTGATGATTGCCACAGCTTCGTCGTGGGCCTTTCCTGCGATTTGCGGCTTGATATGATACAGATACTTTGCTTTCTTTTCGGGGCTTAGGTTATATTCGTCCGCTTGGATGTTGGCATATTCCCATGTCCGATCGTCAATCTCTTTCTGTACTCCGGTTAGTTCGTTAAACAGGTCTTTTCTAAGCCCTTCCCAGTCGGATTGGGTCAATAGCCCGTTGATGAACGCTTTGTCGATGGATTCACGGGTTACCTCATGCGTTCGTATGCTGGTCCACAAACCAATATAAGTAGACGGGTCGGATTGTGTACTAACACGGCCCCCATCTTTCGATACGCCAAATAGCTTTCTAATATACTCTTCTTTGGCCAAAAGGTCGGTTTCGTCATATGCAAACCTGTCAGCTATTTTTAAAGCTTCTTCGTACAATACACCGCCCTTAAAGGCCGTTACCGCTTCGTTCGTAAAGGACCGGTCTTTGTCCTGCTGCGCGTTAAGCTCAATTCGTTCCTGTTCTCCGGCCTTGCCTTGAACGAAGCTCCAAACCTTCTCAAACTCGGTACCGGAATATTTACTCTTTACTTGCTTCTCCATAGCTTCGTAGTCAGGAGCGCCATTCTCTAGCTTCAAGTCCTTGACTTCGTTCCAGAACTTGACCATTTCCTCACCAAACTCTACCTTTTCGATTTCCGCTTTGATTTTCAATGCAACTGCGGCGGGTATTTGGTCTCTGAACTCGCTCAAGCGTTCCTTGGCGGTTTTGTAATCGCCGGACTGTAGCAAGGCGTTTACCGCTGAAGCAACGATTTCCCCGGCCACATCTTTTTTGACCTTGGCTATCGTTTCGGCATCCTGTCCTAGCGGTTGCATGATGGCGTCGGTTTTCGCGTTAGAGTCTCCAATTAGACGGGAAACGTTCTCTGCGCTAGCGTCTTTTGCAGCGTCTGAAACATTTAACTCGACGTTGGTTTTATACGATTGCAATTTAGCCTCTTGGGTTTGGCTTGCTTCGTGCCGGATTACCGCGCTGCGGTTAGCAACATAGTGACCGTCTGCTAGCTGGTTGAATTTCGTTTTCATCTCTTCTGTGGCTAGCCCGTTAGCATACTTCTGTTTAATTCTCTCCGCTTCGGCATCAAAATCCTCTGTTACGTCGTAGGCGTCGTTTTGCTTCCGCGTGGTAATTAATCCTTTGTCTGGATTATATAGCAGCTCGTCCATTTCTTTGCGGTATTGGGTTTCGGCGTCGATAATATCCTGTAAGTCTTTTTGCTTCTGCCTTTCAATAGCGCGTTCGAATATTTGCCGCCCAATGTTCTGCATCTGGTCACCGATGGCGGTGCTATGAACACCAAAGGCGGCGGCGGGCGGTTGAACCATCCCTGGTATTTGTTGCTTAACCTGCCTCTGATACTGCGGCACCTGCACTTTGCCCACCTCCCGTCTGGCCCCATTGCGCCCATTTGCTGCCTACAGAGCTTGCGGTACCCAGTAGTGTGGCGAACCCTTCGCTCATTGCCGCTTTCATTGCGTTCTCCCCTGCCTTGCGCGCCAATACCGCCTGGGTTTGGTTTTCCCACATCTTAATGTCTGCATTGTGCTTTATTGCTAGCTCATCTAAGGCAGCGAGTTTCGCGGTATTTTTCAAAATATCGTCGGTGGTGACCGATTGAGCAAACCCCGAACCGGCAACAACTGCCCGTTGCCCTTCTTGGGTTAGGCGCGCTCCTGTTTGCACCTCCCCTATATCATGCGAAGCTTGCTCGGCAACGAATTTGTTCTGCTTTTCATGTTGGGCAGCTATAAAGTTATAATACTCTTGGGTAGCCTTGCCTTGTTCGATAGTTTGCGAGAAGCTGTACAACCGCCCGGCAACATCCATTGCAATTGCAATCACTGCTCCTATGCCCACTCGCTATCACCTCTTTATCGTGAAATGAATAAACGGTATTCCGCTCGGCGTTATTATGGTGTGGTCGAGTTCGGCACCACACCACTTTAGCCAGTTGATAGACATTTTATATCGCGCATCTACATAGTTCTCTAGTATTGGATAATGTTGCAAGAAATAGTCCCGGAAAAGGCGGGAATATTTGGCGAAAGTCTTTTTGCATAGATTGGCTTCGTTTGTGGTGAGTAGCCACACGGTCGCCCGGTCGCCTAGAAGGGTCGTAGGGGCCACGCCAAACATGGCAAGGATATTCCCGTTATTGAATGCAGTAAAGGCCATGGTTGAATTTTGGAACGATATCTGCAAAGCCTCTTGTGGTTCTGCGCCCAAGGCTAATACCTCTTGTCGATCCGGTTCCCGTAATTCCATCAGCGCTATATCCTCAAACCGCGCCTCCCTAACCTTAACCACCGACATCCACCTTCATGATGACCGCGAGAATGGTTACAGGTAGCGGGTCAACTTGCCGGAAAAACACGCTGCTGCCCGTTTTATATCCCGACTGTAGCGGCATTTCGTGGTCATAGCTTTTTAATGGAATGTACTCACCCGCTGAGGTCCTTTGAATAAATTCGGTCAGGCGGTCGGGGTCTGTGCCTAACCACCCGCCACGGGACTTCTCGAACCGGATCGTCGCACGTGCCACTTTAATTTTCTTGCCCTGTAACGTACCTGTGTTGGTTTGAAACTCGATGTTAAGCGGGGAGAATTCAGCCACATATGGCAACCCAACATGAATCTTTTTCGCGGGGTACTCTATGGATATGGCTCCGCCAGCAACTGTTTTGTGTGGCAAAACGTTGCCGTCCGCGATAACCGCCACTTCTTTGCCTTCTATGTGGTCTAGGCCGAAAACTTCTGTTACCGGTTCCCCCTCATAGGTCAGCCCGCAGTCAACTAAGAAATAATCCATAACATCGTCGGAAACGGGGCGTTTGGCGAACATCTCAACAAACCGTTTGTTGCCGCGCTTCACTATCGCCCAAAGTTCGTTGTGGGATGTCCCTGGGATAGTGCATATGCTCTCGAATTCCCCATCGGTATCGTGTCGGTGCCATGCTAATACTTGTTGTTCGCGGAGGTATGTTATTCCTAACAACGCCCCGTCGTCGCGTACTATCCATATAATTGAATCCGGTTCTTGCTGGTATGCCATTTCTATAACCGCGTTGTTTTGCAGTAGATGGTTAGCGAAGATGGATATTTCGTCGCCAAGATAGGAGTCGGCTTCAAACGAATAGCCTATGTCTTTAACGCTGGTCCGCATTGGTTGCACGTAGATGGCGCGGTTGCCGATTACCACAGGTTCTACCGGCGAACTTCCGCCGTAGGATTGGCATTGGGCGTTCGGCAGCGAGACGGGAGAGAATATTCCATTGGTCGGTGTAATCTTCCACTCGGCATTCGAGGTGAGAACGATTAGTTCTCCAATGTCCGCCATGTTCTGGATTTTGTTTACTTTCCGGCTCAACAAGGCAAGTGTAACTGCGTCTGTATCTGCTAAAGGGAAGGATGTTCCGAAGTTCGGATAATCCCCGGTTTGCGAACACCAGAAAGTTTGCGGTTCGGCATAGGTTCCGCCAAACAACAACCGGTCGAAATAAAACGTCACGCATGACGGGTAGCCGCGATAGTCCGACCAGGAACCTTCTGCCCAGTTATCTGTTGCGCTTGTGGTTGCTAGTTCTTTTAAAACTGTTGCCGTAGCGGTTTTGCTGTCGGTTACTCCGGTAATTTTAACTATTCCGTCGTGCTCGTAAGGGTCGGCGGTTAGGTCGTAACTAATCGTTCCGCTCGTGTGCGAGAAGCAGTTTAATCTAAGTAAACAGGGCGTGTTTATTGTGTCGCTGGTCGTGACGTTGTAATCATCGTTGGAAGAGAAAGTCCGCATTGCTTTCCATGTCGTTCCGTTGTCGAAAGACTGTTCTAAACGAATCTTCCCCGCCCACGTCCCGTGGGTGATGAGCCGCCATACACTATATGTTTTTATTGTTGTGGAAACTCCTGTACTGGCCAAACTTCCCGAAGCGGCTTGCCCTTCTTGGAAGTGGGATATTTTGAACAACCCACCAACTTGTGCTTCATTAAAAATATCTTTGGCGCTGGTTAGCGTAACGCTGCCGGTTGTGCCGGAGGCCGTTATTTTGCTTTCTGGATCGGTGTTCGCCATCATGAACGGCCCGTTTTGGTTGTCGAAAGTTTTAAACTGCCAGTCATCGTGTCCGTAACGGATTAGCACGCTTGGGTGGTAATCTGGATGGGCAATATATAATACATCTGCCGATTGAGTGAACTTGAGGAGAAACAAATCTTCCGCGTCGTAGGGGGTTTCTATTTCATAAGGCACGTAGCTTGCATCAAGTATCTGTGCTCCGTTCATGTAGAACCGGCAGTATTTGTCTCCGAATTCGATGGCATATGATTGTACGGTCGAGAACTCAAAGGGTACCAACCGCGCTTTCTTTGTGCTGTCTTTCGTCTCGGCGATATACTTCGTCCCGGGTCGGTTTGACGCTCCCCCGTGTTTATGGATGAGGAAATTGCGAACTGTTTTACACCCAATAGAATATTTTTGTATGTCTACCCTGCCGTAGAGCGATGGGGCAAACTCGCCGCCTGCGAAAGATGGTTGGATGGTATGAACAGGCATTTATTCACCCCCTCGCCGTAATAAACGATGATACTGTGGTATCCTTGGTGTGTTGTTCGGATTTATTGCTTACTTTCGCCAGGTCTAGCGTGTAGTGGTACATCTCTGACGTTTGCTTGATGATTTGGGGATCGGCTGTAAGCGATTGAGCAAGGTTAGCCGCCATGTTCCATGCTAACGCGCTGACGAACAAGGAATCAAACAAGGTTGAGTCTGTAACGTTGGTTGTATACTCCATGATGGCAGAATCGACGTTGGTGGCTAGAACAAGATATGTTCCCGTATTTGAATGAACTTTCCGAAACTCGGCCAGCTCGTCTTCTCCTTCAGGTCCGTATACTTTTTGCACGTAAATACAATCTTTGGGATATATATAAACGTGCTCCCATCTAGGGACCGTATCGTTAGCTGATTTCGCTAAACTGCGTATCTTTGTCGCAAACGACCAGCTGTGCGCCCGTAGAGTCTCTCGTCGTAACGGGTCGAATAATATGTTACACTTTTTGGCTTCGGTGCTTTCTTCGTCCAGGCTGTTGATAGTCTCTTGTCCAAGGCGAGTTAGCGCAATATTGCAAATCTCCACGTTAGAAGCCATGACATAACCTCCTTAGTAAAAAAAGGGGCGGAACGAACCGCCCCGTCTCGTTTAACCAATTTTGACATCAGGTGTCAGGAACGCAGTATACTTGCCCGCCGTGAAATTATCCGAGCCATCCGCGGTCACGGCGTAGACTACTTTGAGGTAGCGCTGTACGCCAGCCGGAATTCTAATTTTGTATTCGGTCCCGGCGGCTAAAGCGGAGGTACCGAGCGCCCCTGTTTCGTAGAGCGATGTATAACTATCGCCGTCGGTCGACGTTTGCAATTTGATGTTGAGCGTCGGGTCGGTGCAGTCACCAGCGGTAGCGGCTGTGTCTACTTGTACCACGAACCATAGGGCTTTGTAGGCGTCGCCAGCCACGCCCAGGTCAACGATATCGGTACTATTGGCGGTGCCGCTCTTCACTTCTTGAGCCGTGGAAAATATAAGCTCTTTATCTAGAATCAATTTATCTCACCTCCTAAGCTACTTTGGTTTCTGTGTTCTTGATTTGGTCGCATTGACGGATAGGAATACCGAGGAACTTCACAACCGGCTTGCCTTCAACGTTATCCAAATACAGGTTGACATTCTTGTCGTTCCGTACCTGTTTGTGTAGATAAGCAAGAATCGTTCTGTTGCAATAGAACACAGGTTTACCCATGTTCATATTTGGAATCTTGTAATAAGCGTCAATCATGAGGTCGATAAGGCTAGCAGGGTCCGTGCAATCAGTACCGGCTAGGCTGCTGACGCCAATGTTGGCAACGCGAGAAATATAGCGCCAGTCGCGAACGGTAAGTCCACAATCCCACTTATAGTGGGTCCGGTATCCTTGGTACCGCCCTCTTGCATCGTCTTCCAGCGTTACTTCGCCGAGGTCTTGGTGCTGGAAGCCAGCCTTGGAGCCTTTGGGATAAATTCCGTGCGCAGTGTTGTCGCCCCAGCATACTAGCCAGATGGAAGTGTTGTCGCTCCCTGTTCCTCCGGCGTTGACGATATTTTTGCCGGAATCAGCTCTTAAGGAATTGTAACGCGGAGCAAGCCCCATAAATCTCTCCGGGTGCTTCGCAGTGTCTTCGTAGAACAACGTTTCGGCCATCTGTTGGTTCATGCCCTCCAAAAACGCCCTGTCCTCTGAAAGCCTAAACTCGGCCTTATTCCCATTGAGTTCAGCTAGAGCCTTGTCAATCTCGGCGTAGGTTTCGAGCATCCCGCAAGTATCAGTGATTTGCGCCGTGGTCGATTTGCCGGTCGGCACACCGTAGTTCAGTTTTCGCCAAGTAGCCTGAGGTAGCCCAGTACGAACAGTGGTCTTGTGCCCGGTAGGAAGGTTCCCTTCAATCCATCTCATGTCTTGGAGAATCTCGTTTGTTTCGGTTAACATTTCGACAATCTTGTCGACTTTACCGTTGGCATCAAGCCGCCTTGCTACATCCTGCAAGGTTACGGCAGTTCCGATAGTGGACAATTAAATCACCTCTTCTAATTTTTTTGGGTATTCCCGTATAAGATTTCAGCCGCTGATTTAGGAGTGGCCTTGTCTTTGCCCTCGACAAAGGCGTCCTCGCTAATCTGCTTGCCAATGTTGATAAACACCTTGACTAGCTCCGGGTGGTTGCCAACGCCGGTGGCATTAAAAAACTCCCGTAGTTCGGGAGTTCCAAATTTGTTGATTGCTTTTGCGGCGTAAGATAACTCTTGTTTGTAATCCGCGCCCAGGTCTTGCTTGACTTTGTCCGCCCACCCAGTGACGGTCTTTTGGTGTTGTTCGAGGACTGCTTTTCCTTGCTTCACCGCCAGCTTCGCCTGCATATCCACCAGCTTCTGCGCATCCTCCTGCTGGAGGTTAAGCCTTTTTGCCTCCGCCTTGAACTCTGTGATCAAGTCGGGGTCAGCGGTCATTCCCTCCGGTAGGGCAAAGTCGGTGTATTCTTCCGGCGCACCCGGCTTTTCCTCGGGCTTGTCCTCTTTCGTCTCGTCTGCCTTGGGTTCGTCCGTTTGTTCTTCCTCGGTTACTCCGAGGACGGTTTCCTCTTCGCCTACTCCGGTGTTATCCTGTTCGGCGGTTAGGATGGTTTCTTCGCTCATTTGGTTTGGCTCCTTTCGCTCCAAGATTCGTTCATCATTTGCGTAAAGGCGTTCTTATTCGCCTCCAACACTTCGGATAAAATAAACCGGCCAAAGTCACTGTAACCCGCCTTATAGTAGGTTCCAGAGTTGCCGGTAAATACTGATTGGAATATCTTTGCTTCTTCTAGCAGCCGCCAGATAACACGACGACCTTCGGGTGTTTTAAGTATCTTCCGAAGGTCATTCATTTCGCGTTCACGCTTTCGCTTATACTCGTCTTGTCGTTCTTTCTGTCGCTCCTCTTTGTCTTCGTACACGTCAACCACCGCCTAAGAGGGCATCTAATGCGCTGTTTTCGCCTACCCTGGTTTCGGATAATACCTTTGCGCCCTGGGCGGCGGCTTGAGCTTGCTCCATCTGCTGCTGTTGTTGTATCATCTCGGCGCGACGCTTCCGTATCTCCGCAACTTCTTCCTCGCCGCGAATGAGTTCGGATTCTACGCCGAGCATATCTGCATAGCTATCAACCGCTTTGTCCGCGTTGAACTTGTCGATGACTTCGGGAACGACGGCGGTCAGGCTACCAACGTAAGCACTAAGCTGCTCAACGGTTGTTGTTCCAACCATTTTCTGCGCTTGGGCAAGCATGGAGATATACTCAACTTTGAGGTTGCCGCCTTGTAGCTCTTGTGGCGGTGGGGGCAGTATTCCTGCGCGTAACATCACGTTGAAGGTCCTGTCAATCAGCGGGTCTAGTAATTCCGCTTCCAGTCGTTCGAGCACCGGACCAAGCATCAATAGCTTCTCTTCGTGTCGTTCTGCCACTTCGCGGGCGGTGATTTGTCTCCGGTCGGAGTTGGCCAGCATTAGGAACATATCGACGAAAAAGGTTTCTTTGATGGAGTTCCTCATATCCTGAATGTCCATCGTGATTTCTTGCAACCTTGGTGCGGTCGTGTAAGCCGGTTCGACTTTGATGTTCTGCGCCGTGTCTCCAACGTAGTTGACGCCGCCGGGGAGGAAGTTCACGCCGCCTTTCGTTTCGAGGGTTGCAGGGGCGTTCAGAGGTGGGTCCGCTATCTTGTCTAAAATCATGAAGTAGTCTTTGCGCGACTTCATCAGCCCTTTACAATCACCAAGCGAATGGGCGCCGGGTCCGTTGCGCGAATAGACGTCAGAACTAACAACATCCCACCGTGGTGCAAAGACCGGGAACTCCTCATATCCGGCAACACGAAGGAACTTTTCGTCTTCCGCGCCATCCTCCCAGTACACCGACCGGAAGGGCATATTTTGTGCGTCTTTTTTGTCCGGTTTGCGTCCGTCGTTAGGCTCTATCATGTGATATACTTTGCGCCACTCGAAGAGTTGGTTGTTGTCATACTGCTTTTGCGTCGAATCGGAGAGGTTGTTATACCCGAACATATCTTTCATCTGCCCGATGGTCATCCATATCTCGCGGGCGAAGGTGTTGACTCGGAGGTCATGGCCGGTGCCGAGGTAATACTCGCCCGCCGTAAACGTCCGTGCCCTTATGACGTTTTCGAAGTCCTCTATCAGCATCATTGCTGACGTGTTGAACTGTCCCAGCTCTTGGTATACGGAGTGAAGGCTATTGTAAATGTTAGACTTGGAGAACACGGCCATCATGCGCTCCTGCACGTCGTCGAGCCAATGGCGGGCGGGTGTATACTTGTTTAGTCCCGGATCGGATAGTCCCAGCTTGAACCATGGCCTGGAAGGAGAGGTCAACCCTGACAGCATCCCGCTTGCCAGAGTCGTGTTGGCGCGGGTCGGGGTGTTGTCAAGCAGTTTCTTGTGGTTGAGCTTGTCGCCGCGGTTCGGCTCGGCGTGGAATCGTCCACGCGCGGGGTCTATATACGCCTGCTCGTCGCTCCAGAGCGGGAACCACTTTTCGGTTTCTTGCTTTAGGTCGGCGAACCGGCGCTCAAAAGGTTTTCTGTCCATATCGCCCACCTACTGTCCAAGGAGATTTTTCTGGTTTCCGCCGAGCAGTGACGGAGCCGATAGGTTTACTGCCGACGTGTCGCCCATCCCGCCCGTTTTCATCGTCGCGGCCAGCCCCCGCCTAAGCCGGTCTTTCTCTTGCTGCTGCCTCATCCGGTTATACTGGTCTGGCGCTTCCTTTTGTGGAACTGGGGCGGGAGTTTGGGGCATTGGGTCATCTTGGCCCATTGAGCCCGCTACTGCCATGCCGACCTGTGCGACTGGGGGAATAAACAACCGTGCTAGTGTGCCCATATCAGTCACCTCCTAAAAATCTAAAACATCATACTTTGACTTGGCAAACTGCGCCTTGGTGTTGGCTACCGACCGTACGGGGTAAGCAAAGGTAAGCGCCAGCGCGTCGGCAAGATCGGGGCTGGCGAGACCGCGCTTTTTCATGTCCTCTTTGCGCTCCAGTTTGATGCGCCCAGACGGGTCAAAGCTGTACTCCGGGGCAATCAAGTCGTCGCGGAGGTCCTCGTCGTCCGGCAGTGCCCCACCGCTCTCGAGCCACGCCTTGAGTCCGCACCACATTTCGGCGCGTTTGTTGGCGTACTTGGGGTTGGTGGCTTTGCCGCCGAAGTTGACGGCCACAGGCGCGCGCCCCATCTGCCGCAGTCTATCGATAACGCCTGTGCCCCAGCCAACATCGACAAAGGTCACGTCGGTCTGGTACTGGTCCTCATACTGCGCCACCAATCCGGCCAGGGTCATGTTGTCAATCTCGCGCCACTTGCCAAGTACTTTGGACATCAGTCCTTGCCGGAGCACTATCACGCTGCGGTCATCACCGTACCACGCCACATCCACTCCAAGCGTTTTTGGGGCGAAGTTGTACTGGTCAATCCGCAGGTGTTTCCCCATTGCGCTCTCAACGAGGTCTAGCGGGATAAGCTGCACCACGCTTGCGCGCGGGAAGTCACCTAGGACGCGGACTCGGTATATGTCTGTGTCCTCTCCGTACTCTTTGGCCATCTCGGAGATGTAGGACGGATCAACAAGCGGAGAATCAAGACAGGAAAAGTGCAACCGCGTCCAGTTGTCGCGATTTTTGTGGTGGCTATTGTAAAAGTAGCCTGTGAGCTGGGTCGGGTTGGCGCACATCACAACTCGCGCGTCGCGGGTAGATAGTGCCCCACGCGCCACCTCAAAGATTGGTTCGGGGACGCCGGACGCCTCGTCGATCAGGAAAAGCAGATTGTCGGCGTGGAATCCCTGCAGGGCCTCTGGGTTTTCTTTTCGCGCGGTCCGGGCGACGGCGAATCTAGTTTTGTCAGCACCCTTGACTACCACACTGTCTGCCTTGATCTCGATCTGCTCGCGGAACCAGTCCGGCATCCGCATATGCCACTTTGCGATCTCCGCCCACAGTACATCCTGCAGCTGGTGGGACGTCGGGGCAGTGCAAGGGATCTTGACATCGTCAAAGCAGATCAGGCCCCAAAGTACGAGCCACGCCAGGCTGGTTGACTTGCCAGTGCCGTGGCCGGACTTGACGGTCACTTTTGCGCCGGGCTGAGCCACGGCAGTCAGTAGCTGCTTTTGTTGATCGGTTGGGTCGACGCCCCAGAGTGACCGGACCATATAGACCGGATCGCTGCGAAACCGTACAACCTCATCTACCAGCGCGTTAAGCTCGCTGGGCATCAGCATCCCTCCCTTGACACCGCCCTATAATAAGTGTTATGTCACTTTGTTGCCTCATCCCTGCGCCGTTTAAGCTCGTCAACAACGCTGGCCAGCGTGACACTGCCAGCCAGCTCCAGTTTGTCCGTAAACATGCCCAAGTGTTTGCCCCCTAGCTCGTACGCTTTGAGGCGGTCTGCGAGGCGGTTGTATGGGTTGGTAGCTATGACACGCAGGTCGGTCAAAATCTCCTCCACGGTCCACTCGACGCTTTCGGCGTAGGTTTTTTGGCGGTGGGCTAGAGCCTTTTGTATGTCAACTTTTGTCAACAGTCTTTGCCCCTGGGAGCGTGCCGTCTTTTCACTGTACCCGGCTCGGCGGGCGGCTTGGGTTGCGTTGAGGTCTACTAGATATTCCTCCACAAATCGCTTTTGTTTGTCTGTCAATGCCATAACCGCCTCACCTCCAATTGTTTGAAAATTTAATCTTTTTCCCGCCCTGCTTGACGGGGGTGTTTATTTTTGAAAAGGTATTGACAATCCCGCTATACCGCGGTATAATGAGACAACAAAGGAAAACCGGAGGTGCTAAAAATGAAAAGAAACCTTATGACTGGAGGGAGATTACCGCGCAAGAATGAGCATAGCCCTTCGGCAAGCATGGAAGGAGATGGGAAAAGTGGGTAAAGAGGTAAGGTTCGAGACGGTCCTGGAAGCTATGGACAGTGACATCCCGGTAGAAGAAATCACCGAAAGCGCACTCAAAGAAATTTCCTTCGGCATTAAGTTTTACACCTTCGACAAAGCGGAAGAAGCCACCGAGCGCAGGGTAGCTCGACAAAGGGAAATGCAAGCAAGGTTAAAAGCAATCGAAAAAGCCGAAAAAAAGGCAAGGATGGAAGCGAGAGAAGCCAGGGAGAAAAAAGAGCGGGAAGAGAAAATTCAAGAAGCTATCGCCACCGGGAAAAAAGTTGTCATCAACCGGGTAGGCACCGACGGCGGAAACCCTTACGCAGACGAAATTGTGACCTACGCTATGCCAGACGGCACGGTTAGAGCAATCAGAGAAGGTCGCAACAACTACTACTAAAAACCCTAAAGGCCCGCCGGGAGCCTGTCCCGGCAAAATAACAACAAAGGAGCGAGCATTATGGAGGAGAAATACATCCCTACCAACATCAGACTTACCGAAGAACAGTACGGCCGGCTAAGGCAAGAATCTTTCGACACCAAGAAAAGTCAAGCGGAAATAATCCGCGAAGCATTAGAACTGCGCTGGGCGCAAAAAGAAAAGGAGGAAAAGAAAATGGTGTACAGCGTACAAAAACCGGATGATTATGATAATGGGACATTTTGCGGTACTTACGAGGAGTGCTTAGCCTACATCGCAAAAAACTACTCTCCCGCAGAGGTTGACGAGGCCAACGAAAACGCCGAGAACCACGGCTGGCAAATTGCTAGAATCGACGAGGACACCGATTATTGTCACGATGTTACCCAGGTTACAGGGGATGATTTGCCGACAGCTTAAGCAGAGCCGCCCCGCTTCGGCGGGGAATAATGCCCGCTCCGGTGGCAAGGCCGGGGAATCAAATAATGGCGGAGATTGAGCAGATACTTAGACCGGGAATTAACCCCGGTCTTTCCTTATGCCTTAAAACGGTACTTGCTCATCCATATAATCCTTGAAATCCTCGCTGTTGTAATCGATCCAGGTGTTGTACTTCTCGTACTCCCGCCAGAAGGCGGATGTGTCTCGCTCGAAAAACTCTACCATCAACTCTTGATTAACGATGTCGAAGAACTGTTTGAACTTGTCTTTGTCTAGGTTGGCGGTGCTGAACTTGCCCTCGATGCCAAAGTCCTTCCCGTGCCGGTCTTTGAACCAAGCCTTGACATCCTCGTGTAAGCCCTCCGCGCTGAAGTGTCCTTGCTCTTGTAGGTTGCCACCTGCCGGGTGGATGCACCAAGACAGGAAGCACCAATAAAATGAATTCTGCTTTAAGCTGCGCGTTTTCTTCTTTTTCGAGATGTTAACTATTTCACCGACGCGGAATTTGCCCCTGGCGAACAGCTCGATAAATACGGCTTTCTTGTCGTCTTGAATGACGCTGATTTTCCCTAGCACTTGGCCCCTTGCCTAAACGAGCACTCATCCCGGCATTTGGTGCACTTTTGTTTGGTTATTTTGCAGATCATATTCCCCATAACAAATCTCCTCGGAATAATCTTTTGAGCAACCAGCCCCATATGCTTATCATGTTTCTGCCTCCCCCAACGCTCTCTGATCACCTCGGTCAAACCCGTGCCGTTCCTAGGATTGGGCTGTGTTGAGTGCCCAAAAACAGCCTGTTTGATCTACTTGTATTCTCCATCCCAATCCACCGGATAGCCCACCGCATCGATCCTCTCGAACATTGCCCTTTCCTCTGCCGGGTGGTCGTGTATATATCCGTGGCATTCTCTTTTGCACATCCAGATATGCTCTGGTATGTCTCTACCCCCTTGACTTCGGTGCGGGTAGTGATGGGGGTCGTCGTCTGCGGCGACAGGTAGTCCTCCACATACGGGACACAGCCCACAAAAACAAAAAGCACTCTTTTCAAGTGCTTGCTCTTTTACTTTTTTCGGTACGGGGCGGATGGTCCGTTTCATCCTTTTTGTCGCTGTTAGGCTGCTGTTTTTCTGTTTATTGCCCTTCTTTTCTCTGGCCGGAGGTTTCGGGACAGGATGGCAGGTCGATAGATCTGCTACCACCATATCCGATCTCCTCCCTCTTCGTCGGTGCAGAGATTATCCGGGAATAGTTCGTCATACTCGATCAGTAGCCGTTTTATGTCTGTTAGCCGTTCTAAAATGCGGTAGAAGTAATCTAAACTTCGGGTTCCAAAATAGCATCCCTGCTGAATTTGTCGGTCGAGCGCTAGTTGTAGTATGTTTTTGGCGTCGAGAATCTCTTCCATCACATCCACCAGCCCATAGCGGCGCAAATGTTTGTCCTTGTATTTGTCCGCCCCTACTTTTTGTCGGGCCGCTCTCCATTCGTACAGATCGTTACAATCTAGCTCATGTAATCTTTTCATTGGGTTCTCCTTTGTAATTTTTTATATAAAGAAACCCCGCTGGGTAGCAGGGTAATTTATGCAGCCGGGAGTGGTGTCCCGGCCTATACAAGAAAGGAGGCCTGACTATTACCGCCGCCAGGAGGCGGGAAAAGCGTTTAAGATATATCTTACTGATACCAGTGTAACATATAAAACGGGTCAAAAAGTCTTAGACTTTTCTATGTCGATCAGGTTAAACTTTTGAGCTAAAAATGCAGTATAGTAAACAACGCTGTCTTTCCAGTTGTAGTAACTCGAGCGGTCAATGTGTAGCGTGCTCCAAACGTGATAACGTGTTTTTTGTTGGAAATATTGCAGTTCAAGTAACGTTCCCTGATCGGTATCTTTAAATTTTTCGATTGTCTTTTCAATTACCCTTACCCACTGTTCTTTTTTAAGAATATCGTCAGATGTCAATTTAAGGGCCTTTAGCGCAGTCGGATCTGTATGTCTGCTTCGACCTTGACCAAATTTACCGATCTCGTTTGGCGAAGATGCCGCTATGTCTGCCTTGTCTTGTGCCAGCTCACGTTTGATGTAGCGGTAGTTGTATAAATACCATTCAATTTGTTTGTAAATGGCTTTGTCTAAAATACGCATCATCTTCCCTTCACCCGCCTTCCAGTTCTTTAATTCTGATTTCCAGATCCTCTATGTGGTCAAGAATTTTGCGATAGTCTTTCCCGGTGAAATATCTGACTGAGCTGCCGCCTTCTCGCGGCTTTATCCCGGTCTTTGCCGCGATTTTGTTCATTAAGAGGGTTTTTGCGCCTTGTTTGTATTCCCTCATGGGTATTGCTCCCTCAGCCACTGATGGAACTTCTCGATCTGCTTCGCCGTCCAATCATTGCCGACAATCCCGTGCTTCTTGCCATAGATCCGTTTTTGTTCCATCACCCATTGAGCAAATTTGCCGCTTGGGTGGCGGGCTGCCGGGTCTAGGTTGTTCGCTTTGCAAAAGCAGAGGTAGATGGGGTTGTAGTTGTTCATTTTGACACCTCCTCAATCTCAATTTCCACTCTTGGTTTTTCCTTGTCCACATCAAACTCCGGTATAATCCTCGCCACCTGGTTCCATCCGTCGTTCCGTATCAGTCCCACTTCCTGCATTGCATCAAAGATGAATTTGCAACCTGCCAGGATGTTGTCTTTGTCTTTGCGTCGGTTCGGGCAGTACCAGGTGATGGTGACCTCAACGGGCTTTGTGAACGGCGGGAGGCGTTTTGCCCCTTGGTTGGTCAGCTCCCACGCCACGCGCTCGGTTTCGGCTTTCTTGAGGTCTTTGTAGCTCCATTTCTGCTTTGCCATATTGATGATTTCGTTCAAGGCGGGCAGTTCGCCGGGGATGGTGAATTCAGCTTTCATCGTCGTCTTCTCCTGTTAGTTGGCGCAGA
>ENA-UOOR01001894-UOOR01001894.1-fermentation-metagenome-genome-assembly--contig:-NODE-1894-length-22895-cov-6.489711_pt1 | contig 22895 bp, 19 predicted proteins | sample MGYA00245780_ERZ724029 | MGnify/ENA primary metagenome ERZ724029 (study PRJEB28704, sample SAMN03018315) | fermentation metagenome | biome: anthropogenic terrestrial biome; feature: soil; material... | reverse complement strand
GAGCGTAGGGGCGGCCGGCGGTCGCCCCGGAGTCGAGGAGCCCCCTCGACCTCGGCCTCGCGAGCTCGGGCTGACCGGTCATCGCTCGAAGGATCCTTCGACACGCGTTCAGCGGCTGCGGCGCTTGAGGAGCCGGTCGTAGGCGCCCGGCAGGAGCCGGTCGCCGAGCACGATGGCGCGCTCGCGCCACCCGACCACCGCGCGGCTCGCGGCCCCTTCGACGAGCCGCGCCACGGCCTTGGCGACGTCTTCGGGGCTGACCCCCGAGCCGCTCACCGCCGGGCGCTCCATGCCGTGCCAGCCGGCCCGCTCGAAGAAGCCGGTCGGCACGTAGCCGGGATAGACGGTCTTGATCGAGACGTTGTCGCGCGCCGCCTCGTGCGCGAGACAGCCGAGGTAGCGGTCCGCCGCGGCCTTGGCGGCCGCGTAGTAGGTCTCGTGCGGAATCGCGCGCAGCGCGGCGAGGCTGAGCACCGCGACGATGCTCCCCTTGCGGCGCGCGCTCATCCGCGGCAGCACCGCGCGCACGCACCTATCGAGGCCCCAGAAGTTGATCTCGAAGCTGCGCCGCGCCGCTTCGGTCGGAACGGCGAGCGTCGCGCCCAACGCCGCGTGCCCGGCGCAGTAGCAGAGCACCTCCGGCTCGCCCAGCGCGGCAACCGCCGCGGCGATCGCCTCCTCGACGCCGCCGCCGGCCGGGTCGGAGAGGTCGCAGCCAAAGGAGCGGTGGGCGGCGTCGACGGGCGCGGCCCGGCGCGCCAGACCGGAGACCTGGAAGCCGTCGTGGCGCAGCCGGCGCGCGACGGCCAGCCCGATTCCCGACGAGGCGCCGACGACGAGGGCGTGAGCGTTCACCCTTTGCCTCCTAGCTGGAGAAGAGAGCGTCGAGCCCTTCGCGCCCGAAGGCACGCGGGTCGAGGCCCAACCTATCGAAGAGAGGCGCGACCTCGAGCTCGTTTCCCAGCCCGAGGACCGCGAGCGCGGCGAGGGCGCCGGGAGGCTCGAGGTGGCGCGGCAGCAACCCGATCGCCTTGCCGATGGCGGTCACGGGCACCGGCGCCGAAACCGACCGCGGGGCGGCTCGCCTCAGCGCGGCGTGCAGCTCCTCGGAGCTCAAGACATAGGGATCGGCCACGATGGCCAGGGGAACCGCCTCGCCCCCTGCGACCTTGGAGACCACCGCGGCGAGCACATCCGAGCGCAGCCAGTGCTGCGGCAGGTTCCCCGGGACAAGGCGCATCGCCACCCCGCGCCTCGCAAAGCGCAGCATCGTCTCGAGCACGCTGTCGATACCCGTGCCGTAGACGGTCGACAGGCGCAGCACCGAGAGCCGCACGCCGCGCTCGCCGCAGGTGCGCTGGAGTATCCCTTCGGCCGCGAGCTTGGCGCAGGCGTAGGCCGGGTTCGGAAAGCGCAGCGGCGCCTCGGCGCTCGCCACGTCGAGCCAGGTCCCGCGCGCGCCGTAGACCGCGGTGCTGCTCAGGTGGACGAGGTGGCCTCCCGCGGACATCGAGCGGGCGAGGCGCGCGGCGCAGCCGACGTGCTCGCGGTGGTAGTCGGCCCAGCTCAACCCCGGGCGCACCCGCGGGCCGGTGGCGTTGACGACCACCTCGGCATCCGCCAGGCCATCGGCGGCAAGCCCCTCCTCGCCCGCGGCGCAGCGCAGAGGCAGCCCTTCGGCGCCGAGCCGCTCTTTGAGAAAGGCCCCCAAGGTCCCGTCGCTGCCGGCGACGACGAGCTTGCGGTGCTGGCGCTGCTCCACGGCGTGCTCCCTGTTCCGGGCGAAACCAGTCGATGGCCGGCCGGCCTCAGGGCAGGTCGGCGACGTAGACGCCCTCGCGCTTGCGCTGGTTGACGAGGTAGGCGAGCCGCTTGCCGGCCTCGTCGAGGAAGAAGGCGCCCGGAAGCGTGTAGACGTCGATGCCCTTGCTCGGGGCCTGGGAGCCGAGCTCGACCCAGCCGAGGTCGCTCGCGTGCTCGGTGTCGACGCGCGGGTAGACGAGCAGGATGCGCTTGCCGTCGGGCGAGGGCCTGAAGTTCATGATGCCTTTGGCGAGCAGGGCCGGAGGCTTCTCGGGGTTGTCGATGCTCGCCGCGAGGAGCTCGCACTGGCGCCCCTCGCGCACGCAGTTGGCCCGGTACCACAGCTCCTTGCCGCCGGGCGCGAACTGATAGTTGAAGGCCCAGGGCGCGACGACGCGCGGGGGCGCTTCGCCCTCCAGCGTCAGCAGGTTGAGCGTCACCTGCTCGCCGACGTGCTTGATGAAGGCGAGCCGGTCGCCCTCGGGGCTCCAAAGGTAGTTGATGAACGACTTGGGGCCCGCGTGGTCCTTGTGCCGCAGCGTGCCCTTGGGCAGCGAGGCGACCTTGAGCTCGCTCCAGGTGCGCCCCGACTTGTCCTCGTGGCTCTCGCGCAGCGCGACGGCCTTGGAGCTGGGCGACCAGCGGAAGTCCGAGACGTTCTTGCCGACCTCTATCGGCCGCCCGCCGGCCACCGGCGCGAGCTGCAGCGCGCCGTGCGGCCTGCCGGGCTCCTGGCCGGCGACGAAGGCTATCCACGCGCTGTCGGGAGAGAAGGCAAAGGGGCCCGCCTTCTGCGCGACCCGGGCGGCAACGCCCGTCGCGGCGCCGACGAAGAGGCTGTACGGCTCGGCCGGGCCGCCGGGGCGCGCGGTGAAGGCGACCGCGGCGCCGTCGGGCGAGAAGCGGTAATCGCCCACCTGCTCGCCCACCTTCCGGGTCTTCGGCTCGGGGCCTGTCTCGGCGAGAAGCAGCTCGCCGCCCGCGGCGATGGGCCGGCGCATCAACACCAGGCTCGAGTCGGCGGCGAGCTCGAAGGTCGAGACCGGCCCGGCGAGCACCCGGTCCTGCCCGGTCGCCAGCTCGACCAGGTGCATCTCGCCTCCCGCGACATAGCCGAGCAGCCGGCTGTCCCTCGAGAACTGGTAGTACGTCGCGCCGGGGGCGAGCTGGCGCGCATCGCCCTGGGGCATCGGCGCGAGCTGCAGCGCGCCCGTCTGGTCCTTGAAGCGAAAGCCCTGCAGGTAGGCTATCCACTTGCCGTCGGGCGAGAGCCGGAAGCCGTCCTCGAGCGTCGAGACCCCGCCGCCGAGCTGGCGCGGAGTGCCGCCGTCGGCGGCGACGGTGGTGAGGATTCCCTGGAAGACGCCCGCGGGCGCGGACTTCTCCGGCGGCTTCTCGATTTCGGCGACGAAGGCGAGCACCTTGCCGTCGGGGGTGGCGACGAGGTTGCGCGCGGCGCTGTCGGCGAGCGGCTTGCCGATGCCCTTGGGCTTGTTGGGCTCCGCGGTCTTCTTGCAGCCTGTCGCCATCGACGCGAGCCCGACGAGGGCGAGGCCGAGCGCGAGGGGGTGGCCGAGTCTTGCGAGGGAGGTTCGAGTCATCGGGGTTGTCCGTCCGGCGATCGCGCGCGCGGCGCGACCGAATCATGAGGCTTGGGCGCGAAGGTCGAGTGGGCTTGAAGTGAAGAAGCGACTGCCCGAGCCTTCGAGCCATGCCCGCAGGCAGGCCCGAGCGCGGGCGACCTGCTGCTGCTTGCGCTCGTGCTTGCGCACCCGCGCCTCGAGCGGCGGGAAGAGCGCGAAGGTGACGTTGGCCGGCTGGTACTCATAGCCGGGCGGGTGGCAGCGGCCGCTCAGGTGGGCGGCGAGCGCGCCCAAGGCGGTCTCGGGCGCAGGGGGCGCGAAGCTGCGCCCCTCGAGCCGCGCGAAGGCCGACATCGCGGCGAGCAGGCCGCAGGCGGTCGACTCGACATAGCCCTCGACCCCGGTGAGCTGCCCGGCGAGCAAGATGTGGGGCGCAGCCTTGAGCGACAGGTCCTCGGCGAGCACGCGGGGCGCGTCGACGAAGGTGTTGCGGTGGATCTGCCCGAGGCGCAGAAACTCGGCGTTGGCGAGGCCGGGCAAGGTGCGGAAGATGCGCCGCTGCTCGGGCCAGGTGAGGCGGGTCTGGAAGCCGACCAGGTTCCAGGCGGTGCGCGCGGCGTTCTCGGGCCGAAGCTGCACGACCGCGTAGGGGCGCTGGCCGGTGCGCGGGTCAGCCAGCCCCACGGGCTTCATCGGCCCGAAGGCCAGGCATTCGCGGCCGCGCTCGGCCATCACTTCGATAGGCAGGCAGCCCTCGAAGTAGCGGGGCTGCTCGAAGGCATGGGGGGCGACCTTCTCGGCGCGCAGCAGCTCGTCGACGAAGGCGTGGTAGGCGTCGGGGCCGAGCGGCAGGTTGAGGTAGTCGCCGCCGCCGCCCTTGCCGTAGCGCGAGGAGAAGAAGGCGATCTCGGTGTCGACCGACTCGCCGGCGACGATGGGCGCCATCGCGTCGTAGAAGTAGGGCCGCTCGCCCACGAGCGCCCCGAGCGAGCCGGCGAGCGCGTCGGAGGTGAGCGGGCCGCTGGCGACGATGGCCAGGCCGGGCCCTCTCGGCAGCCTGCAGACCTCTTCGCGAATGATCTCAATCAGCGGGTGGCCCGAGAGCAGCTCGGTGATCCGGCGGGGAAACAGCTCGCGGTCGACCGCCAGCGCGCCACCGGCGGGGATGCGCGTCTGGTCGGCAGCCGCGAGCACGAGTGAGCCGAGCCTGCGCAGCTCCTCATGGAGCAGGCCGACCGCGGTCGCCGGGTCGTCCGAGCGCAGTGAATTCGAGCAGACCAGCTCGGCGAGCTCGCCCGTCTGATGCGCGGGCGAGCGGCGCGTGGGGCGCATCTCGAAGAGCCGCACGCGCACGCCGCGCTCGGCGAGCTGAAAGGCGGCTTCGCTGCCCGCCAGGCCCCCGCCCACAATCTGGACCGTGTGTGCTGCCATACGCTCGAACGCTTCCTGTCCCGCCCGCCTGCCGGGAGGCTTCTCCGTGGACTTGGTCTGGGCGGGAAACGCCGGGTGGCGGCGCATGGAAGGCGCGCAATCTAGCATTCACCCTCTCGGGAAGACAACGCGCGCCCGCCCAAGTTGCCTCCCCGGCCCCGCCGCCCCGGCCGCCTCTCTGGCGGACCGCGCCCCTCCGTGGTATCTGGCGATCGCGAGTGCCAACTGGAGAACGAATCATGCTGCGCATCATGCCCCGGCAAAAGGTGTACTTCGACTGCTTCGAGCAGAGTGCGCGGGCCGGAGTGGAGGCGGCGACGGTCCTGCGCGAGATGCTCGGGGCGCCGGCCGAGTTCGAGAAGCACCTCGCCCGCATCGAAGCGCTCGAGCAGGTCGGCGACCAGTCGACCGCGCAGGTGATCGAGACGCTCAACAAGAACCTGGCGACCCCGTTCGATCGTAGCGACATCCGCGCGCTCATCGAGGCGCTCGACGACGTGCTCGACGGCATCGACACGGTGGCGCACAAGCTGGTGATGTATCGCGCGACCAAGGTGCGGCCGGAGGCTCACGAGCTGGCCGGCCTGTTGGCGGCCGAAGGCCCTGAGGTCCTGCGCGCGCTCGAGGCCCTGCGCGCGGGCCGCAGCGGCAAGAGCGTTCTGGGGCACTGCAAGACGGTCCACAAGCTCGAGACCGACGCGGACAAGCTGCTGCGCCGAGGCATCACCTCGCTCTTCGATGAGCTCAAGGACCCCATCGAGCTGCTCAAGTGGAAGGAGATCCTCGAGCTGCTCGAGGCGACGACCGACTCCTACGAGCACGCCGTCAAGGTCATCGAGGAGGTCGTGCGCAAGCACGCCTGAGCGCTGCGCTCAGGCGCGCCCCTGAGCCTTGCTCGCCTCGCCTCGCGTCCCTAGCGTCCAATAGTGGATAGCGCCGCGCCTCAAGCGCGCCTCGCAGCCCGCGAGGCGAGCACGGTCGGCGAGCCGAGCGCTGTCGCTACGGGAGGGCGCCATGGACGAGCAGATCCGCGAGCGCTTCAGGCACAGGTTGCTGCGTCGCAGGCGCGAGCTGGTGGCCGCGCGCCAAGCCGCCGAGCGAGGCGTCGTGGAGAGCCGCGAGGGGCGCACCGCCCCCGAGTACGAGGAGTCGGCTCAGGCCGATCACGTCGAGTTCACCCTTCGCGAGTTCTCCGACGCCCGGCGCCGGGAGCTGCTGCTGGTCGACGCTGCGCTCGCCCGTCTGGACGCGGGGATCTTCGGGAGCTGCGTCGAGTGCGGTCGGCCGATTGAGCTCGAGCGGCTCGAGGCGGTCCCCTACGCCCTGCGCTGCGCGGACGACGCCTTGCGCGACGAGCGCGAGGAACGAGGGGGCGTGCGGCGCGCGCCCTACACGATGTAGCGAGCCTCAGGGCAGAAGCGCGGCGGGTCGAAGGCAGGCGTACTCGCGGCAAGAGGGGCTTGCGCGCGAGCGCCCGCCACTCGGGCGCCTTTAGCCCTCGCCGTGCTCGCCCTCATCCGAGCCCTCGGCCTTGATGACGACGAAGCGGTAGCTGTCGAGCTCGGCTTGGCCGGCGGTGTAGAGGACCTCGGTGAGAATGCGGTAGGGCATCTTGCGGTCGGCGATGACCGACAGCTCGCCGGTAAACTGCACCGCCGGGTTGTACTGGGCGATGTACTTGACCTTGTCGACCTCTTTGCGCAGCGCCTCGAGCAGCGGCAGGACCAACATGCCGTTGTCGCCCCCGTCCTTCAACTGCGCGGGGATCCTGTCGTCTTCGTAGGGCATGATCTGCTTGTCCATCACGAAGACAAAGCCCTGGCCCGGCCGACAGCCGCGCTCGTTGTCGGAGGCGCAGCGGGTGACGGTGACCGAGATGGTGTCCTTGGGAGCGAGCCGCGTGTTCGAGAGCGGCGGCGCGATGTCGCCGGAGGCCGCCATGGTGATGCCGGAGGTCGAGTAGGACCTGAGGAGGAAGACCAGGATGATGGTGAACATGTCCATCATCGCCGTGAGGTTCAGCCCGGTGATCTCCCCGGCGGCCTCGCGCTCTTTGCGGCGCTTGCGGCGCAGCAGCTTCTTGTAGAGCATGCGCTGGCGCTGCTCGACGCTGACCTCCGGGACCGCGGGCTCGCGCTTGTTGGGATCGGACATGGCTGCTCCCGTAAGCTGCTACATCACCGTGAGCGAGACGTCGAAGAAGAGCATCTGTCCGGCGTGTTCGCGGCAGGCATCCATGGTGGCGACGAGGGTTTCGTAGGGCACGGCCGGGTCGGCGCCGAGGATGACCTTGCTCTCCTCGGGGAAGGCCTTCTTGATCTCGAGCATCTTCGCGGTGAGGGTCGCGTAGTCGTACGAGCCGTCGGCCCCTCGGGGGATGGTCGGCTTGCCCTGGTCGTCGGCCGGCGGCTCACCGGCCTGCTCTCCGCCCTCGCCGCCGAGCACGGTGCCCGCGCCGGCGATGAAGAAGCCCCTCTCGCTCACGAGCACGGTCAGCAGCAGCTTGGGCTTGGTCGGGTCCTCGCCTTCGGAGCTGGCGGCGCCGCCCGAGGCGTACTTGGGCGAAGAGACGTTGAGCACGCCGTATGAGACCAACCCCGTCATCGACAGCAGCATGAAGATGATGAGGTTCATCAGGATGTCGAGATAAGGGACGAGGTTCAGATCGCCACTGTTCTCGTCTAGCTGCGGGCGCAAGCGGCGCTTGGAGAAGTGGAAGGCCATGGCCTCTCCCGACTTGCCTGGTTTTTTCGACCAACCGCCTGCTCGCCCCTGACAGCCGCCGCCCCGTCAGGTTCCAGGCGGGAGGCGCGAGCAGGGAGCGGTCAGGAGGCCTTGGCCTCGAAGTCCATCGGGTTGGTCTCGCCGGTGCTCTTGCGAGCCAGCAGGTTCTCGAGCTTGAGCGAATTGAGCTCGACCTCTTCGATCATCTTCTTGGCGCGCCCGCTGAGCACCAGGTGGGCGCTGGTGCAGATGATGGCGATGGTCAACCCGAAGGCCGTGTTGTTCATGGCCTCGGAGATACCGCGAGAGAGCACCTCGGACTTCTTGTCGGCCGAGACTGCGCCGAGGGACTTGAACGCGTTGATCAGACCGATGATGGTGCCGACCAGCCCGATGAGGACGCCCAGGTTGGCGAGCGACCACAGGGCGGCGACCCGCTGCTGCATCAACGGGGTCACCTCCATGATCGACTCTTCGATCGCCTTGGCCACCTCGAGCTCGCCGCGGTTGGCCCGCGTCAGGCCGGCGCGCACCACCCGGGCGAGCGCCGACTTCGGGGCGGCCGCGCACAGCTTGACCGCGCGGTCCACGTTGCCGGTCAGCACCAGCTTGGTGATCTGCTCCATGAACGGGCCGGCGTTCAGGTTGTAGGTGAAATAGAGGCGAATGACGCGCTCGATGATCATCGCGATCGACAGCGAGAGCGACCCCACGTTGATCAGCATGAAGGGCCCGCCCTCCTCGAAGAACTCCTTCACGCTGTCGAGGAAGCTGCGCTCGGAGGCGGCCGCGGCCACCACTGTCATGCTGCTGGTAATGCAGTCCAGGATGTCGATCATCGGTCCCGAACCCTTTCGTGTCGACCGGGGGAAAGACTGCCCAAAAGAACGGACCCCTGCCAGGGCCCCCACCCTCATTTGGAAATTGGGGGTTTCTACCACCCGTCGTCTAGGGTGTCAAGGTGACAGGCACTGAGCAGCTCGGCCGCAACAGCCTGCTATCTCAGGGAAATTCGCGCGGGCATCCGTGGAGTCGGGCGACTGCTCGGCGGCCCCTACAGCGGCCAGAAGCGGCGCTGAACCTCGAGCACCCGTTCCAAGACCAGCCTCTCGGCGCCGCGGCAAGCGCCCAGCTCCGGGGGCCGGGCCCCGGCGAGCACCTCGACACAGGCCCGCACGCTTCGCCCGAGAGCCCCGAGGGCGTACCCGCCTTCCAGGACGAGCATCAGCGGAGCGCCAAGGCTGGCGGCCAACTCGCCTGCGCAACCGCACAAGGCGGCATAGCCCTTTTCGGTGAGCAGGCTGCCACCGGGGACGCTGCGCCCGGCGAGCTGCTCCTCGAACGCGTCGCGGCCGCCGAGCGGGTCGTCGGCGTGGCCGTCGAAGCCCGCCGAGACGATGATCAACCCGGGCCGAAACCGCTCGACTATTGGCATGGCAACCCGGCGCCAGAGCGCCTCCAGCTCGGCATCGCCCAAGCCCCCGGGCATCGGCACGTTGACTGTGTAGCCGACGCCCGCACCCGCGCCTACCTCCTCGGCTCGCCCTGTGCCCGGGTAGAAAGGAGAGAGGTGGGTCGAGAAGTAGAGGACATCGGCGCGCCGCTCGAAGATGCGCTGGGTGCCGTTTCCGTGGTGGACGTCCCAGTCGAGGATGGCCACCCTCTCGACCCCACGGCCCCGGGCATGCTCGGCGGCGAGCGCCGCGTTGTTGAGCAGGCAAAACCCCATCGGCCGCTCGGGCAGGGCATGGTGGCCAGGCGGGCGCACCAAGGCCATCCCGTTTGTCCCCGTGCCCTCGAGAAGCGCGTCGACAAGGCCCACGGCCGCGCCGGCGGCGCGCACCGCCGCCTCGACCGAGCGGGGCGAGACTGCGGTGTCCGGCTCGAGCAGGGCGCTGCGGCCGCGGTAGGTGTCGAGCTCATCGAGCCAGGCCGGCGTGTGGACCCGGGCGAGCTCACCGCGGGTCGCGTCCCGGGCGCTTGCCCAGCGCGCGCCCGGGGGCAGGCGCGAGAGTGCGGATCGGACTGCGCCCAGCCTCTCAGGCGTGTCGCGGATGTCGAGGCCCGGCTCGTGCTCAACAAACAGCTCGTCCCAGACCACCAGGGTGGACACCCGCCCGCCTCCGGCCCGCTTCCCGGGCGCGACCAAGCTCGGTCACGAGAAAGCCGCCGCGCAAGCTGTCGCGCGGCGGCTCGAGTCTGCACCAACCGAGCGGCGACTCAGGGTGCCGCGGCGTGCGGCTCGGCGCCGCCGCGGCGGTAGTCGCACTCCTTGTTTGCACAGGCGACGAACTCGCCCTCCTGTTTTGAGAACTTAGCGACGAGGAAAGGCGCTCCGCACTTCGGGCAGGGCTCGGCGATGGGGCGGTCCCAGAGCGCGAACTTGCACTCCGGGTATCGGTTGCAGCTATAGAAGACCTTCCCGCGCTTGCTGCGGCGCTCGGCGAGTTGGCCCTGCTTGCATTCCGGGCATCCGACGCCGGTGGTCACCGGTTTCGAGGTCTTGCACTCAGGGTAGGCGCTGCAGGCCATGAAGCGGCCGAACCGTCCGCGCTTGATGACCATCGGCTTGCCACAGTTCGGACAGGCCTCACCGGCCGCCTCCTCGGCGACCACTTCGATCTGGCCGCCCTCGGCTTCACGGAAGTCCTTGGTGTTCTTGCACTCGGGGTAGCCGCTGCAGGCGAGGAACCGGCCGAGCTTGCCCCACTTGATCACCATGGGGGCGCCGCACTTCTCGCACTTGAGCTCGGTCTTGACCTCCTCGCGCTTGATGTCGCGCATCGTCTCCTCGGCGCGCGACAGGCTCTGCTTGAAGGGGCCGTAGAACTCCTTGAGCACGTCGATCCAGTTGAACTTGCCCTCTTCGATCTCGTCGAGCTTGCCCTCGAGCTCCGCGGTGAAGGCGATGTCCAACTCGTGGGGGAAAGCCCTCACCAACTCCTTGGTGACCAGCCCTCCGAGCTCGGTCGGCTTGAAGCGGTTCTCCTCCTTGGCGACGTACTCCTTGTCCTGGATGGTCGAGAGGATGGCCGCGTAGGTCGACGGCCGGCCGATGCCCTTCTCCTCGAGCTCCTTGACGAGCGAGGCCTCGGTGAAGCGCGGGGGCGGCTGGGTGAAGTGCTGCTCGGAGTCGAGCTTCTTGAGCCCGAGCGCCTCGCCCGACTCGAGCGGCGGGATCTCCTTGTTCTCCTCGCCGGCCTCCTCGTCTTTGGGCTCCTCGTCCTCGAGCTTCTCGCCGTAGGCGCTCAACCAGCCCGGGAACCTCAGGCGGCTGCCGGTGGCGCGGAAGGTGGCGTTGGCGGCCCCGATGTCCGCGGTGGTCTGGTCGTAGACCGCCGGCTGCATCTGGCAGGCGACGAAGCGGTCCCAGATAAGCTTGTAGAGGCGGAAAGAGTCCCGGTCGAGGAAGGGCTTGACCCTCTCGGGCGGATAGGCGACCGAGGTGGGGCGAATCGCCTCGTGGGCCTCCTGAGCCGAGCCCTTGGACTTGAAGACGTTGGGGCTCTCGGGCAGGTGGTCGCGTCCGTACTGTTTCTCGATGTACTCGCGCACCTCGGCGACCGCCTCCTGCGACAGCCGCGCCGAGTCGGTGCGCATGTAGGTGATGAGGCCGACCGCACCCTCGTCGCCCAGCTCGATACCTTCATAGAGCTTCTGCGCGAGCCCCATGGTGCGCTTGGCCGTAAAGCGCAGGCGGTTGGCCGCATCCTGCTGCAGCTTCGCGGTGATGTAGGGCGCAGGAGGGTTGCGGCGGCGCTCTTTCTTCTCGACCTTGTCGACGACGAAGGTGCACTCCCTCAGCGCGGCGACCAGGCGCGAAGCGGTCGGCTCGTCCTTGATCTCAGCCTTCTTGCCGTCGAGCTTGACCAGGCGCGCGGTGAACTGCGGCGGCAGCCTGCCCGCGAGCCTTGCGTCGAGGGTCCAGTACTCTTGGGGCACGAACGCCTTGATCTCCTCTTCGCGCTCGACGACCAGCCGCACGGCAACCGACTGGACGCGCCCGGCGGAGAGGCCGCGGCGGATCTTCGACCAGAGGATGGGGCTGATCTGGTAGCCGACGAGCCGGTCGAGGACGCGGCGGGCCTGCTGGCTGTCGAACTTGCGCTCGTCGAGGGTGCGCGGGTGCTTGAAGGCCTCTTGGATGGCCCGCTTGGTGATCTCGTTGAACATCACCCGCGAGACCTTCTCCGACCGCGGCCCGCCGACCTCCTCGGCGATGTGGAAGGCGATGGCCTCGCCCTCGCGGTCGGGGTCGGTGGCCAGGAAGATCTTCTCGGCCTTCTTGGCTGCCTGCTTGATCTCCTTGAGCACCTGGCTCTTGCCGCGGATCACCTCGTAGACCGGCTCGAAGTCCTTCTCGATGTCGACGCCCATCTTCGACTTCGGCAGGTCCTTCACGTGGCCGACCGAGGCCTTCACGGTGTAGTCGGTGCCCAGGTATTTCTTGATGGTCTTCGCTTTGGCGGGCGACTCGACCACTACCAGGTAATTCGCCATCTCCTCGACCCTCTTCTCCCTTGAGGGCCGGCCTGCTCTCCAAGCTGCCAACCCTTCGCGTCTCTCCGCCCCGCTGCCCACCACGACGAATTCCAGAACGGCTACCTGCGGACAAAAACTTTCCCTACTCTCTCTTCGCACAACCCCAGCAACTCGAGCCGCAGGAGTGCATTGGCAAGCCCTGCCGCGTCAAGGCCGCACTTTGCGACCAGCTCGTCGAACTGGGTCGGCAAATCACCTAAGGCCTCGTAAATAGGCCGCAACTCCTGGGGCACCTCAATCTCTCGCCGGCGCGTCTGGGGGCCTGCCGGGGGCAGGGGGACCGGCTTGGATCTTGAGCGGACGCGGGTCGCGGGGCTCGCCGCGGGCGCCAGCAGCACCGGCCAGTCGGCCTTGAGCCCGAGCGCCTCGCCGAGCGGCTCGAAGCGGGTGAGCGCGCGCGCGCTGCCCTGCTCGAGGAGAAGATTGGTGCCCAGCCCAAGCTCGCTGGTGACATCCGAGGGGATGGCGAACAGCGGCCGGCCAAGAGCGAGCGCCGCCTTGGCGGTTCCGAGCGCCCCTGAGGTGGCGCCGGCCCGCACGACAAGCACGGCGTCGGCCAGAGCGGCGATGAAGCGGTTGCGAACCCGAAAGTTTTGAGGGACCGCCGGGGTGCCGGGAGGGAAGTGGCTCACGAGGGCTCCGCCCCGGGCGACGAGCTCCCGAAACAGGCCGCGGTGCTCCTCGGGGTAGACGACGTCGACGCCCGAGCCGAGCACCGCGACGGTGGCCTGCGAGTTGCCCAGCGCCGCGCGGTGCGCCGCCCCGTCGACCCCTATCGCCCCGCCCGAGACGATGCCGGCCCCCGCGCGTGCGAGCCCACCGGAGAAGAAGGCCGCGAGGTCCTTGCCGTAGTCGTCGGTCTCGCGAGAGCCGACGATGGCCACGCGCTTTTGCGTCGGGGCCAAGGTCCCGTAGAGATAGAAGAGCGGCGGGAACCCGACGCCCTCGATCTGCCGGGGCCAGCCCGCGCGGCCCGGGAAAAGCACCCGGGCCCCAGCCCTGTCGGCCCGCTCGAGGTTGCGCAGGGCGAGCGCCGCGAGGTCTCCGGCGGCGAGCAGGCGTGCGCGCGTGCCGTCGTCGCGAAGCAGGGGCACCAGCCGGTCGCGGGGGGCGCGCAGCGCTTCGGCCAGCGAGCCAAAAGCAGCTCGCAACGACTCGAGCGTCGCCGGCCCTATCCCTTCGACGCTGAAGAGGCCGAGCACGGCCAGCTCTTCGTCGGTGAGCGGAGCGTTTCGCGTGGGCTTGGCTCCGGCCGCATCTTCAAACCGCCGGTCTCTCGTCCGCGCATCCTCTGATTGCAGGCCTTCCGACATGCGAGCCCCCATATTTCGCCGCTGGAAATCGTGGGGATGCGCCGGCTGGACGCACACCCGGCGCTTCGCACAGGTCGCCGGCCCCAGGCTCGCTTTGTAGCCCCGGGGGGCTGACCTCCCGCAGCTCGGCCCGCCGCTCGACGGGCCTAGAGCTGCGGCGAGGAGGCGAGCTCGATGTCCCCCTGAATCGTCATCGCGTTGGTCGTCCAGGCCATGTGCTCGCCCAGCAGAGGGTCGGCCGCCAGGTACGGGCCCGCGAGATCGCTCGTATCGCGCGTATCGCTGGCCAGAGGGCTCTGGCCGATCTGGAGCGAGAGCTCGGCGCCGGACTGCGGGGGCTCGAACTGGCCGCTGCGGCCATCGTCGGCCATCGCGAATTGCGTCAGGAAGGCCACGCGCTCGTCGGGCGCGGTCCCGGAGGCGAAGGCGACGAGCAGCTTGCCGCCGGGGCGCACTCGCAGGCTCGGGTTGACCCGGTCATGGCGCAGCGCGGCGAGGTCGTTGCCCGGCTTCCAGGTCAGGGCGCCGCTTGGCCGCGTCTTGCAGAAGTCGGCCGAGGTCGCCAGGAGGATGAGCGGGGTGCTCTTGCGGTCTTCCCACGCGACCCAGAGCCTGCCGTCTTCCGGGTCCACGGCGAGCGTCGGGTTGGTCTCGGCGGCGACGATGGGCTCGTTGACCATCTGCTGGATGACGTGCCCAGACTCGGACAAGAAGCTCCTGCCTCCGTCGCGCGAAGAGGAGACGTAGATGTCGGTGCCACCCATGCCGGTGGTTCGCTGCTGGACCCAAGCGAGATAGACCATCTGCGCCTGCTGGGCATCGACGGTGCGCGGCTGCGGGTCGGCGATGATCGCCGGGTCGGCCGAGCCCGAGTTGACCACCTCGGCGCCGACCACCGCCGGCCCGAAGCTCACTCCATCCTCCGAGCGGCGAACGATGATCTTGCCCTCGGTCTGATTCTCCGAGGCGACGAGGAAGGCCCCCAAGGCAAACGTGACGCTGCAGCCCGGCCCCTCGTCGGCCGACAGCAGTTGGGTCTGGAAATGGCGGCCCCGATCGAGCGAAGTCGCCGCGAAAACGCCCTCGGTCTTCTTGTAACAAACGACGAGGATCCCCCGCTGGGGGTCGACGGCCGCACGCACGTTCTGGACGAAGGTGTCGACCGCGAGGCCCTGTCCGAAGCTCGCCCCGCGGTCGTCGCTCAAGGCGACGACGAGATCGCGCTCCTTGCGGTGGACGAGCGCGATGGACCGGGAGCCGAGCGGCAGCGGGATGGCGCTGTCGAGTTGCCCGGTGAGCACCTCGTGGGCGGGCCCGAATTTCGGCGCGCCGGTCTTCACCTCGACGGCTGTCGACTGGGCGAGGAAGCCACCGGCCGGGCGCTCGCCGTCATCGCCGGGCTCGGGGGCGACATGGCCGCTCGCAGTCAGGCCCGAGATGAACAGCTCGTACGTCTTGTCTGCCTCCAATCCCTCGAGCGTGGCCGAGGAGGAGCCCGCCGAGCCCGCCTCGAGCGTGTTCGGGAACCCTGCGCCCTTCTCTCCCCAGTCGACGACCCAGCGCTCGACTCCGGCGACCGCAAAGGTCTCGCTCCAGGCGAGCGAGACGCTCGTCTCGCCCGGGGTCGCGAAGAGCTCGACGCTTGCCAGCGCAGGGTCGGAAGGCTCGCGCTTGGGCGGCGCGCCCGCGTCCTGCTCGCCGGCATCGACCAGACCCGCGTCGACGGGCGCTTGCGGCTCGTCGCCGCATCCGAAAGCCAATAGCGCAAAGAGGACCAGAAGAAGCGTCGAGGTCAATTGCGTGCGTCTCATCGCGGATTCCTCGCCAGTGGAGAGCCTGCGCGTCCGTCCGGGCACGCGAGCCGAGGACTCAAGCAACTTTTGCCCTCTCACGCAAGGCGAGGCAGGCGCGAACCATGCGCCGGCGTCCTGGCTTCAGGGCCGAGCGCGTCGAGAAGCACGGCGAAGGCGCGCCCAAAGGGTTTCGAAGCTCCCGAGTCTTCACAAAGCGGCGGGCTCGGTTTCGAAGCGCTCGGCGCATCGGCCCACACAGAGTCGCGGGCGAGCGCACGGGGACAGGCGGCGCAGCGCGTGCTTGGCGCCGCGGGGTCGGTTTCTTATGCCTTCCCCGGCTGGGCCGCCCGCGGTCTGGGGAGGTCGGCTCGTCGGGACGCCTTGGCGACGGCAAGTGCCCTGGCGGCCGCGGCGAGCAGCAAGACGAGCGAGCCCCCTGGAAGCAGCAACACAAGAACCACGGTGAGGCACTTCCACGGGAACATCGCCGCTCTCCTCTTCTCCGACTTCCCGTGCCGTTTGCATTGGCCGTGCCTGCAGGCGAGCCACCGCTTGAACAGGCAGAAGATTCGGGCAGTTGTCGCAGCGCGCGCCGCGGCGCCGGCAATGGGAGGAGCCGGCCGGGAGCGCAGACGGGGCAGCAGCGCCACAGGGGGTGAGGCCCGGTGGCCGCGACCGCCCTCGCGCGCGCATCGAGTTCCCAGGTGCGGCGCGGCGACAGCCACCAACTCCGAGCGACTTGCGGGGCTACAGTCGGCAGTTTGACAGCCCCACGACCCTTCTCTATACCGGCGCCATGCTCGAATTGACCGACATTGCAGGCACCACCGAGGCCTTGGGCAAGGCGGGCTACCTGGCTTCGCGGGAGATCGCCACCGCGGTCTTTCTTGCCGACAAGCTGGAGAAGGCGATCCTCGTCGAGGGACCGGCAGGGGTCGGCAAGACGGAGCTTGCGCGGGCGATGGCGCAGGCGCTCGGCCGGCCCTTGGTGCGCCTGCAGTGCTACGAGGGGCTCGACGAGGCGAAGGCGCTCTACGAATGGGAGTACGCCAAGCAGCTTCTCTACACCCAGCTTCTCAAGGACAAGATCGGCGAGGAGATCTCCAGCGCGGCGACTCTCGACGAGGCGGCTGAGCGGATCTCCAGGAGCGACGCGGTCTTCTTCAACGAGCGCTTCCTGCTGCCCCGCCCGATACTCCGGGCGCTCGCCAGCGAACAGCCAACACTTCTGCTCATCGACGAGATCGACAAGGCCGACCCCGAGTTCGAGGCCTTCTTGCTGGAGGTCCTCGCCGACTGGGCGGTCAGCATCCCCGAGATTGGCACCTTTCAGGCTCGAAGCGTCCCGAGGGTGGTGCTCACGTCGAACAATGCCCGCGAGCTCTCCGACGCTCTCAAGCGGCGCTGCCTGCACCTTTACATCGACTTCCCGAATGCGGAGCGCGAGCTGGCGATAGTGCGCGAGCGCGTCCCCGAGGTGAGCGAGGCCCTCGCCTCGCGCGTGGTCGCTGCGATTCAGCAGATTCGCACGCTCGATTTGAAGAAGGTCCCGTCGATTAGCGAGACGCTCGACTGGGCGCGCTCGCTCGCCGTCCTTAACGCCGACGTGCTCAGCCCCGAGTTGATCGGCCAGACGCTGAACCTCGTCCTCAAGTACGAGGGCGACATCGCCCGAGCCAAGGAGCAGCTCGGGCAGATCGCCGCCGCAGCCGAGCGCGCGGCACTTCGGCCCTGAGCAGCCCAGAGCGCGGCGCAGACGCCGGTCTCTTACTCGGCAGGTCGCTCGGTGCCCGGCTCGCGTGGTACCGGCACCGCGGCCTCCGCTGCCGGCTCGGCCTGCGGACGGAGTGCCCGCTCGTGAATGGCATTGAAGACCGCGATGAGAATGCCGGCGACCGGGACCGCGAACAGCGCCCCGGCGAACCCCAAGGTTGCCTCTCCGGCGACGAGCGCGAAGGCGACTACGACCGGATGGATGTGCGCCTGCGACCCCATGATCTTGGGGTTGAGCAGATAGGCCTCGAGCGCGTGGATCCCAATGATCCACAGCAGGATCCCGAAGCCAGTGTTGAAGCCCTGAGTCAGTCCCATCAGCACGATGGGGACCGAAGAGATGATTGTGCCGAAGATGGGGATAGCCGACAGGACGGTGGCGACCAGCGAAAGGACAAAGACAAACGGTACGTCGAGAATCACCAGGCCAATCGCCGTCAGAGTCCCGTTGACGAGGCAGATCATCGCCTGCCCGCGGACCACCCCGCTCAGCTTCTTGTCAATGGCGCGGGCAAGCTCACCAAGCGCCGCCTGGCGGTCCGCGGGAACGAGCGAGCCGAAAAAGCCCCCGATCGTTCTCCAATCGATGAGCAGGAAGGCGGCGACCATCAACACGAAGAAAAAGTTGAAGATCGAGCCCGCGACGCCGCCGACGAACCTCTGGAGTACGGCTACGGCGTCGAAGAAGTGCGTCCTGAACACCTCTGAAACGTGCGCAAGCCCTTCGCGCAGCGAGCTCTCGAGATCGAAGCTCAGCCCGTATTGCGGAGCCGCGGCGCCCGCCTCCGCCCCCGAGAGGTCGACGGGGATTCCCCGGCTCAGCAGCCACGTCTCCACCTTCTGTGAGAACTCGGCGATGCGCTCGGGGGTCAACCCGTTGAAGAAGCTCATCCCCGCCTTGGTCAAGCCGGCGAGCTCGCGGTAGAGCTGCGGAACGACGGTGAGCGCGAAGATGTAGAGGAGCAGAAAGAAACCCGCATAGAGCGCGATCACCGCCACCCAGCGCGGGACGGCGTGCCCCTTTACTCTCAGGGCCGCCAGGCGCGTCACCAGAGGCTCGAGCAGGTAGGCGATCACCAGGGCGATCGCAAAGGGCAGCAGCACCCGGTGAAAGACGACCACCACCGCGGCTATCGCCAGCCACAGCAAAAGCAGGATGAGCCGGTTCTTCAGGCCCGACGACAGCGACATTCGTGGCTGGGGAGAGGGCATGGGCGCGTCAAGATAGCTCAAAACCCCCGGGCGAACGCTGCTCTTCCTGAGCTGCGCCCTGCGTCGCGCGGCCTGCTTCAAAGACGGGCGAGCGTTCCGTCCGCTGTTTGACCGTGCTGGGGAGCCTTTGATAAAAGCCTGGGCTCTCTCGCTGCAAGGGGTCGCGGAGATGCTCGGTCGCAAAGTCCTTCCCCCGTCGTGTTCCGCGCTTGGCGCGGCGCTCGCGTTCCTGGCGCTTTCTGGTTGCAGCGAGAACAAGAACTCGAACAACCCGATCGATACGCAGAGCCTTGTCGGCCGCACCTGCAACGTCGACGACGAGTGCGGTGAGCTGCGGTGCGACCCGGTGCGCCGCCACTGTATCTGCCGCGGCGACAGCGATTGCCAGCCGGGCTTCGCCTGCGAAGCGACCGGATGCTCGTGCAAGCTCGGCGGGTCAGGCTGCTCGGCCAACGAGGACTGCTGCAGCCAGCTCTGCCAGGAGGGAAGCTGCGCAAGTTGCCCGATGGAAGGCGAGAGCTGCGAGACGGCGTGCTGCCCGGGGCTCGTGTGCGAAAACTCGACCTGCGTCGTGCCGGTCTGCAACAACTTCACCGGGCTTTGCGTGGCCAACGTGGCCGGGTGCAAGTCGGATCTCGAATGTCCGGTCGGCGAGTGGTGCGACGGAGATGTGCGCGCGTGCAAGCCGCGCAAGGGTTTTTGCGAGCCCTGCGCAAGCGACCACGAGTGCGGCGGCGAGGGCGATCTGTGCGTCGAGGACACGGCCCTGCGCCAGAGGTTCTGTGCGGTCGCCTGTGACCCGGCAAACGAGGACAGCGATTGCGCGCGCATGGTCGGCAACGGCGCAAGCTGCCAAAGCCTCGGCAGCGGCGCGCAGTGCTGGCCCAAGGAGGGCAAGAACTGCAAGCTCTTCCGCGGCTGCATCCCCGATTCGCGAAGGACTTGCGAGACGAGCGCCGACTGCACCGAGGTGCCCGACCAGCTCTGCGACCCCGGGTCGGGTTTGTGCGTCGCCCGCCTACAGATGTGCCCGTTTGGCCAGGTTTGTGACGGGCGCAGTCGGGTCTGCGTCGACGCCTGCATCTCCGACGCTGACTGCATCGCCATCGACGCGCGCCTGCGCTGCGTAAACCGCGGCTGCGAGCCGCTCGGCGAATGCGCGGCGACCACCGAAGATCCGGCCGGCGACTCGATGTGCCCGCCGAACAAGGTGTGCAGCTTTGATCCGGGCCTCAAGTCGGGAGTCTGCGTTCCGTTCTGCACCTCGAACAATGACTGCCAACAGGGCAGCGTCTGCCAGCGAGCCTCCGACGGACGCTCCAAGTGCATCAGCGGATGCATCGCCCATGGCGATTGCCCGCCGGACAAGAAGTGCGTCAAGCAGACCGGTCAAGTGGTCGGTGCCTGTGAAGGGGTCGCCGGCGTCACCTGCCAGACTGACAGCGCCTGCCCTCTGTGCTCGAGCTGCGACCTGCCGACCCTTCAGTGCAAGAGCGCCGGTCCGCTCGGCTTCTGCAAGCCTTGCGGTTCGGACTCCGACTGCAACCAGGGCCACTGCCTCACGCTCCAGAACCCGCTCAACGGCCACCTCGAAAGCCGCTGTGGCCAGCCCTGCCCGCCGGCGGGTTGCCCGCGGGGCTTTGTGTGCGCCGAGATTTGCGTGGGCGGGGAGTACGAGGGCTACCGGTGCTCGGGAACCCTGGTCTCCGAGTGCATTCCGGTCGACCAGACCTGCAGCATGCACAACGAGCAGGGGCAAACGGTCGACAAGTGTACGCAGCACTAGCCCGGCCTGAGGCTCGGGAGGAATCGCGTATGAACCGCTTTGGCCTTCTTCTCGGGATCTTGGCCCTGCTCGCGCTCGGCTGCGGCGACCCAAACGATGGAGCACCGCCCGATGCGCAGACCGACGGCGAGGTGGAAGGCCCCAAGGAAGTCAACTGCGTCGACAAGGCCGACAACGACGGGGATGGTCTGGTTGACTGCGACGACCCGGACTGCGCAACCGACAATGCCTGCCGCCCCAAGCCGCCCAAGCCCTGTAGCCGACAGAGCGACTGCGGCAACATCGTCGATGAGCTCGTCACCAAGTGCTGCCTGAACAAGTCGCCGGTCGGCGACGAGCCCGAAGGCGCGCTGCGCTGCTTCGCCCCGGGCCCCGCCGAGCTGGACGGCGCCCCGAAAGAGTCGAACATCCTCTTCGGACTGGCCTTCGACAGCTTCGCCTCGAGCCCCAGCAAGCCGAAGGTGGCCCTCGTGCGCTTCCTCTATCCGAAGAAGCTCGACGGGAGCGCTCTGACTTGCCAGGAAGTGCTCGGGCTAAACGGAGCAACCGAAGACACGCGCAGCCAGCTTGATGAAAACCCGGCGCTCAATCAGGTCTTCCGAAGCCTCTATCCTTTGAACTGGACCAGCGGAACGACCTTTCGCAACATGATCGCCACAGTTCCCCAGGGAAAGAGCTTCATCCTCTACGGCGAGGCCTGGTATGGCGGCCGTGAGCTGAATCATCCCACGGGCAACCGCGCCGCGACCTTCTGCAAGGACGGGGTGACCATCGACGACAGCTCGACAGGCAAGCACTTCGAGTTGACCTTCTAGGTCGAGCCCGCCTCTGCGCCTTTTCGCCCGCGCCGCTTCCGGGGGGGAAGGCTTGAGCTATCATGCGGCCTGTGTCTCGGCTGTTCATCATTTCGCTGCTCCTGGTGCCCGCACTCGTCCGCGCGGATGACCCGCTGAACGACGTCTCCGGCATCGAGGACTGGTACACACCGCGCCAGCTTCGCCGCCCGGTCGACAGCCAGCAGGCAATCCGGCTGCAGGCCGAACAGGCCCAGACCGCCGAGGAGGTGCGCGCGGACCGCCAACGCTTCTCCGCCGAGCAGGCCGAGTTCGTCGCCGATTTCGAAGCGCTCGAGCGGGCGCGCCCCCAGCCTAAGCGCGCCGGCATCCGGGCCGAGCCCCGGCGGTCCGCCCCCGCCGAGCAGTGGCTCTCCGACGAGCAGCGCAGGCTCGAGCAGGCTGCCGAGAGGGCGCTGCGCGAACGCTCGGCCGAGCCCGCGCCTGCTGTCGCCTCCGCAGCCGAAGCGGCCTTCGACGCCCCAATCCGGGCCGAGAACGCGAAGTCCGACACCGTCGGCTCCCGGGCGGACGGGGCCTTCGACACCGCGCCGGCAGCCCTCCGCCCTCCATCGCGCGAGCCCTCGGCCGACCTCGACCCCGCGGCGTCGGCGACCACCGAGCCTGAGCGCCCGGCGGGGGCCGAGCAGGCTTCGCCGCCCGAACAAGCGCTGCCCGAGTCCCCGGCGGCCCGTCGAGCCGAGGCGCGAGCGGCCGAACGAGCAGAAGCAGAGCGCCTGGCACGCGAACAGGAGGCAGCCCGCCGGCTCGGAGGCCGGTTGGATGCAGACGGGCAGTTCGTCGATCCAGACCTGCAGGGGCCTTGAGCGCGCGCCACCGTCGGACCCGAGTTTTGGCGCTTGCCCGACCGCCCGGCGTGGTTGACGCTCCTCTGAGCACTGGGCTAAAGTTGCGCCACCAATTACTTCCAGTTTCCGCCTGCTTGGCGGTCACGGGGCGCCGAATCCCCGGCACCCGCGGACCGTCGGCGGCGCTCGCACGAAACGGGCACCAACGTGGCCGTCAAGAAGCAGCCGATTCCCTTTGGGAAGTACTTCCTGCTCGACCGGATCAACATCGGCGGAATGGCCGAGGTTTGGCGCGCCAAGACCTTCGGTGAGCAGGGGTTCGAAAAGATTGTCGCCATCAAGCGCATCCTTCCGAACATCGCTGAGGACGACGAGTTCATCACGATGTTCATCGATGAGGCGAAGATCACCGTCCAGCTCACGCACGCCAACATCGCGCAGGTTTTCGATCTCGGGAAAATCGGGGACAGCTACTTCATCGCGATGGAATACGTCGCCGGCAAGGACCTTCGCGCGATCTTCGACCGCGGCCGCAAGCGCAACGAGCCCGCCCCCATCCCGATGGTTTGCTACATGGTCGGGAAGATGTGCGAGGGGCTCGACTATGCGCACCGCAAGAAGGACACCGCCGGGCGCGAGCTCAACATCGTCCACCGCGACGTAAGCCCGCAAAACTGCCTCGTCAGCTTCGAGGGCGAGGTCAAGGTCATCGACTTCGGCATCGCCAAGGCGGCAAACAAAGCGACCAAAACCCAGGCCGGCATCCTCAAGGGCAAGTTCGGCTACATGAGCCCCGAGCAGGTTCGGGGGCTGCCGCTCGATCAGCGCTCGGACGTCTTCGCGTGCGGCGTCGTGCTCTACGAGATGCTCACCGGCGAGCGCCTGTTTGTCGGCGAGAGCGACTTTAGTGTCCTCGAGAAGGTGCGCCAGGTCGATATCCTGCCGCCTACCAAATACAACCGGCGCATCCCCGAGGGTCTCGAGAAGATCGTCCTGAAGGCGCTCACCAAGGATCCGGAGGAGCGCTATCAGTTTGCCTCGGACCTCGCCGACGACCTGCAGCGCTTCCTCATCACCTCCGACTCGGTCTTCTCGCGCAAAGACCTGATGCAATACATGAAAGCGACCTTCGCCGAGGATGTCGAGCGCGAGAAGGTCCGCCAGGCCGACTACGCAGAAATCAAGCTGCCGCCAGGAATGGCTGCACTCGCCGCGGCTGCCGGCGGCCAACCCGCGGCCGCCGCCGCGCCCCGGCTTGCGACGCCTGCCCCTCCGCCCCCGCCGGTCGCCCCC
>ENA-UOOR01001889-UOOR01001889.1-fermentation-metagenome-genome-assembly--contig:-NODE-1889-length-22944-cov-22.129451_pt1 | contig 22944 bp, 16 predicted proteins | sample MGYA00245780_ERZ724029 | MGnify/ENA primary metagenome ERZ724029 (study PRJEB28704, sample SAMN03018315) | fermentation metagenome | biome: anthropogenic terrestrial biome; feature: soil... | reverse complement strand
TTGTGCGTAATTAATTCAATTCATTGATTTACAATGTATATTGCGGAGAGAGAGGTCGATGAACCTGATACTCCAACCTATTTAAGTTCAATGTGTTATATCTTGTTTTTTGCTTGTGGGGTACGGCTAAGAGCGCACTGCAAAATGGAACTCTTGTCTTGGGTTTGCTTCCCATTGTCACCACAATACTCGGGTTCAAAGATACAATATATTTTGCAATAAGCAACTATGCTGGATTACAATCTTTTAATGTTAGTGCAAGGTGCAAGCTTATCTATATATAGATACTTGCACCTTGCACTAAAAAGAGGGAATAGTGTTTGACTACGAAGAATACAGTTTGATGATCTGAAGATTATTACCAGTTGGAGTAAATAAACTACGATAAAACACCATTTAATTATAATAAATCAATTATATTTGCGTTTAACGCAATATAATTTAAAGCAATGGAAGATATAAACAGAATCAAAGTAGTCCTTGTAGAAAAAAAGAAAACCAGCAAATGGCTGGCAGAATCTCTTGTGAAAAACCCGGCTACCGTATCTAAATGGTGCACAAACACTTCACAACCCGATTTATCTACATTAACTCGGATTGCCCAATTATTGGATGTTGACATAAAAGATCTGCTAAATAGTAGAATGACAGAGGGAGAGTCAAAATGAGTATAAATAAGAAAAGTCCATATACTGCTGCTATTACAGGAGGTGGTTTCCTATTTGAAGAGACAAACATCCTTCTACCTCTACTCCAATCTGAGGAACGAGATGAACGTCTCAAGCAGGAAGCCTTATACAATGAACTCCTGCAAATCAATTCTGAAAAATCTCGAAAGAATTGCATAGCAGAAGTAAAACGCCGTTACAATGCTGTTTCTCCCTCATTTTGGGTAGATTATCTAGCAATGTCGGAAGAGAATCAGTACGCAGCTTTGTTTTTCGTCCTGCTCAAAACATATAAGATATTGTTTGATTTTCATACGAATGTTACGATCAAGCGATGGAACTCAATCTCCAAAGCAATTTTCACAGAAGATCTTATGATGGAGTTCAATGAAATCTCTGCCAACGATGCCTTTGTTGATTCATGGTCAGAGATGACAAAGAGGAAAGTGGCGAGTTCCTACCTTACCATTTTGCGTAAAATTGGGATGTTAGACACCGACAACCAACTACAATCATTGCCCTGTAGCAATTTCGATTACTACATTCGATTAGAAGAACAATGGTTCTTAGAAGCAGCGCTATTGCTTCCTTATCAGATAGAAACAATAAAGAAGTCAACGCTATGACGATAAAAGAGTTAGATGATAAACTAAACAGTCCGGGATTTCAGGATGCGGAAAATGGAGATTTGTTCTACAATTTTTTTATTTACCAGTACCCCGCCGAACAAGAATACGACATTCGTCGCCAGATACAAGAGTTTAAGGCAAACCTGATACGCCCCATCAACTATGTGGATGTATTAACCTTGAACTTGTTTGAAGAGTTCTGTCGTTTTTTGAGCCAGAAGCGTTTCTTGCGTCATCCCTCTATGTTGGATTATTTATTAGAGAAAGAACAAAACGACCCGACGAATGCTCAGAATGTATCCGAAACATTAATGCGCAACGCACATAGTCAGGAGTTTTTACACTATATACACCAACGAATCACAGAGCACATATCCATTCGAGACGATTACAAACGTCCTTATGTATTTCTCAATGGAGTTGGATCTATGTACCCTTATCTTCGTGTAAATGAGTTTTTGGCTCTTTACGAAGATTTCAATGATACCAATAAATACAAAATCATAGTCTTTTATCCCGGACATCGGGATCATAATTCATTCCGTCTGTTCGGTATTTTGCCGGACAATAATACCTATCGCGCCACTTTATTAATAAACGAATAGCCATGAAATTAAAAGAGATATACAGCAAACCGATTGAACGTGCAGTAAACCCTGCCGTATCGGCAACCAAGTTCGACGAAGAGACAAAACGGGTAGAAATACAAGAATATGTCTTTACGGACGAAATCATGAATGGACTGTTCCGCATATTAGATGCCATTAAAAATAATCGTCCATATGACCATGTCGGGATTTGGATCGATGGATATTATGGTTCAGGGAAATCTCACTTTTTGAAATATCTGGATTATTGCATCACACCCAACACACAAGAAGTTGCATTAAGCCGATTTACCGAAGCGGTAAAAGATATTGATCCTTTAGATGATACGCATAATCTACAATTTGACTATCGGGATATAGAATCAATAGCGAACTGGCTGAAACGAGCAACCATCGACACCTGTATCTTCAATTTGGAAACATCCTACGATAATTCTACCGACAAAAAGAAGGCTTTTCTTCATGTTTTTTGGAATGAATTTAATGGTAAACGTGGATTCAACAAGTTCAATATTACCATGGCGCAGCACTTAGAGAAACCTTTGGCGGATAAAGGGGTTTTCGAGGCCTTCAAGAAACGTATTGCCGAAGAGGGAGGTGATTGGAACGATCCGGGCATGGCTGCCGATATGATAGACAATGAGCTCTCTTTGGTTCTTGATATTGCTGCCGAGTTAGCTCCTTCTTTAGATAAAGAGAGCATCCGTGAACGAATCATTAAGCGCGATACGAATATGAGTATCGAGCGTTTCGGGGGAGAGTTGGCAGCTTATTTGAAAGACAAAGGTGATGATTACCGACTCATTCTTTTGGCTGACGAAGTAAGTCAGTTTATCAACAAAGAGAAAGACCGTTATCTGAATCTACAGGAAATAATCACCAAACTTTCCGAATCCTGCGCTAATAAAGTGTGGGTGGCTTGTACCGCACAGCAGGATCTTTCCGAAATCATGGACGACTGCCACATTGTTGAAGAAAAAGATAAAGAGGGAAAAATTAAAGGACGTTTTGAAGTAAAGGTATCACTCAAAGGGACACAACCCGAAGTCATTACCCAAAAACGTATCTTAGATAAAAAGGAGGAGGTAATAGACGATCTGGGCGATTTGTACAATCAAACAAAAGCTTCGTTCGACTTACAATTCAAACTACCCGCTACCTACAAGGGATATGAATCCAAAGAGGACTTTATCGCTTACTATCCGTTTGTACCTTATCAGTTCAAACTGATTATGCAAGTATTCAACTCATTTTTGAACTTAGGCTATGTGGCGAAAGAGGTAAAAGGGAATGAGCGGAGCATTATCAAAGTGATTCACTCGACTGCCAAGGCAAACATGGACGCTGACTTGGGTAAATTTATATCCTTCGATGAGCTGTACAACAATATGTTTGAAGAGGGCTTGCAAGCACGTGGCCAGCGAGCGGTGAACAATGCCGTCCAGATGGCACGTGCCTATTCGACCAATCCCAAATTAGCTGTACGGGTAGCAAATGTGCTCTTTATGATTTGTAATATTTCGCAAACAGACCAGCTGGTATTTCCCGCCACGCTCGATAATATTACTAGCCTATTGGTAAACGATGTGGATACTCCTCGTTTGAATATTAAAAACGATGTAGAGAAAGTGATCGACTATCTTTGCGACAACAATATTATCCGACGCGAACAAGGCAAACAGGGTGCTCCCGAAACCTATCAATTCTATTCGGAAGAGGAGATGCGCGTGGCTACGCTAATTAAGAACCAGCAAGTAGACACCAACACCCAAGCGGAACAGCTCAGAGATATTTTTTTCAAACATTTCTCAAATCTACGAAACAAAGAGCAGTACAAAACTCGTTCTTTCTCTGTCGGAGTTACCATAAAACAACGTTCATTTTTAACCACCAACAATCCGGATGTTCAAATTGAATTTGCGATGGATGCGGATTGGGACAATGCCGACCAATTAGCCTTGCAAAATGGCGCACAAAATCGACTAATCTTTTATATCGCTCCACAGTTTCAAGCCAACAAGCGTTTATTCAATAACTTTTATTGGTTCTGTCAGGTGCAACGCTACATGGCGACCCCCGTTATGAATGAAGATAATGCCAACACACGCAAAGAGTTTCAAAAACGTGCAGCAGAGGTGCTTTCTTCTCATATTATTCCTGAGTTTCAAAAGATATTAGATAGTTGTCCCATTATTAGCGGTATGGCGGTAATCGATAATTCGGAACTTTCAGCAAAATATGGAACGCAGCGTTATGAGGCAGCCATACAAAAACACTTATCTTCAATCTATACCGATGCTGTATTGGTGGACAACCCGCAAATACCTCGCACAACAGATGGATTGCGTAAGGCTATACTACGCCCGGTCAATCCGGGTGATTACGATGGTCTGGGCGCCGAAATGACTACTGCCGAAAAGCGTGTAGAAAACTATCTAAGCAAGCAATTTGGCGAAGTAAATGTATCGGAAGTGCTTGCCAAGTTTGCCAAAGCTCCTTTCGGTTGGGATAATATCTGCACCCTATATGTCATCAACGAATTGGTGCGCCGACACCGAAGGGATTACTCCTACGCTAACAACCCCAATGTAGAACCGGTGACGGTAGCGAATAAAATTGCAGGTGAGTCGAATAAATTCACACTTCGAGAGGCTACTGCCATCTCACAAGATATACTCAATCGGTTTATGGAGAGTTGGAAAGATATATTCGGGGTTACGGAAGTCTTTTCCACAAACGACAGTGCACAACTTTTCCGAATGTGTCGAGAAGATGGTAATGAGCGTAGCCTCACCAAGCGTCGAGATGCCTACAATCGTTTAGTAAACAATCACGCCCAATATCCATTTATCGCTCCTATTCGAGAGATGACAGCACTTTTTGATGAGTGGATGACAGAGCGCGATCCTGAAAAATTCTTCAACGCCGTAATCAACGACCGAGAAAAAGCGCACGAAATGATGGATACCTGCAAAGAGGTAAACCAATTTATCAACGATCAGCTACCAAACTACAAATCCATTCGTGAGTTTGTGCGTGAAAACAGCGATAATTTCCGTTTTGTGCCGGATCAATTGCAAACAGAAGTGGTAGAGATTAGTAAGATAGAAACGGCAGCGTGGCCTATCTGTATCCGTGATTATATGAAAATGCGTACCAACTTAACCTCTGCATTGGAAGAGGTGAAAAAAGAGCTGCGCGAGAAGATCACCGAAGCGTATAACGATGCTTATGAACTATTGGAACGTGGCTGCGAAGCAGAAAATGTAGACAAGGCGGTTCTTTCAAATAAAGAGGCAACCATTAAAGTTAAAACGTCCCCTCAAAACATTCTTGCCTTGCAGAATAACCTCAATACGGATGGCTTTTACGCAGAACAGGCAGAACGTATACAGAGAGCGATAAAGCCTGTAAAGCTTTATCCTGTTGGCACAGACAATGGCATCGAGAACAAAGTGGCTGAGCCCAATGTGAAAAATATCAGTTTGCAAACCCGCACAATAAAACCGCTGCATGTAGAAAGCGACGTCGATGCCTATCTGGCTAAATTGAAGGAGCAATTGATGAAGCAGATAAAAGAGGGGCATTCGGTAATGATTATTAAATAGAATACAACATGGATACCAATCAAATAAAAAGATTTGCCATTGAAGCACGCAACAAATTAAAAGAGGGCGTGGCAATGAAAATGACATCTCTGGGTTTTACAAAAAATGGTGAAGTGACAGAGAATATGTACCCAGCCTTAATCCAAGGCGGATCGCTTTGGAATGGACAGATCCAAACGGAGACATTTTTCCACCAGTGGATGTCGCTCTATGCCCGTATTAAAGACAAAGGAATGAACGAAGTGTACGAAGAGGCTGCCTATACTTGGTTTAACCGCCTGGTGGCTATTCGCATCTTGCAAAAAAATGGATTAGCAGAGCCTATTCTTGATTTTGCCGATGTGGCTCGCACACCTCGTATCGTGGATTCGGCCCGTAGCGGAAGCATTCCGAATATGAGGGAGGAACAGCGTTTACACTTGACGCAGCTATTGGACGATGACACAAAAACCACCGAACAATTTGCTGTTTTAATCACAGCCTGGTGCCGACAGAATCCCATTATAAAAAAATGCTTTGGAGGTATTGCCGACTATACCGAATTGCTGCTGCCTAACAATATTCTTGGCGAAGGTGGATTTATGGATATGCTCAACCATACATTGTTTATCTCTGACAATGATTATCAATCGCCCGAACTGATTGGATGGCTCTATCAATTCTATATTTCGGAACGCAAAAACGAGGTGTTTGCAAAGAAAGGGAAATATACTGCCGATGAGATTCCTGCGGCTACGCAGATATTTACACCCAACTGGATTGTGAAGTATATGGTGCAAAATACCGTAGGACGCATCTATTTAGATAACAATCCATCAGCTACTGCTTTCAAAGAGAATTGGAAATACTTAGTGGAGGGAGAACCCACACCCGAAGAGAACATATACCGCTACAGTGAGCTGACCGATCTGAAAGTCGCTGATTTGGCTTGCGGATCGGGGCATATTCTGAATGAGTGTTTCGATATCCTGTTCGAGCTGTACATTGCGGAGGGTTATACACGCAGCGAAGCGGTCGAAAACATTTTTCGCCACAACCTGACGGGTATCGACTTGGATAAACGGGCGCAACAGTTAGCCACATTTGCGTTATTGCTCAAAGCCTGCCAAAAAGAACACGGCTATGTTGATGCGCATTGTCTGCCGAATGTATTGACGATGCCCAAAGCTCTGTCGGATGAAGTGCGCGAAACTGCTCTCTCGGAGTTTATGAGGGGGTGCGAAACGCCGAAGATGGGTAAAGAGCTGGATGCTGCTTTTGAATTGATGAAGGATGCTGATTCGTTGGGTTCTATCATGAAGTTCGACATCTCGGAAGGTACTCGCTTCGCACTACTGCAAGCTGTGACGTACTGGGAATCAACTGCCACTGTCCCGGACGAAGTACAAAGAATAATACCTGCGATAAAGTTGATATTGGCACTGACGGAGAAGTATTCGGCGATTGTGATGAATCCGCCGTATATGGGAAGAGGAGGGATGAATGATATCTTGAACCGGTATATTGCCAATAATTACGAATTAGGAAAATGGGACTTATTTGCTGTTTTTATGATAGTTAGCATGAGTTTACTATCAGAAAAAGGCAAGATGTCGATGTTGAACATGCATAGTTGGATGTTCCTATCGGCATTTGAAGAATTAAGAAAATTCTTTTTATCGCATTATCATATTGACAACATGATACATCTAGGTCCAAACACTTTTGATGAATTGACTGGAGAGATAGTTCAAAATACGACATTTGTTCTTTCAAATACAATATTTGATAAATCGAGTGTGTTCTACCGCTTAACTTCAGGAAAGAACTGCCAATTAAAAAATCATTTATTCTTAAAAGGAAAGAATTGCATAAAAGGCGTAAAACAAAGTAATTTCACCTTAATACCTGGAGAGCCAATCGCCTACTGGTTAAACGATAAATGGTTTTCTTTATTTAAAGAATCAACAATCAATGATATAGCGTTCTCAAAAGCGGGTATTGTTTCTGGGAACGATGATTATTATGTAAAGTTTTGGCATGAAGTAAATCAGAACGAAATAGACTTTCATGAGTGTGATATATATGGTAAATATCATATTTTCCAAAAAGGAGGTACAAACAGAAAATATTTTGGTAATAATGATTATGTCTTCCGTCTAAATGATTTTTGGAATTCAGCGTTTTATAATAAGTCTATGAGAAGAGGAGATACTGATTTTTATTTCAAAGAAGGAATATGTTGGTCATATACGGGTTCAACTGAAAATAAAGCTTTTAGATATATAAAGAACTTTGTTTGTGGTACAGCTTCTCCCGTTATACACAATAAGGATATTTCATTACAATCCTACACACTTGGTTTGTTGAATACAAAGATTATTTCTTATCTATTGCCAATCTTAAATCCAACATTGAGCTTAGCACCAGGATACGTTGTCAAGTTGCCATATATCTTTGATGATAATTATAAAGAGCAAATTGATGACCGAACAAATAATAACATCTCCATCTCTCGACTTGACTGGGATGCTCACGAAACCTCTTGGAATTTCCGGGAGAACGAATTAGTTGCCCTATCCAAAGAAGGAGTAGGGAACATCTGGGCTACGATTAACGATGAGCCTGTAATGAACTACTATACTTTGGGTTTGCTTTATCACGAATATAAAGTGAAATGGGAAAAGATGTTCCGCCAACTCCACGCCAACGAAGAGGAACTCAATCGCCAATTTATAGAAATATACGGCTTGCAAGACGAGCTTACTCCCGATGTGCCGCTGAGCGAAGTTACCATTCTACAACAAGGTGAAATAAAGATAAACGGCAACGAGATAGAGTTTCAAGCCGATGTGGTGATGAAGCAACTCATATCCTACGCCATCGGTTGTTGGATGGGGCGCTACCGCTTAGACCAGCCCGGATTGTATATTGCCCACCCCGATGCGAAAGAGGAAGAGATCGTTCGCTATCCCTACGGCGAAGAGACCTTCACAATCGACGACGATGGAATTATACCCGTGCTTCCTCGCGAATGTCCTTTCGATGATAACCTACAGAATCGTATTGCCGACTTTGTGCGTATTGCCTTTGGAAACGATTCGCTTGCCGAAAACTTAAACTTCGTGGAGCAATCGTTAGGTAGCACTATCGAGAAGTATCTCGACAAAGAGTATTGGAAAGACCACAAACGGATGTATCAGAACCGCCCGATCTACTGGTTGTGGTCGTCGAAAAAAGGGGCTTTCAAGGTAATCAGCTATATGCACCGAATGGATGCCTACACAGCAGAGCGGGTTCGTTCGAAGTATCTGCTCCCTTATATTGAATACCTGAACAATAAAATTGCCGACCTTGAAAGCCGCGCCGCCCAGCTATCGGTGGGCGAGAGCCGCAAGCTCGATGCCCTGCGCAAAGCTCATACCGAATGTGTGGAATATCACGAACGCCTGCAGGTAATAGCCGAACAAGCCATCGCATTCGACCTCGACGATGGCGTGGTGGTGAATTATGCGAAGTTTGGCGATGTGTTGGCTAAGTTAAAATAATAGTGAGTATGAAAACATTTAATATCTATTGCGACGAAAGTTGTCATCTCGAAAATGATCATAAACCGTTTATGTTCTTAGGTTATATTAGTTGCGCCTATCCACAAATAAGAACCCATACGGAACGTATCAACGAAATTAAAAAGAAACACAATTTCTATGCCGAGATTAAGTGGAATAAAGTAAATAAAACAAAGTTGAAATTCTATCTTGAACTAATTGACTACTTTTTTTCTACAGATCTTCGGTTCAGAGCTATTGGTGTTGAGAAATCGAAGGTTCGTCTCGGTGCGTTTGGCAAAACGTATGATGAACATTACTATACCATGTATTATTATCTACTCAACCACCAGTTGAATATGAAATACACTTATAATGTGTATTTGGACATAAAAGACACCTTAAGTGCGAATAAAGTCGACCGATTGAAAAAAATTCTCAATGTAAAGTTCGGCGTTTTTCGTAATGTGCAAAATATCATTTCAAAAGAGAGTTTGTTGTTACAATTAGCCGATTTGATTATCGGAGCTATTTCTTATAATAGGAATGAAAAAGAGAAGAAAAGCGATGCTAAACGAATAGTAATTGACAGAATCAAGAAACATTGTAACTTAGATTTAGAACATACAAATTACGATGAAAAGCTAAACTTATTTTTTATAGAACTACGATAATATGCCACTCAACCGAATAAAGATATATAACCAATTACTTGACATTGTCGGCATGTCAGGGCGAGAGCGGACAATCTCGTTAAAAGGCATCTTCAAAAGAGACTTTGGAGAACAATCTCCTGTGTTTTGTGGGAAGGAAGTTCATCCAACACCAAGGGAAGATGGAGAAATTCCGATGGAAACCCTCTTTAGACATCTTACAACAGAGATGACAGATAAAAAAAGTCGAGCGCGTGAGTTTGAATTGGAAAGATCAAAGAGACTTCATTGGGTACGCTTCCATTTAGATCAGAGAAAAGAAGATAATATGCTTCTATTCTCGGCAAGAGAGCCGGGTGGTATAAGAACATACTACTATGATAGAAATGAAAAATATGTTATAGTATTAGAGCCCTTACGTAATGGTAGTGCATATTATTTACTGTCTGCTTATTATGTAAGAGGCAAAGATGCGATGAGAAATAAAATAGAAAAAAAGTATAGGAGGAAATTAGATGAACTGTATTAAAAGCAAAAAACGATAGATATCAAGATCTACCGTTTTTCGATTTCCTTAACCCAAATGGGTTATGAACTCGATGCAAAGATACAATGTAAATATCTATTTCGCAAGAAATTTAACACATTATTGATCTTATTTGGATATGGTACAAAACAGAATATACAACTACTTCGTTAGAAACCCGCAGCTTCATATACTGTTTATTTTCGATCGAATGAATATCATCGAAACAGAACTAAAAGAGGTGGAGTGGAAAGAGGGATATCTTTATCAGGTTTTTGATGGGACGTGGTTTGCTACCAAGTATGCAATAGAGAATGATTGGAAAGATAAAAAAATAGTGCTGCTTTTTCCTAAAAACACTTACCCGCATAGCGAAGCCGCACAATTAGAGTTTCCGCTCTTAGATATGCTGATGGCGAATATGGAGTACAAAGAGGATGATTACGCCTCCTTTATGCAGCAATTTGGTTTGCCTCCAAAGTTTAATTCGTTTGTTCAGCGCAATGTAACTGAGTTGATGACCTCAAAAATCAACACAATATTGAGCGGGCAAATTACTGCCGATACCTTTACAGAAGATTTGGCATGTCGTGCGTTCATCTCTTCCTATCTGGGTGAGAAGAAGCTCTTGGAATGGGACGATATTATTGTTCGGATGATTATTTCGGGAGCAAACAGCGAAGAGAAAAAACATATCGACCTCTTTCGCCGCATAGAAAAGAATTTAGATGCAAAGAAAGCCATCGACAATAAGCTGACCGCTCTCTTTAGGTTCTCGTACGATCGAAATTCTGAGACAAAAATGAAAGAGGTTGCCGAAAGTTTGAAATACAACTCTATGACACAGCTACTTGATAGCTCTTCGGCAGACAACTATAAGCAATACAAGGTAACCAACTCAGGCAAGCTCATTCAGCTAAACAAAATTTACGAAAAAGGCACACAAGATCGTTTATTGTCAGATAGATTCAATCAAGCGATGATCACCCTGGCAGCAGGTATCAAAGAGGAAGAGATCATTAAGGTGTACGGAATAGATGCTCCTTATTTTTATATGACCGAAACACTCTGCTGGCCTATCATCGAAGGAATGATAAAAGCGGAGCTGATTGCCGAACCGATGAAAGTGAATGAGCATATACGGGAATTAAGCTTAAAACTCCCGGAACAATCGGTCATTCAGATTGTATTTCGCTTTGTAGAACAGATGGCTCTCTATTACGAAAAAGCGCGCATCATTGGGACGTTGAAACTTAACTCACCGGAGGCATACATTCAAAAGTATTTGAATGAGTTCTATTCGATAGATATGTGCTATCGCCGAGCCTTGGAGGCTTACCATGAGTTGATAACAAAAGAAATCCCCATCGCTCAGGCACTCTATAAGGCAAAGCAGCAACTCGACCAGGAATATGCCAAGATTGTCAATATCTTCAATTTGGAATGGATGAGTTGCGTAACGGAACAAGCAGATGGTTTCAAAAGTCTATCGCTAAAACGTCAGGAAAATTTCTATGCCAATGAATACGATGCTTCTTATAAACAGGTGGTGATTGTGTCGGATGCACTACGCTACGAGGTGGCTGCCGAATTGATGGAAGAGTTGGCGAAGGAGAAGCACGTTGCTACGCTCTCAGCCTATCGGGCAATGTTGCCTACCGAAACCAAGTATTGCAAACCCGCCTTGTTACCGCACCGTACATTGGAATGGCAGGGAAATGATTTGCTGGTAGATGGTAAGCTGTTACCGGGTATTCCGGAACGTACAGCCCATTTGGCTAACTATAAAGAAAATGCTATTTGTGTGAATTATGAGGAGGTAATGAATGCTGACCTACAATCGAATAGGACATTGTTCAAACGCCCATTGGTCTATATTTTTCATAATACGATTGATGAAGCGAGCCATTCGCAGAGTCCATTTGAGGTTATTGCCGCCTGTCGAAAAGCGATTCAGCAATTAGCGGTTCTGATAAATCGCCTCCATGCTTCGTGGAATGTAAACTATGTGATGCTGACTGCTGACCATGGGTTTATCTATAATGACATTCATTTTGAAGAGAAGGATAAGCATTCGATAAAAGACGATTGCATCGAGAAGAAAACACGATATTATCTGACCAACAGCCAACAAGCAATAGATGGGATTGCTAAATTTCCGTTACAATCGGCATCGGGTATGTCATCAAAAGAAGCCGTTCAAATAGCCGTTCCGCTCGGAACAAATCGGTTGGCAGCTCCGGGTGGGTATAATTTCGCTCATGGAGGCGCAACGCTTCAAGAAATGATCATCCCTGTTATTCACTCTAAATTGCGCAAGGTAGAGAAGACGGAGAAGGTTAATGTCGCTTTGATGAACCCTAATCTTTCGATGGTATCCAGTAGATTGAAGTTTCAACTGATTCAATCGGAAGCGGTGTCGATGAATGTAAAAGAACGAACGATTATTTGTGGTGTTTATAATGGAGATGATTTGGTGACTGAAAGTAAAAGAGTAACATTAAACAGCACAGATTCCATCAATTTGAATAACCGGGTATATGACATTACGTTGATACTCAACAAATCGACAACTTCGACTATGTTGCAACTTCGCATCTACGATGAAGAAGATATGCTCAATCCCATCATACGGGAAACGGTAAAAAATAATACGATGATTGAACAAGATTTTTAATTCACGGAAATATGACATTACAGCAAAAAATAATGAATTCTTTCTCCGGAAAGGTGGTTCGCAAAGATTTAGCATTTCTTGTGAAGGGTGGTCTTCCTGTGCCAACCTATGTATTGGAATATCTACTGGGTCAATACTGCGCCAATGATGACGAGGAGGCCATTGAGATAGGGCTTGAAAAAGTCAAAGAAGTGATTCAAAACAATTACGTTCATCGAGCAGATGCTGAATCTGTAAAAGGGAATATTCGAGAAGCCGGGAGGTACCGCATTATCGATAAGGTAATGGCAGTTCTTAATGAAAAATCGGATGAGTACCAAGCCTCGTTTGCCAATCTTGGATTAACGAATGTGCCTATCGGCACGCAATATGTAAACTCAAATCCCAAATTACTTTCCGGTAATGGCGTATGGTGCATAGTCACTCTTGGTTATATTCACGGGGAAGATATAAAAGTTCGCTGGGAGATACAAACACTGAAGCCAATTCAAATTTCAAATATAGACTTGCAAGAATATATTGAACAACGTAAGAATTTTACGACAGACGAATGGCTTGATTTTATGATTCATACGATCGGATTAAATCCTGAAATGTTGAATCGTCGGGAGAAATTTATTTCACTTGCTCGTTTACTTCCTCATGTCGAAAGCAACTTCAATTTTATGGAGCTCGGACCGAAAGGAACTGGGAAGTCTCATGTTTTTCAAGAGCTATCGCCTTATGGAGTGCTTATAAGTGGCGGCGATGTAACAAGTGCCCGACTATTTGTGAAAATGCAAGGGAACAGGGAGATATTGGGGTTGGTTGGCTATTGGGACGTGGTGGCTTGGGACGAGTTTGAACAACAAAAAGGACGAAACGTAGATGCCGTATTGATTGATACCATGCAAAACTATTTGGCAAATAAATCATTCAATAGAGGAAAAGCGACCCACGAGGCATCTGCATCAATGACTTTTGTAGGAAATACAAAACATACCGTACCTTATATGTTGAAAAACTCGCATTTATTTGAGTCGATACCAACTTCTTTTATCAAGGGTGCTTTTTTGGATAGGATCCACCTTTATAATCCGGGATGGGAGATTCGTATGTTGAAGAAAGAGAGTTTCTCTACCGGTTATGGTTTAATTACAGACTATATTGCTGCTGTATTGCATGAACTTCGTAACAAGGATTTAACCAGTCTATTGAAGGATTATGCAAAATTTGATCCGTCGCTATCGGAGCGTGATCATTTGGCTATCCGCAAAACATTCTCCGGAATGCTTAAAATTCTATATCCCGATGGGAATATAACGAGTGAAGAGGCATTCGAGTTGGTCGATTTTGCGGCGGAAAGTAGAAAGCGTGTAAAAGATCAATTATATATTATTGATGAAACGTTTAGAGCAGAACCAGCTTCTTTCAAATATCTCAACTTGAAAAATGGGAACGAGGTATTTGTAGAAACCTTGGAAAATATTAGCAATGGTATAACTCCTTCAGCTATTCCTGTAAGCAACACCTTAGATGATGCTGATGTAATACCAATGAACAAAGGAGAGGAACCCAGATCTCAATTAGAACCTTCTGATACAGAAAAAACAAAGCGTAATCGCATCGCTGTCCTTCAAGAGAAGAGTTTGTCTTTTCGCATGGGACAAACGGGAGCTTCTTATGAAAAGCTCTTTGCAGCATATCTCGAAAAAGCAAATGAAATTACGATTGAAGATCCCTATATCCGTGCACCATGGCAGATTCGAAACTTTGTAGAATTTGCAACCATGCTTGTAGATACCAGGCCCGTCGATGACTTGAAATTAACATTAATAACCAACGAGGAAGATGAAAAACTCCCGGATTTAATTGACCGCTTGGATGATATTAAAGATGATCTTGCCGGATATGGAATAACCTTTGAGTATAAGTTTAGGGATTTTCACGATCGTTGTATCAGAACAGATACTGGCTGGACGATTACATTGGGTAGAGGATTAGATATTTTTGAAAAATACAATCCTTATTCTGTCGCAGCATCGCGCCAAGAAAAGCGAAAATGTAAAGAGTTTATAATTGCTTATAATAAGGAGTAGACAAAAAAGAACTTGTTTTTTACAATACCATATTATTAGATGCATATTAAGGACTTCGGTCTATATTATATTTTGTAACACTTAAAAAAATATGCCTATGAATGGATTATTGAACCAGAAGTTTTTTAGACTATTGTCTGAACCTTCGCAAGTGTCTATGCAAGAGATTCAAGTTGCTTATGATGCATTTATTAAAGAATTTACAGAGATTAGTAGTTCTGAAGAAGATTACTCGAAAGTGTTTCGTCTATTGAATCACTCCCGCATTGAGTTAGATTCATTGAAAATATCGCCATTACTCGAGTCTGGGGGGGGGTGTGGTTAAATCCAACTACATTCAAAAGGCCTTAAGCTTTCTAAATGCTGAAATGGATTTACTGAAACTAAAAATACAATATCCTGAAAGCTTTCCCAAAACAGAAGAAAGTGCTTTTAAGTTTAATCTTTATATAACGCCGAAAGCAAAAGGATTGGGTATTATTGGCATAGCCGAATTAGTAGTGAGCATTTTCCTGTCTAAAGAGGTGAAAGACAGCAATGGCAATCCGGCTTCTTTAATACAACTGGCAAAAGCTTTCGAATATGTTTTTAACTTCAGTTTTGGGAACATATATGATAAACAAGCAGAAGTCTATAATCGAAAGCCTTGCAACTTGACGAAATCATTGAATTTTCTTAAAGGCGTTCTGGAAAGAGCGAAGAAAACCAAGCGTCTGAGAGAAAATGAACAAGAATGATTTTGTATTTCTTTGAATAACAGCGGAATACAATTCCGTTTTCGGGGAGTAGTTAACTACTCCCTCTGTTTTTATATGATTCTTTTCCAGACCTTTGCAGCGAATCAACAAGTTGCAATTATGGAAGTCATAACAATAGACAGCCAAGCATACAAAGAACTGGTATCTAAAATAAATGCAATAGCCAAGTTCGTTATAGATCATCAGGAAGATGATACTGCCAACCCAGACGAAATGTGGGTAGATAGTTACGAAGTATGCACATTTCTCAAAATCAGCGAACGCACACTCCAACGTTTACGCAGTAAGCGACTGATTTCTTATTCCATTATTTCCGGCAAATCATATTACACCATTGCAGAAATAAAACGAATGCTCTCCGAAAAGAGAATCCGCAGTACCGATGAATGTATGAATGACCTAATAAAAAATCATCAACTCCATGCTCAACAAAGACGAACTATTAAGACGGACAAATAACGGTTTGGACGTATTCAAACACTACATTTCGTCTGTTCAGTGGAAAACCGGACGTAATTTTCTCAATCCTTTGTACGAAGACCGCAAGGCTTCGTGTAATGTATATTTTGATCGTCGCAATGGCGTTTACAAAATCAAAGACTTTGGCAACGATGATTATAGCGGCGATTGCTTTTTCTATGTTGGTAAGCTAAAAGGATTGGATTGTGGCAATGGTACTGATTTCGTGGAAATACTTAAAACCATAGATAGTGATTTGTCTTTAGGGTTAGACAGTTCAGATTATAGAAGTCATATACCACATTCTATCCCGCAAAAGAGTAATTCGACTCCTCCTGAACCACCTAAAAACAAACCTTATAATGTCATACAACAGAAATTCTCTCAAAAAGAACAGGATTTTTGGATGCAATCAGGTATCACTCCCGAAGTATTGAAACAATACAAAGCCGTATCTCTGAGAGAGTTTAGAAGTGAGAATAAAGATGGGAAACCATTTTTCTATACTTCGTCCGAAAGCGAACCGATTTTCGGATATATGGGTAAACGGTATGTAAAAATCTACCGACCGCATTCTGAGATTCGCTTCCTATATGGTGGTAATATAGGAGATAACTATTGTTTTGGACTGGAACAATTACCTGCAAAAGGAGATACGCTGTTCATCACCGGCGGAGAAAAAGATGTGATGACATTAGCTGCTCACGGCTTTTATGGAATTTGCTTCAACAGCGAGACTTCCACTATTCCGACAGGAATAATCTATAAACTCACTTTCCGTTTTAAGCATATTGTACTGCTCTATGATGCAGACAAAACAGGTATAGAAGCTGCAATCAGGCATGAAAAAGCATTGGCGGGATATGGTGTTAAACGGCTTTTATTGCCAATTTCAGGAGAGAAAAAAGACAAAGATATAACCGACTATTTCAGTAAAGGAAATAACCGAAAGGTATTCCGCCAGCTATTCATCGATTTTCTTGACAATTTATATAACGAAACAATGACCATGCTAAAATCCTGTGAAATTGATTTCAACAATCCTCCCGCAAAAGCCGAAGAAGTTATTTCCGCCGGAGATGTGCCACTTGGTACGCAAGGAAATATTCTTTGTATCACTGGCGGAGAGGGAACAGGGAAAAGTAATTATGTTGCTGCCCTGATTGCAGGTTCGATAGTCAAAGATAATCGTACCATTGATACATTGGGCGTGAATGTCCGTGATAACTCTGACAGTAAAGCTGTTCTGCTTTATGATACAGAACAATCCGAAGTGCAACTCTTTAAGAATGTTTCCAATCTCTTGAAACGTGCCAAATTGAACGAAAAGCCGGAAGAACTGCGGGCGTTTTCCCTTACAGGAATGTCTCGAAAAGAACGACTGCAAGCCATCGTTCAGAGCATGGACAAATATCATTACGAGTATGAAGGTATCCGCTTAGTCGTTATTGACGGTATTGCAGATTTGGTGCTGTCAGCCAACGATGAAGCAGAAAGTATTCGGATTGTGGATGAGTTGTACCGTTTGGCGGGAATATACCGTACCTGCATCGTTTGCGTACTTCATTACGTGCCGAATGGATTGAAGTTAAGAGGACATCTTGGCTCGGAACTGCAACGTAAAGCGGCTGCGATAATGAGTATAGAACTTGATAGCGAGCCGTCAGTATCAGTTGTAAAGGCACTTAAAGTAAGAGACGGCAGCCCTCTCGATGTTCCTCTAATGCAGTTCTCATGGGATAAGGAACTGGGTATGCACATTTATATTGGCGAAAAGCCACGAGAGGAAAAGGAAAAACGGAAAGAAAAAGAACTGGCTAATGTTGCCCGTGAGATATTCGCTTCGCAAAAACATCTGACCTATATCGACTTGTGTGATCGCATTCAGCAAATAATGGATGTGAAGGAACGAACGGCCAAAAACTACATTAGATATATGAGAGAGAAAGAAATAATTATAAAAGACCCGTCCAATCAGAACTACTTCATGATAGGGCAGATCATCTAAAACCCCGAATAGTTATGTATATAAGTAAAGAAGATTTTGAAGCGTGGATGGAACGAATCATGTACCGTTTCGACAAACAGGATAAAACCCTTGATAAAATGAGTAAACATAGGAATATGTTAGATGGAGAATTACTGCTCGACAATCAGGATTTATGTATGCTACTGAATGTCAGTAAACGAACATTGCAACGGTATCGGGCTACTGGCGAATTGCCATTTCATACACTATACCACAAAACCTTCTATAAAGAAAGTGATGTTCATACGTTCATCAGGGTAAACTTTAACAAGAAAAGAGGTAATGATAATAAAAATAAGAAACAATAAGGGAAATGACTATTTTCAATCTTTTAGGTTCATAGTTGAAATTTTTGTGAATTGAAAGCCCGTACCGTCGTGATGACAGGCACGGGCTTTTTTTATTCCGTGCAATAGGATAAGAGTTAAAAGGATATTGAGAATTCTTCTCTAATTTACTTGCAGAATGAATGTGTTACTTTCGTAGTTATACTGGGCAAAATTGCTTAATCTTAATTCGGTAATTTCATGGCAAATTATTAAGAGTTTTGTTAAATTCCGCAATTTTCTCAATCATCTTGTCGAAAGGCAGAGAATCTCCGTATATCATTGTTTCCTGCATTGTTTCATAATCTTTTTTCCAAGAATCCATAACCTCGACAGGCGGAATTATACAGATAACCTGTGGCCGCAATAAAGAATAGTCAAATCCTTTTATCCCGATAAACGTTTGTCGATGTTTGATAACTGAGTCATAGAGATCTACATCGTTTATTGCTTTAGACGCTATCGGTGTCTGCATTATTTGAACTACATCGTAAAGGTGTCGCGACATTCTTTCGGTACGCATTGCCTCTTTCGGCTTTGCAAATTCCTCTTGAAGCAGACATATCTTTTCTAAAAAAGTACGTTCGGGTGCAACTGCTCGGACTTTAAAATTCGGTTCTGTAAACGGTGCATTTGTATATACTCCGTCAATAAAAGAGGATAAGTGAACGGGAGTTATCGGCTCACTCATAGAACGACCGCTGACCTCGACAATGACTTTACGTTTGATGTATTGAAGTTCTTCAAATATGGATTGGTATTCAACCTCAATTATTTCCGGGTCTGTCGTTGTGACTGGCGTAATATGGACTTTAACGGTAAACTTGCTTCCGTTGATACCATCCGCCATAAGTTGCTCTCGTAAATCAACCTGCATTTTTTCACGAACAAATGAGCAGGAAGCACGACGTAATTTATCGCTGATTTGTGTCTTTGAAAGTGTTCCGCTAAAGCCTAAATACTCACGATCTATACCAATATCCGCATCTTCGGAAAACCGACTGATCAAATTCCAACACTTACTCAAATTGGTTCCTCCTTTGAAAGATAAATGATTAGCGTAAGGCAAGGAAAACAATGCTCTGAGAACAGCCGTTACCCACCAATCTTTTTCTATTATTTGTTGGTTTAGGCCTGTTTCCGCTTGTACCCTTCGAACAATTTCCTGTTGTTCTATATCTGTCAAATCTATGTATTTCATGCGTTTTGAAGAGTTTTACGCACCCATATCGGTGCCAATTGTATATCGTTTTGGAATTCTTCGGTACTTACTTTTTCCAAATGGGTTTTGATAATTTCAAACTGTTCCGAAGTAATATTACCTTCGCCTATTTCACGCATAGCAGTAACTAACAGCATCATCATTTGTGATTGATAGGCAAAATTGCGCATCTCGGAGGTATGTTTGAATAAAATACCTTTTCCTTTACCAATGGATACACGACGAGGAGATCCGTCAGTAACAAAAACGACATTTGCTGGAACTTGTGTCGATAATCCAAGCATATTGAGAACATATGCTCCTGTTGGCATAATCCGCACTCTATCCCGTTTAGCGATTCCGTTAGCGATTTCTTCTACACTCGGCGGAATGATACCACTCCCCCATTTGGAATCTATTTTAGGATAATAGTAAATCCCTTGAGCAACACGGATTATGACTTCCGACTGGCATAAACGCACCAATGCAGAGCGAACAGCATCTGACGAGCCAAAAGAGGAGAAATCGTCAGGGAAAAATAATTCTCCTCTTTCAGAGGAAAGAATTTTATCCTTTATTTTATTAAATGCACTTTGCATATAGAGATAATTTTGCCACAAATATACGATAAATTTGTGGCAAATTAAAATCTAAATAAAAACTGATGTGAGATTATCAGATCTTGATACCCTTTGAAACATCTTTCTTCTCCACTTTCGGCGGGTTACTACCTGCCGAAGCAATAACAAGCCTGTCGCCCATAATTTCCTTTACTCCCTGCAAGTTATTAGGAAACGAAGTGTCCTTGATAAATGAAGTTTCGGGTTTCGCTTGTGATTGACTTGTATTACTTGTCGAAACGGTCTCCTGTCCCTCACTTTCTTCGATCGGTTTAAGCGAGAGTTGGATTTCACGGTCTAACTTAATCAAATCGTCTTTTAGAGCTTTTAGTTCCGGTTCTTTCCGCCAAGTTCCTTCGACCACTTCTTTGAGAACAGGTATATCCTTTTGCAATTTCTCATTTTCCGTCTGATACCTATCTAACAGCTTTGGCATAGTATCAAGTGCATTTAGGAAATTTTGTGCAGCCGTCTTCGGATCGGTTGCCATTAGCCCGTGATTGTAGTTGTATAGAATATCGCCTTCACCTTTGACAAAGAAGCGATTTTGTATCACATCGAATCCGTCTTTGGCAGTAGTTTCTGACTTTACCATTAACTCAAAGCCGTAAAGCGTACCTATTTTCTCGTGCGATCCAAGTGTACGGGCTTTGTCAGCAATTTCATTCAATTTCAGCCCTACTTCTTTAGGATTACTGCCCTGCAATCCGTTCAATATTACCGGATTCAAGCGAGTAACGCCGTCAGGTTGATACTGAACACGAGAATTAAACGCTTCTATATCTTTGGATATACGGCTGATAAGACCGTTGTTCTTCTCCACATTAGATACAATATCTTCCAATTTGTAGCGAGATGAAGATTTGCCACGCATAAATGCTTGGCGTTCGGATTCCAACGAAGCGATTTTCTTTTCCAGACGTGCTTTTTCCAATAGTTCGGTATTACCGGAGAGAATGGCGACATATTCAGAAAAGTTCATACCGCCTTTTTCGTCCATACTGCCCTCGTCAATGGTACGACTTCCCAGTGAGTTATTTTTCAACTGTCGAATGAAAAGCTGTTTATTGTGGAGTAAGCCAAACTTGTACGCATCCAACGACTTTTCTACCGCATAGATAAGTACATCTACCTTATTATCGGCATATAGTTTGGCAATATCGTTGCCTTTACGAATACCCCGACCGTCCCGTTGTTCAAGGTCTGACGGTCTCCAAGGAGCATCCAAATGGTGGATTGCAACACATCTTTTCTGGGCATTAACTCCTGTTCCCAACATTTCCGTACTCCCGAACAATACACGGATTTTACCTTCATTCATATCCTTAATCATAGTTTTGCGAGCTTTGTCCGTCTTGGCTTCCTGAATAAAGCGTATTTCGTGAGCTGGGATTCCGTAGTCATCCATCAGTTTACGCTTTATTTCGGAGCATGGGTTCCATTCTCCGGGTTTGTAAGTACCCAAATCGGAGAAAACAAACTGAGTAGCCTTGTGTTGATCGAACTTTGTGTAGTAATCCGCTACCATTTTAGCAACGTGCGAAGCCTTATTATCCACATGGTCGCCGTACTTGACCGGATCAATCAATCGCATATCAAGCGACATTTTGCGGGCATAGTCCGTTGCAATCAGCATCTTTGCTTTCTCTTCCTTTTCTGATAAGGGCTCCCGTCCCAGTATTTCGCCTTTACCTGTTTTGGCGAACTCTACCAATTTCTGAATAAACTCTTGTTGGTCAGGAGTGGGTGGAATATTATGCAGAATTTCGTTTTTTACAGGTCGGTCGATACCAATATCTTCAGCAGAACGATAGTCTGTAATTTCAGAATAAAACGCAGCCAATTCGGGTACTTTAATAAAATACCGAAAGCGTTCTTTCTGCACAATTTCGTTTGTAACTGAAAACTCATAATCTATCGACTTCTTGGCAAAAATGGCTGCCCACGCATCGAATGTATTAATGCCCTGCCGTTCCAGTTCATTTGGCCGGAGATACTTGAAAAGCAAGTATAACTCTGTCAAACTGTTGGAAATGGTCGTTCCTGAAAGAAAAGTCGCACCTAAATCCTTACCTGTTCTGTCCTGAATGGTACGTAGGGCAAAAAGCATATTGAGGGCACGTTGCGATCCTTCGGCATTACCCAGACCAGCAACCCGATCGTGTCGAGTGGTAAAAGTCAGGTTCTTGAATCGGTGGCTCTCATCAACATACAAATGGTCAATACCCATTAAACGAAAATCGACTGTATCATCTTTTCGGTTTTCAATCTGATAGGCAATGTTACTTAACTTGGCTTCAAGATTAAGTTGCCGTTTCACTAAACCTTTCTCCATCGCACGAGAGATTTCTTTTCCTTGTGAGCGTAATACCTCCAGATTTTCTTCCACCGAATCGAGTTCCGTTTGTAAGATACGTTGCTGTATTTCGGGCGACTGGGGTATCATACCGAATTGTTCGTGTGTAAGAATGATAGCATCCCAGTTGTTGTTTTTCATTTCGTTGAAGATCTTCGCCCGTTTAGCGGGAGTAAAATCTTCTTTGCCCGGATACAGCACTTTTGCATTGGGGTAAGCCG
>ENA-UOOR01001888-UOOR01001888.1-fermentation-metagenome-genome-assembly--contig:-NODE-1888-length-22959-cov-4.438701_pt1 | contig 22959 bp, 22 predicted proteins | sample MGYA00245780_ERZ724029 | MGnify/ENA primary metagenome ERZ724029 (study PRJEB28704, sample SAMN03018315) | fermentation metagenome | biome: anthropogenic terrestrial biome; feature: soil; material... | reverse complement strand
TTGTTTTCGGAAGGAAAGAGGTTTTTCACATCATCAGGCGTTTCGAATGAAGCTGCAACTTTTAATCCAAGTGACAACAAATTGCAGAATGACTCTATGCTGCGCTTTGCTTTTTCGTCCTCCTCGCCGTCTTTCGTATCCCCAATCTCCGCTTTTAGCTCATCGAGACATTTATCTACGGTATCTTTTTGCATTGCGTTTATCACTTCAAGAAAACCGCTTAGTGCCTCCTGCTTCATTTCCATGGCCTCAGCCTGGATGCGTTGCTGTTTAAGTGTGGCTAAATGCGACGATATTTCAACACACTTATCAACAAATTTTGCAAGATTCATTAAAAGCACTGTGGCGCCCCCAACCACTACGAAAGCAAACCATATAGAACCGGGTTCAGCCGTCCGAAGCTCGATATGCTCTCCGTCTACCCTAAGGAACGGGCATTGGGCCAACACGAAGTTTAAATCCTCTACGTATCCAGAAAACTCGGAAAAGTCTTTTGTCTGTGGCATCATCACATCAAATCCAATGGAATCACTTTCAAGCCCGGACGACTCGCAAAACTCAATTATACCATCCATCTTTGTGACAACTTCACTAAGGTAAGCGTAAACCGAAAGCACCGTAATTTAAGTATAATGAGAGGAGAAAAGCTCACCCGGACCGCGCTTATGCGCGGCCCGGGTTTCTTGTACAGACTGAACTTTCCAACAGGTATTGTAACCGGCCGGAAATTTTATGTATCGCAAAGTGCCTTCAGGAACGGCGGTATATGATCACTGAAAATCTGAACGGCTTTTTCAACCGGTACTACCATGCCATCCCGGCCCCATTTTGTGGTGAGGGACGCCAGTGCCTTAATAGTATAATCCAGATCAACAAGTTCTTCTTCTGTCCATTCATGCCCTTTGCAGGTCTTTACATTGTTTTTTATGGCGGAATAACCGCCGCGGTAACCGTATTCCAGGATGGAATTACAGTCGTTCTCCCAATATATTTTGGAAAACAGCGCTTTGTGACGCAAAAGATTCTGAAACATAATCCGGTGCCCCTCGTCCCAGGACAAATCATTGCCGATCATATACAGGGAATAGCCCATCAGTTGATCCCACAGCCATTGAGGCACAGAATAGATATCGCAAAAATAGTAATAAAACGTAGATCTGGGGACGCCGCTAGCCCGGCAAAGATCTATGACCTTTATATCCGAAAGGCTTTTTGTCTGCACAAGCCTTTCCAACGTTTCACATATTCTTCGGCATGTTTCCTCCTGCCTAATCACAGTTTTCCCCTCCGTACAGTGATTGATTTTGTATTTTGTAAATTCTGCGCATACCATTTAATGTGATATATATTAATATATATCACATTAACATAAAGATCCGGAAAATAAAATAAACGTAAACACAAATTTTAGCAGCAATTTTGGACAACTTCCATAATTTGTTCATAGAGTTGGACTTTTCGACAAAAATGTTTGATGAAATCTGCTAGAATATCTTATAAAATAAATTAGATGTCATTAATTTGACAATTATGATTGTGGTCGTGCAAATTGCAAAAGGAGGGGATACAATGAGCAACAACATTTCACGCAGAGACTTTCTCAAGGGCGCCGCGGTGGGCGCGGCAAGCATCGGCATCATGGGGCTGACCGGCTGCGGAACAGCGCAGAATAACGGTACGCCAACAGAAGACAAGACCTCCAATGATACCAGCTCTTCGAACATCCCGGAATCCTTAACACTTGAGGAATTCAAGGATTCCAGCGTTGAGTTGGAGGCCATAACGACGTTCGCCGGCGAGGTCACGGCCGATATCGTGGTTGTGGGAGCCGGCGCCGCCGGTGTTCCGGCTGCGGTTACCGCCGCAGAGGCGGGGAGTTCCGTGGTTGTGCTTCAAAAGCAGAGCACTGTGGTGTCACAGGGCAACTGCGGTTCGGGCCTGATTCGGGATCAGAGCGATACCGATGGTCTGTTGCGTTACGTTCAGCAGACCAACAGCCTGTGCAACTGGCGTGCTGATCCAGAACTGCTCAAGGCCTATGTCATGAATTCGGGCGAAGCGGTAAACTGGGTCTATGATCGCGCGCGTTTGAACGGAACATCAGCCGAAAAACCCAATGACAAGGGGCTGTTTGCCTACCTGGATACAAGTCAGGACTTTACGGGTGTGTGGACCGATAAGCGTTACAGCGAATTTGATTATGGCACTGCCAAAGCCCATATGTACGCACCTTGGATGGGCCCCAAGCCCAACAACATCGGCACGTTCCTGGGCTATGTTCTGGATGAGGCGGCGGAGCAGTATTCGGATCACATGAAAGTTTACTACAGCACGTCCTGCGTACAGCTGGTCAAGGATGGTAACAAGGTCGTCGGCGCCATCGGCAAGCTCAGCGACGGCAGCTATGTGAAATTCAACGCCAACAAAGCCGTTATTCTTGCGACCGGCGATTATCAGAACAACCCCGCCATGGTCAAACACTGGTGCCCCGATGTGGAGCACTTTGATAAGAAGCAGTATCAGAAGACGGGAGACGGTCATTTGCTGGCTGTCACGGCCGGTGCCGTCATGGAAAACCGTGGTCATACAAAAATGCTCCACGATTTCGATGCCGGCCTGATGTATGAGGAGCCGTTCCTGTATGTCAATATGAAAGGCAAGCGCTTCTGCAACGAATTCATTGGATTTGTCTACATGAATGACGTCATGCTGCATCAGGACATTTATAAGGGCGGCAAGAACTATGACAATCCAGACGAGGGTTCGCTTGGATGGTACTGCCAGATCTATGACAGCGGCTATATGGAGCATGAGGCTTTCGACTCCCTGGTTCCACCCACGGTCATGGAGAAATACATGCCCGCAATCTCGGATGAGGAATATGCCGCTTCTCATGACGGCAAACCCCGCACCGGCGTGTTCCCTTACCTAATCGACACCTGGCGCGCCGACACGCTCGAAGAACTGGCCGGCAAGCTGGGCATCGAAGATAAAGACGCGTTCTTGGCCTCTGTCGAGCGCTACAACGAGCTGTGCGAGAAGGGCAAAGATGAGGACTACGGCAAAGATACCAAGTGGATGAACGCTATAAAGACCCCGCCGTTTTATGGAATCCGCCGTCACCTGCGTGTTTCAGCACTGGTTTCCGGCGTATACACGAATGCCGACGGCCAGGCGCTTGACGCCGACAAAAAACCCATCGAGGGCCTTTACTGCGTGGGCAATCTGGGCGGCCAGTTCTACGGCGGCGCAGACTATCCGTTCCATGCAACCGGACTTTCAATCGGCCGCTGCTATACCTTTGGCCGTCTGGCCGGAAAACACGCAAACACTTTGCCAGGCGGTTCCGGTACGGTTGAGGAAACTGGCACCACCGCTATTGCTGCCAATACGGCTGCTTCATCAGGCAAATGGAAAGACGGCTCTTATCAGGGAACCGGAAAGGGCGTCTATGGGGATGATATCGACGTCACCGTGACCATTGCCTCCGGCAAGATCACAAAGATCACCGTGGATAAGCAGAGCGAGAGCCAAGACATCGGCGCCATGGCCCTTCCAACGTACATAGACGAAACCATTGCCAATCAGTCTACGCAGATTGATGCGGTAAGCGGTGCGACCAGAACTAAGGAGGGTTTCGCCGCCGCTGTTAACTCAGCGCTGGCAAAGGCAAGCACCTGAGACTGACAACACCGGAGCAATAAAGAATTCAGCCGCAAATGGATAACCATTTGCGGCTGAATTCTATTGCTATGATAATTATCGGTGCGTCGGTGGGGCCTATGCGGAAAAGCGAAAAGATTGCCGCGGCGGCCTACTGCGTGGTTATCGTCATGTGGACTGTACCGGGGCTGCCCAAGCTGCTTGCACCCTCAATTGCACCGGCCTTGAGCGGATACGGAAAGGGGTAAAATCAGAAACGGCCCCGCCTGGGGCGGGGCCGTTTGAGTTCGTTCTTAGCTGCAGGATTTGCCGAAGCACTGAAGAATGTACTGGAAGAAAGAACCGCAACCAGACATACAGCTAAAGAAGTAATTGCACATATAATGTACCTCCAGATTTAGAGTTGTCCGAATGGACTACTAAAGGGTAACAAATAATTACAAAAAACGCAATCCCAAAAATCTGGAAATACAAGTCTGCGGCTTTATCCGTTTGCCTTGATGGCCTGAATCATGGCCTGACAGACCTGATCCATATCGCCGACGATACCGTAGTCGCAATAGTTGAATATGGGTGCGCCGGGATCGTTGTTCACCGCGATGAACCTATCCGCCTCCACGCCCGTCACGTGGTTCACCGCGCCGGAAATCCCGAAACCGATATACAGCTTGGGCTTGATCATGACGCCGGACTGGCCGACCTGCAGCTTGTACGGCAAGATCTCCCGGTCATACAGCGGCCGTGTGCACGCGATTTTTCCGCCCAGCAGTTTTGCCAGCTCCCGGTATTGTTCCAGGGCTTCCCCGCCGGACAGGCCGTTTCCGATACAAATAATCACGGGGGAGCTTTCAATGTCAAGCTCCGGATCGAATTCGTCCTCGCAAAAGGACAGGAATTTTGTGCGGATATCCCCGGTGTTGAAGCTGATTTCTTCGCGAAGTATATCAATCTTCTCTTTTCGGCCGGCCGGGGCGTATTTAAAGGTGCCGGGGCGAATGGTGCCAACCTGAGGCCGAAGCTCCGCCATGATCTTGCCGCCGGCGGCCGGCTCGATAAACTCTATATCCGTTGTCTCGGGGTTATAGACCACCTCTGTGGCGTCGGAAGTGCAGCCGGTCTCCAGCCGCGCGGCGAAGCGCGGGGCGAAGTCCCGACCGTTTGTGGTTCCGCCCACAAATACCGCCGAGGGCCTGTATTTCCCGCAGAGGACGGTGAACAGATTAGTATAAGCCTCGGTGTTATATCTTTCATAACCCGTGCCGGAGACGAAGATAATTCCATCAATGGCGCAGTCCTCTATCCGCCGGATCTCATCTTCCGCCAGATCTCCGGCGATCACTGCGATCAGCCGGTCTCCGGATAGATCGCAGAGCTTCCGTACCTCGCAGCACAGCTCCAGGGAGACCGGATGCACGGTCTTTCCGTCATGCTCTATATAAACCCACATGTTTTGATATGCGCTCTTATCCATCATGTCATCCTCCTAAATGCAGCCGTCCGCGGCAAGCAAGCCGAAGAGCTTGCCGACGGTCTTGTCCACTGAGCCTTCGTCCAGGATAACGCCCGGTTCGGGCATAATGGGCGGGAACATGCGGGGCACTTTGGTGGGCGAACCGGGATCGCCGATGCGCGCCCTGTCCAATCCGGGGATATCGTTCGCCGTCAGGGTGATGATTTTTGCTTTTTTTGCCGCCATCTTCCCTTTCAGATTAGGGATGCGCACCGGATAATGGGTTTTTTCCATGGTGAACAGGCAGGGCGTGGTGACTTCCAGGGTTTCAATGCCGGTCTCCAACTCCCGCTCGACGACCAGGGTTCCGTTTTCCGTATCGATCTTCATTATGTGTGACGCCGAAGTGATCTGGGCCGCGTCAAAACCCTCGGCCAGCTGGGCGCCCATCTGGCCGGTTGCCCCGTCAAGGGTTTCTTTCCCGCAAAAAATCAGATCGAATTTATCGATCAGATTTGCCGCTGAGACAATGGAATAACTGGTTGCCAGGGTATCCGCGTTGCCGAAAGCCCGGTCGGTCACCAATATCGCCCTGTCACATCCAACCGCTAGGCACTCCCGCAGCACAGCTTCCGCCGCCGGCGGGCCCATAGTGATCAGGGTGATTTCTCCGCCGTAGGTTTCCTTCACCTTCACCGCGGCTGAGACCGCGTTGGCATCCAGCGGATTGAGAATTGCAGGTACGCCCTCCCGGATCAGATTTCCGGTTTCCGGGTCCATGCGCATCTGGTCCACGTCCGGCACCTGCTTTACGCATGCCAGGATCTTCAACATGTACTCTCCTCCTTATGATATGGTTGTTCTTGCACAGATTTTCTGGAGTTGGTATTCGATTTGGGTCCATCATTTAAAAATGGCCTGTAAAATTCATTGAATGCTGCGAATATCGTCGATCGCCACAAGCGTGTGATATCGCATAGCCGGGCTTGCGCCGCTGCCGTACCGCATCTCCAGCTTTTGCCGGATGGAGCTATGGTTCGTGGCCGCGTTTTCATTGATTTTCCCCCGACCAGAATCATCGAAGTCAGATTTTCGGAAATTTGAATGGACACGGGAGTGCGGTTCGTACACGGAAACCTATTATTCATAAATTTTTTTCACGCCATGATCAAAATATAACATATTTTCAGAGCCGGATCAAGGAAAGGCTGAAATTATAATACAAAATTCTTGCGATGGCCACCACATCATACCGCGAGTAAATGGTGAGATATTGGAATTAACAATTAATCCTGCAATGGCGGATCATACAAAAATGTGCTATAATATGCAGCAATATTGGCAGTAATGCACAAGGCATATATACTTTTGAGATGATGAGGCCATGCCTCATGCGGGGAGTAAAATATACCTGAAAGGAAGAATGGCTATGGGTAAGAAGAAAATGACGGTTCTTGATTTTCAAAGTACAAGGATGAGGGACGAAAATTCGCCTACGTGACAGCCTATGATTACACAACAGCCTCCATAGTGGACGACAGCGACGTGGAGGTGATCCTCGTCGTCGATTCGCTGGGCATGATTATGCTGGGCTATACGACAACGGTGGGGGTGACGCTGGAGGACATGATCCATCATATCAGGCCCGTGGTGAAGGGCGCGCCGAATACCTTTGTGGTTGGGGACATGCCTTTCGGTTCCTATGAGACCGGCCCGGAACAGGCCATAGCCAGCGCATGCAGGATACTGATGGAGACAAATTGTGACTGCATTAAGCTGGAGGGCGGGCGTGTTATGGCGCCCACGATCAAACGCATGGTTAATTTGGGCATTCCGGTCATGGGGCATATTGGGCTGACGCCTCAGTCGGCTACGTCCTTCGGCGGATTCAAGGTTCAGGGGGGAACGCCGGAAGGCGCGCGGAAGCTGATTGAGGACGCAAGGGCCCTTGAGAATGCCGGCGCATTTTCCATTGTGCTGGAGTGTGTGCCCAGCGTGGTTGCAAAGGCGGTGCGCGAAGCTGTGCGCATTCCGATTCTGGGCATCGGCGCGGGACCGGACGTGGACTGCCAGGTGCTGCTCACACATGATCTGCTGGGCATGTACGGTGATTTCAAGCCCAAGTTTGTCAAGCAGTTCGCCCAGATCCGCGAAGCTATGGTAGAAGGGCTCAACCAGTTTCATGAGGAAACCCTCAGCGGGGCTTTTCCCACGGAAGAATTCAGCTTTAATAAAAAGGTGGAGATACCGCCCGCCGAAGACTAAATCAGAAAAGAAGCGGAAGGATGAAAAAATGTGCGGAGATTGGCTATCCGGTTTATCCAGGCATGTCCGTATATCCTGAACTCCCGGAGGCAGAGCTTTTTCTGGGCGCGGACATGACCGCCGGGGCGGGGCGCGCCGCTGAACAAGCTTTTGACCGAGCCAATACACGCCGAAGAACAGACCTGTTGACCGGCGAAAATGGCCGTCATATTTCCGATGTCATGAAAATGACGGTTTTTCAGGATCAGAGCAGCGGAAGTTTTTTTGTTTTTCCCGCTATGCAGCGGAAGCAATCTTGTGTATACTTGACTGGAGGCAAGGATTTGCCGAAAGAATATGACAGAGTAGGAACGGCGCGTTAAGTGACGGCGGATGGGAAGTTGCCGCCGTACGAAGGGATATACCGCGGTGCCGTATCCGCATCCGCTGCCACTTGGGGATAGGTTCCTTTTGTGGCAATTGCCATAGAAGGAGTGTATACAGTGAAAAAAATCAATATCCGCAGCATCGCCATCATGGCGATGCTCATTGCCGTAAGCGTTGTCCTGTCCCGTATTCTGGGCTTTTATCTGACGCCCTCCATGCGTGTCAGCTTCGACTATTTTCCGATCATTCTGGCCGGGATATGCTTTGGCCCCGCCGCTGGCGCGCTTGTAGGCGGCCTTGCGGATTTTATCGGCTCAACCATGATTTCGGGGCTGGGGTTTTATCCTCCGCTGATCATTGGGCCGGTCTTTGCCGGGCTGATCTCGGGGCTGCTTGCTCAATATACATTTCATCATGATATGAACCGCTGGTGGAAGTATATGGTCGTATCCTGCGCGGCGGACATCCTTTGTAACCTGCTTTGGGGCACGGTCGCCTTGTCCATGCTTTATGGCTCGCCCTTTGGGGCGTACCTGCTCGTGCGGGCGCCCCTGAAATTGGCGATCGCGGTGATTGACGCGCAGCTGGTCTGCGCGGTGCATAGGGCGTTGCGCCCAACCCTTTCAATGTGGCAATAATGCGTAAATGAGCGGGAGTCATGGAAAACGCATCGCGTTTTTCATGACTCCCGTATCATGTTTTTATCTGTGCAGGCGGAACCGCGTCAATGGCACAGCGCGGGGCCTGATGCCGCGCAGATTTTTTAATACCGATAGAATGCAAGAAACGAGCGGGATATCCCGCTCGTTTCTTATTTAATTTTCAGGATGTAGTCCGGTTTTCTGGGCTTAGGCTCCGGAACCTTACCGTCCGTATAGCCCAGGATGCAGGTTCCCACGCCCTCCCAATTGCCCGTCACGCCCCATTTTTCCAGCAGCGCTTTTCCCTCAGGCAGTTCATAGGTTTCTTTTGTGCGGTTTATCCAGCATGAGCCCAAACCAACCGCGTGGGCGGCGTTCATCAGGTTGCCCATCACAAGAGTGGCGTCCTGAATGCCGTTAGGTCTGCCGGCTCGCGCAAATACGACCACAGCCGTCGGTGCGCCGTAGAAAGGGTCGATGTCGTCCCGGCCCCAAATCCTGGCATTGAGGCGAGACATCAGCGAGAGGTCTTCCTGATTTTGCACAGCTACCATAAAGGGAGACTGCTTGCCCACAGCCGTCGGCGCGTAAGTTCCGGCCAGGAGAACGGCGTCCAGTTCCTCGTCGGTGATCTGAGCCGCTTTGTATTGCCTGATGCTCCTGCGCGTCAAAAGGTTTTCCAGGGGAAGATTCATCATAAAACCTCCATTTCTGCACAATGTTATCTCGTTCGTTATTTAGGTTTCAATAATACCTGTGTTATAATGTATGCGTTTCTGTTAATATCGTTGTAAATATCACAAAAATGGCAAGGAAATAAAAGGAGTAGCGTGTATGATTGGGATGACGCTAAAAAAGATTTTAGACGAGCGTGGCATGAATGTGAATAAGCTTTCCCGTTGCACCGGAATCCCTGCGCAAACCCTTTACAGTGTGATCAGGCGCGACAGCATGAAGATCGATTTCGATATTCTTTTGCGGATATGCGAAGAGTTGGACGTACCTGTCGAGGTGTTTTATGAAGGTCGCGGCGCGCCGCTTCCGGACATGGAGGAATGGGACGTGGTTCTCAGGTACCGCCGCCTGGACGATCATGGGCGCAGGATGATCGGCGTTGTAATGAATGCGGAACTTGAGCGGGTGGAAGCCATGCGTCCGAAATCCTGACTGGTTTGGGAGCAATTATTTCCGGTGGTAGGCAGAATAGTCCACGACCAGATCCGGACCCGTCCAGGTGCCGTCCAATTTGCTCATTGTGCGCTTCCATTCGTCCGAGTCTTCGGGATAGGGTTCCGGCCGGTAATCATTTGTCCTTGGCGTGCTCGACAGGCAGCAGGGGATGGCGTTGTATCCTTCCAGGGTGACGGCCCCGTCCGGATCGCGCCTGACATTCACCTGAACAATAGCGGTGTCCCGGTCCCTGGGCGCTGTGTTGCCGCCAAAGCTCCAGTTGCCGAGGCTATAAAAAATGTATCCGTCGTTATAGGTTTCTATCCGCTGCAGGACGTGAGGGTGCGATCCGTATACCAGGTGGGCGCCCGCATCAACAGCGGCCTGGCCAAGCTGCGCCTGGCCGCCCGTGACCTGGTAGCTTCCCTCAAGCCCCCAGTGCATAAGGACTATGATAAGATCAATGTCGCCGCGCTCTTTGAGGGAGGAAACACCGGCGACCACCTCATCCTGGGTGGCAATCCAGCGCGCGCTGTACAGACCAATGCGGATACCATTTCCTACGGTATAAACAAAAGTTTCGTCCGGGCCGGCCCAAGCCACGCCCCAGTCGTCAAGGGCGGATTTGGTATCCTCCAATCCCGCGGCGCCGAAATCCGCCGTATGGTTGTTGGAAAGCGTAACGAAATCAACGCCGCCGCTTGTGAGTATTTCGCCGTGGGAAACGGGGCCGAGAAACTGAAAAGTCCCGGTACCGGCAAGCGGATTATCCGAAAAGCTGCATTCCAGGTTTGCGATGGTCAGATAGTCGTTTTCAAAGTATTGGATCGTGCCGGAAAAGGGCCATGACATATCGCCGTTAAGCGCCTGCTCGAAATGGTCGTTATATTGACTGGAAGAAAGTGTGCAGTCGCCAACCATGGAAATAGTAAAATATTCGGGTGTTGGTTCCGGCGTCGGCAAGGGGGTCGGCGTCGCGGTAACCGGCAGGTGGGTCGGCGCGGCCGTTTCGGCTGATGCTGCGGTGGGAGAGGGGACCGGCTGTACCCCGGGGCGCATCTGCATATAACATAGCCCGGAGAGTACCGTGAGGGCCAAAGCCACGGTTATGATCATAATTACCTTTTTAGTTCTCATGCTCGTATTATAAGCGATCACGGGATTTTATGCAATCCATTTGAAGGATAAGCCTGGAAGGGTTAGAGATGCAAAAAACTGGCCGCTTCGTACGAAGCGGCCAGTAATATTAAATTGAGGATTCTTACAGCAGGTGGAAGGAAACGATAAGTGCGGAGAAAACGATAGATACGGTCGAGCAAAGCTTGATCAGAATATTGAGGGAGGGGCCGGATGTATCCTTAAAGGGGTCGCCTACAGTATCGCCGATGACGGCGGCTTTATGGCAGTTGCTGCCTTTTCCGCCGTGATGCCCGGCCTCAATATACTTTTTTGCATTGTCCCATGCGCCGCCGGCGTTGGACATAAAGACCGCCATGGCAAAGCCTGTGACGGAAACGCCGCCCAGGAGGCCAACAACGCCCTCGGCGCCGATCACAAAGCCAGTCAGCAGAGGAACTATTATGGCCAGCAGGGAGGGGGCGACCATTTCGCGCAGGGCGCCCTTGGTGCACAGGCTGACACAGTTGGCGTAGTCCGGATCGGTATGGCCTTCCATGATTCCCGCGATTTCGCGGAACTGGCGGCGGACTTCGACGACGATTGCCTGGGCTGCAGACTGCACCGCGCTCATGGTCAGTGCGGAGAAGACGAACGTCAGCATGGCGCCGATAAACAGGCCGATCAGGACGGCGGGGTTGGTGATATTCAGATTCAGGGTAACTCCGCGCCCTTCAATGATGTTGACATAGGAAACAATAAGCGCCAGGGCGGTCAGCGAAGCGGAGCCTATGGCAAAGCCCTTGCCGGTGGCGGCAGTGGTGTTCCCCAGGGAATCAAGCGCGTCGGTACGCTCGCGGACTTCCTCGGGCAGTCCGGCCATCTCGGCTATGCCGCCCGCATTATCGGCAACAGGGCCGTAAGCGTCCGTGGCCAGGGTAATGCCCAAGGTGGAGAGCATGCCGACGGCGGCGATGCCGATTCCGTAGAGTCCGGCGTCAGGATCCGCAGAGCCGCCCGAGGCGAAGAAGCTGATAAGAATGGCGACAGCCACGATCAGAATCGAGGGAAGTGTGGACTTCATGCCCAGGGACAGGCCGCCGATGATCAGGGTGGCGGAGCCGGTCTCGGAAGCTTCGGCAAGCCTCTGGGTGGGCTTGTACGTATCAGAGGTAAAGTATTCGGTAAAGAAGCCGATGGCACAGCCGCCAATGAGGCCGCAGAGAATGGCCGCGTAGACACCCCAGTTGCCCACGGTGTAATAGGTCAGGGGTGCGGCGGCGAGAGCGGCGAGAACGGCGGCAAGATAGGTGCCTGTCCGCAGGCTCGTAAGCAGAGATTTCTGCGTGGCGTCTTCCTTCGTTTTAACAAAGAAGGAACCGAAGATGGAGAACACAATGCCGCAGACGGCCAGCAGCATAGGCAGCAGCATCCCGGCAAAGCCGTAGCCGGCAGCTCCGGAAAGTGCAAAAGTGGCGAGAATGGAGCCGACATAGCTCTCATAAAGGTCGGCGCCCATGCCGGCGACGTCGCCCACGTTATCGCCCACGTTGTCGGCGATGGTTGCGGGGTTGCGGGGGTCGTCCTCGGGGATGCCGGCTTCGACCTTGCCGACCAGGTCGGCGCCAACGTCGGCAGCCTTAGTATAGATGCCTCCGCCGACGCGGGCGAACAGCGCCATAAAGGAGGCGCCCATGCCGTTCATGACCATGATATTGCCAATGGTAACGGGATCCGTCAGGCCGAAAGCGTAGCGGAGGATAAAATACCATATCGTGATATCAAGCATACCGAGACCAACAACGGTGAAGCCCATGACAGAGCCGGAAGAAAAGGCAACGCGCAGCCCCCGGTTCAGGCTCTCGGATGCCGCCTGTGCTGTGCGTGCGTTGGCATTGGTGGCAATTTTCATTCCGATAAGGCCCGCCAACATAGACCACATGCCCCCGGTCAGGAAGGCGTATGGGGTAAACTTAGACAGCATTTCCCCATCGCTGGCATATGCAATAATCAGCAGTATTACGAACACGACGGCAAATACCTTTGCCACGGTCACATACTGCTGCTTAAGAAATGCATTTGCACCTTCTCGGATCGACGCTGCGATTTTCTGCATCTTTTCGGTTCCCTCGGAATGTCTGAAAACTGTTTTCGCCTGGAACACGGCGAAAACGATTGCCAGCGCAAATCCTACAAAACCGAGCCAGAAGAGGTTTTCCATTTTTTGACTCACTCCCATAGTTACATCGTTTGCGAGAAATACGGTCGCTTCTCACCGAACTATTGTAAGCGATATATGGAAAGAAATCAAACAAAAAGTGCTTAAAATCACCAAAAGTTTATGTTTTATTTTTATCAATTCGCTGATATGTATGTAACGATTAGAATGTTTAAAATGCCCTCATTGTCAAAAATGATAGTTTTTTGACAAAATGCATTTGCAGAATGAACAGTATGACGGGATACGCAGAACGATATTTCAGCCGCCGGATATGATCCCGGAAAACGAAAATCGGGAAAGCCCGGGAATATTTCATTCCTGGGCTTTCCTCAGCGCGCTCGCGAGGGGAAGGCGGAGCGCAGGCCTATGCCGCTGACGAGGGACACATACGTCCGGTGTGATCTATGTAGTGGTTTCCGTCCAGGAGCAGCTCGGAAACCGGGACAATGGTGTAGCCGTCGGCAAGCAGAGACTCGATAATGGCTGGGAGGGCGTCGGGCGTATTTTCGGCGGCGTTATGGAAGAGCACGATGCTGCCGCCGGTAACACGGCTTGTAACGCGGTCGGTGATTTGGCCGGCGGAAAGCCCTTTCCAGTCCAGACTGTCCACATCCCATTGAATGGTGTGCATATTCATGCCATCAACCGTAATGACGACATTATCGTCGTATTCGCCGTAAGGGCAGCGGAAAAGTGTGGGCCTGACGCCCGTGATGGCCTCGATCTTATCGTTGCACGCATTGATATTGGATGCGATCTCTTTGGCGGACAGCTTGGCGAAGTGGGCGTGGTCGTTGGAATGGTTCATGACCTCCATTCCGGCATCGGCGAGCTGCTTCACGGACTCAGGGTATTTGTCCACCCAAGCGCCCACCAGGAAAAAGGTGGCCTTGATATCATATTTCCCCAAAATTTCGATGAGCTGCTCCGTATCCTCGTTGCCCCATGCCGCGTCGAATGTCAGGGACACGCACTTGTCGTCGCGCTGTACGCAGTAAACGGGAAGGTTGCGGTTCACGGCGGAAGCGCCGATAATGACCCGGCTGTTGACCACGCCGCCGATACCGCCTTCTTATGTCTTTTAAGGCTATTCAGAACCCTTTGCATGACAGATCCCCCTATGTCCGATTTGTACAAGGATATGAGGGACAAGAAGGGGAAATGACAGGAGGTATTATAATATTAGTGATGATGTTCTCCCTGCGGGATATGAATAAACCGCAAAATTAGGCAGATAATAGAAACACATTCTTTATCCTTAGGAGGGATAGTATGGAGAAGAAGAATAAAAAGCAAAAAGAAAACCAGCTAAAAATGGAAGCGGCCACGGAGTTCGGCGCGACCAAAAATGAAAAGGGAAACGCCTGCCGCACCGAAGATGGCAAGCGGACCTGTGTCTCCCGAGAGGAATCAAACGGGAGCCGCGGAAACAGAACTTGATGTGATCCAAACGAGGTGACAGGATATGAAGCGAAATCAAAGCATGGGCGGCGACGCAAATTCGCTGCGGGGCGATCCGATCAACGGGCCCAATAATACAGCAGAGAAGAACGCCGCTGAAAAAACCGGAACGTACAAGAAACGCAAGACCGACAAGTCATGGGAAGAAAAGGGCCGCGTATCCGACAAATAAAATAAAAACCCGCCGCAAGCTCTGCTTTCGGCGGGAAAAGACTATTGTGGCAATATTTAGGCTATGCGTTTAAGCTGGAAAGTGACGTCAATCACCACCGGCTCGTCAGGCATAATGAAGCTGTAAACGCCGTCCTTCAAAAAAACCTCCAGCTGATCGCCGCCTGCGGCAATAACAAAAATTGAGGCCATCTCATACTCGGCGTTCGGCTGGATGAAAACTTCAACGGTTTTTCCGGGAACGCCGGAGGACGCGCTGGAAAAAATGCTGCCGCCCTCTCTGGCGGGAGTGAAGATGTCATACGCGTTTGCGCTTCCGGCGCTAAGCAGCTGATAGATGCCGCCGCGCGCTCCGGCGACTGCGTCGGGAGTCTCCGAGCCGCCCCCGGCTGCCGATATTGGAACCGATATCACGCAGACGCACATTAATGCAACTAACACCCATAAAAGAAAACCGGCCGGCTTCGTTTTCATATTGCATCCCCTCGCGTCAATTATGGTTACATAATCTTATTGACAACTAAATAGTACCAAAAAGTAATTAATCTATCAAGAAAAAAATCAGTCACAAATCGTTACAAGATTTACATAATATCATAATTAATTAATAAATAATCCCCGGCGTGAGCCGGGGATTAAATCGTTCAATCCAATTTGAGGTCGTTGGTTCCGATCCAGCCGATTTTTCGGAAGAGCAGGCCGAAGACCCAGCTTAGAATGGCGGGGAGTATGAAGGCTATAAGTACCAGCCCAAGCCAGTCGAAGCTCGTGATGGCGGCCTTAGTGCCGGCGGCCACGTCGGCCGTCCAGCCGGAATAGACGCCTAACGGGCCTACCAGGCCGCAGGTGCCCATGCCGGAGGCGACGGCGGCGCCATTCTGTTCCAGGCGAAAAATGCAGGTGGCAATGGGGCCGGTTACGGCGCTTGCCAGGATGGCCGGCAGCCATATTCGCGGGTTCTTTACGATATTTCCCATTTGCAGCATGGATGTGCCCAGGCCCTGGCTGACCAGTCCGCTCCAGCGGTTTTCCCGGAAGCTGAGCACGGCAAACCCCACCATGTTTGCGCAGCAGCCGGCAAGGGCGGCGCCCCCCGCCAGTCCGGTAAGGCCGAAGGCCGCGCAGATTGCGGCAGAGGAAATGGGCAGTGTCAATACGATGCCTACGATCACGGATACCAGGATGCCCATAATGAAGGGCTGCTTCTCCGTGGCCCACATGATCAGATAGCCGACGGAATAGGCGGCCTTGCCCAAAGCAGGAGCCCACCAGGCGGACAAGGCGATGCCCACGGCGATGGTGACAAGGGGCGTCACAAGAATGTCCACCTTGGTTTCCTTGCTTACCGCTTTACCCACCTCGGCGGCGACGATCGCCACAAAAAGGACGGCCAGGGGGCCGCCTGCGCCGCCCAGAGCGTTTGACGCGAATCCTACTGTGATCAGGGAAAACAGCACCAGGGGCGGGCAGCGGAGGGCGTAGCCGATGGCTACCGCCATGGCGGGGCCGCTCATGGCCGCGGCCAGGCCGCCGACGGTATAGTCCGTGCCCGCGATGGTCGCAACGGGGATGGTGAGAAATCCGATGTGGAACTGAGTGCCTACGGTGTTGATAATGGTGCCGATGAGCAGGGAGCAGAAAAGCCCCTGTGCCATGGCGCCAAGGGCGTCTATCCCGTACCGTCTGATCGAGATTTCGATATCCTTCCGTTTCAGAAACTGTTTTATTTTACTCATTCCGCCAACATCCCCCTCGGTCAATATATAGTAGCATCACAAGTGTCTTTACACCTGTAATGCTACTATAAGGGCTTCGTTGTATTCTGTCAATGATAGATAAAAAAATAGCAGTCGTCTTCGGTCAGTCGTTGTCGGGCAGAAGGAAGCCCGCGGCGGACAGGGCCGAGCGGGTTCGCTCAAAAGCCGCGTTATCGGGGCAAAGAAGAGTGTGCAGATGAATTCCGCCGGTAAGGGCGGACAAGGGGGATGCGCCTTCATTGATCAGGCGGTCCGCAAACTGACGGACGTCATAGCGGCTGGAAAGGCAAAGCTCGCCGGTGAGCTGGCCGTATACCGGATGCTCGATGATGACGTCCAGGACGGTACAGCCGTTATCCACCATGATAAGCAGTTCATCTTCCATGCCTTCAAGGGTGTGCACGCATGCCACTGTGCGCTTCAGGCCGATGGAATGCCCGCCGACCACATAGCCGCGGGGTGTGGCGGATATATTTTCACCGGAGGCCCTGAGCAGCGCGACATCCCCGACGATGACCTGACGGCTTACACCGAGACGCGCGGCCAATGAAGCGGCAGATACGGGGGTGTCGGAGCACGCCAGAATATTTCGTATGGTATTCCTTCGTTCGGCCGCATTCATGATCAGTTCCTCGCGTTGAGCAGATCGTTTTTGATCTTCAGCAGGCTGTCGGAAAGGTCCACGTAATAGATATGGGGATTTTCAAGGCGCAGAAGCTCGGGCCACAGGGTGGCGAGCTGATCCCGGCAGTATTTCTGGATATCTTCCAGGGCGGGCTTTTCATAGACCAGCTTGCCGCCTTTGAATATAGGGACAAGAAGGGGCCTGGCAATAAAATTAGTCATCGTTTTTTGCTTCCAGGTGGCGTCGGGGTCGTAGATGGTAATTTCGCGTGTGTCGTCCACCGTCTCGTTCCACAGAGTGATATAATCGGCCTGGGCCATGCCGGAATCCCGGTCATAAAAACGATACAGCTTTTTATAGTGCGGGTTTGTAACTTTGGTGACATTCTCGCTGATTTTTATCCTCGGCACGATCTCGCCGTCCTCCTCCACCGCGCAGAGCTTATAAACGCCGTCGAACACCGGTGAGGATCTGGAGGTTATAAGGCGTTCGCCTACGCCGAAGGAGTCGATCTTCGCCCCCTGCTGCAGCAGGTCCTTAATCAGATATTCGTCAAGGGAGTTGGAGCAGGTAATCCGGCATTCCGTCCAACCCGCTTCGTCCAGCATTGCCCGGGCGCGCTTGGTCAGGTAAGTCAGATCGCCGGAATCAAGGCGTATCCCGCATTTTTTGATCCCCTTGGGCTTCAGCACGTCATTAAAGGCCCGAATAGCGTCGGGAATGCCGGATCTCAGCGTATCGTAGGTATCCACAAGGAGAACGACGTTGTTCGGATAGACCTCGCAGTAAGTCCTGAAGGCTTCGTACTGGGAGGGGAACATCTGTACCCAGGAATGGGCCATCGTGCCCGCGGCGTTCACGCCGTAGAGCTGGTCTGAAATAGTGCAGGCCGTACCGAGGCATCCGCCAATATACGCGGCCCTCGCGCCAAGAATGGCTGCATCGGCGCCCTGGGCGCGGCGGGAGCCGAATTCCAGCACGGCCCGCCCATCGGCCACGCGGCTGATGCGGCTGGCTTTTGTGGCGATAAGTGTCTGATGATTAATGGTCAGGAGCAGGAAGGTCTCAATCAGTTGGGCCTGAATGGCCGGCGCGCGAACGATCAGTATCGGCTCCCGCGGAAAAACGGGGGTGCCTTCAGGCACCGACCAGATATCGCCCGTGAACCGGAAGTTTCTGAGATAGTTCAGAAATTCCTCGCAAAAGAGGCCGCGTCCCCGGAGGTATGCGATGTCTTCTTCCGTAAAATGCAGGTTTTCAATATAATCAATGGCCTGCTCCAATCCGGCGGCGACGGCATATCCGCCGTTATCCGGAATCGTGCGGAAAAAAAGGTCGAAATAGGTTATCCGGTCCCCAATGCCGGCTTTCAAGTATCCGTTGCCCATGGTCAGCTCATAAAAGTCGCAGAGCATAGTATAATTGAGTCCAGAATGTTTTCTCATGTTGAGCCTCCAAAAAAGCATTTGCTTGATTTAAATTGATTATAGCCGACGGGCGGCATGAATGCAACGCTCCGGCACTTGTTATTTTTTTTGCAAAACGACGGGTTACGTCATATTTTCGTCATATATCGGTGTTAAGGTTTAAATAAGGAAAACCGGCGAAAGAGAGAAAATGCCATGAGAGAGCAATATTTTGCCCCCGGTAGGATCGAGCTTGCCGGAAACCACACGGATCATCAGAAAGGACGCGTTCTTGCCGCCGCCGCGGACAGGGGAATAACAGCGCAGGTCGAGCCGAATCTGGACGGCATGATTCGGATTGTTTCGGAAGGATACGGCGTCATTGAAATCGACATCTTCGATCTGGAGCCGAAGGAAGCGGAAAAAGGGAGTGCGGCGGCTCTGGTCAGAGGCGTTGCCGGAGCTATGGACGACGCCGGGGCCAGGATCGGCGGGTTCGACGCGTCGCTGGTCTCCGCCCTCAGGCCGGGCGGGGGGCTGTCCTCATCGGCGGCTTTTTCCGTGCTGATCGGGAAGATTCTCAACGGGCTGTACAACGGCGGCTCGATTTCCGCCGCGGAGATCGCCGGGGCCGGCCGGGTGGCGGAAAACCGGTATTTCGGCAAGCCCAGCGGCTTTATGGATCGGTTGGTCTGCGCGCTGGGAAAGCCGGTCTATATCGACTTTATGACCGGCAAGACAGCGCCTGTAACCTGTGATTTTGGCGCGATGGGTCTTGTGCTCTGCCTTCTTGATACGGGAGGCAGTCACGAAAACCTGACCTCCGCCTATGCGCAGATTACCGAGGATATGGAATTTATCGCGGGGCATTTCGGCTGCGGGTGTCTTGCCGAGGTTGATCCGTCTATGTTTTTTGAGGCGCCCCATCTTCCGGGGCGTGAGCGGGAGGAATTCAGGGCCGCGCACTTTTTTGATGAAAACGCCCGCGTTCCGAAAATGCGTGATGCCCTGCTCCGGCGGGACGCGGTGGAATATCTGCGCCTTATGAACGAATCCGGGCGGTCTTCCGAGACACAGCTTCAAAACATCCGGACAGCCGGGGGAAGCGACGCGCTGGAAAAAGGCCTTGCGCTTTCCGCGCGGCTGCTCAGTGGCGCAGGGGCCTGGCGTGTCCACGGCGGCGGCTTTGCCGGATGTGTTCAGGCGCTTATGCCCGAAGCGCGGTTTGCGGAATACAAGGCGCAAACGGAGGCGCTTTTTGGAAAAGACGCCTGCATGGCGATCTTAATATAAAACCAGGCCCTTAAAAGGGCCTGGTTTTTCAGTCGTTTGCGCCAAGGGCTTCAAGCTTCGAGCCGGAGGGCGCCGGCCTGTTATCGCCGTGTTTGACGAACAGCATCGTGACCAGGGAGAGCAATACAAAGATGCAGCCGTAGGGAAACAGCGCGGTCATGCCGGCCTTATCCATTAATATTCCCGAGACTATGGGGGTCAGGGTTTGGGAGGCCATGCTGGCGGTATAATAGAAACCGGTGTATTTACCCACCTCGCCGCCTCGGGACAGCTCGACCACCATGGGATAGCTGTTCACGTTTATCGTCGCCCATCCGATGCCGGCGGCGGTGAAGAGAATGTTCATGACGAGGGCGGAGCTGCCCGCGCGGATAAACGAGGCGAACAGGAACGCCGAGCCAAGGATGACGATGCCGGCCATGATCGTCTTCTTCCGGCCGATTTTCGAAGCGACCGCCCCGACGGGTATGTAGGACAAAATTGCGGCTCCCGTTGCGATGGTAAGCGTGGTGTTGTAGTCCAGGTTGAGGACGCTGCTGGCATATACGGAATACTTGCTGGTCACCGCGTTATAGCCGAAAAACCAAAAAACCACGGAGGCCAGGATAAGGATGAGCGAAAGCCGCTCCTCTTTGGACAGGCGGCGGGTTCCGGAGCCGTCGTCCTCCTCTTTTTCGATACCAAGCTTTCGGCTTTCCTCATGCATTTCCTGAACGAGCTTCGGCTCCTTAACCTTCCAGAGAAAAATTGCCAGGGAAAGAAGCATCAGGCCGGCAATGCAGGCAAAAAACAGCTTATAATCCATGAGGGCGTTGATTGCACGGCCCGTGCCCAGCACCGTGCCCAAGAGAAGCACGATGATTCCGCCCGCCGCGCCCATCAGGTTAATGATCGCGTTTGCCTTGCTGCGCAGGGGTTTTATCGTCACATCCGGCATGAGGGCCACCGCGGGGCTTCTGAAGGTGGACATGGCGAGAAGAATGAGAAACAGGATGGTCATAAAGACGATCAGGGGGGTCTTGTCCGCGGCGGTAGCTGCGGCCGCATATGCCTGGCGCGCCGGAACGATGTAGTTTGCGTAATCCGGATTAGGGCTGCCGTCCTCCGCCGTCATGGGAATGGCGGCGAACGCGTCCCGGGTAAATTCGTCTTGAATGGTCAGGGTTTTGCCGTCCGGCGTAGTGATGCTAAGTCCGGCGTCGTAAAGAATTTCCTGGGCCGCGGGGTTGTCCGGGGCCGCTGCGGATATGTTTTTGTGCTGCATACCGTCGGCAAAGGACAGGAGCATAAGAAGACAGGCGGAAATAATCGTGCCGAAAATGATAAACGGCGTGCGCCGGCCGCGGCGGCTATGGCATCTATCGGAAAGAACGCCGAAGAGCGGAAGCATGAACAGGGCCAGAATATTGTCCAGGCCCATGATCGCTCCTGACCAGCTATGGGACATTCCGAATTTATCCGTGAGGATTTTGGGTATGATCGTATCATACGACTGCCAGAAAGCAGATATCAAAAAAAATGCGAATCCGACGAAGAAGGTTCGTTTATAATTCAGCTTCATGCCATCACTCTCTTAACTCACAATAGACCCGTCGAATAAAGTCTATACTACTTTTATCTTTAATTCAACATTAATTTGACTATAATAGCGCTTTGCGGTAAAATATAACCAAATCGGAGGTGCTTTCAAAAGTGGATAGAAAAACTCTGAAATATTGTCTCTGGTCAGCCGGAACGGCGCTGACGGCGGCGGGATTTCTGGCGTTCCTGGTGGCGCCCGGCAGAACCCCAAAGGAAAAACGCGCGCCATTCATCGGCCGCAATTACGCCCACCGGGGGCTTCATAGGATAGACAGGAGCATACCGGAAAACTCACTGCCGGCCTTTGAAGCCGCCGCCCGTATTGGTTACGGGGTTGAGCTGGATGTGCATATTACCCGCGACGGAGAGCTGATCGTGTTCCACGACGACAATACAAAGCGGCTGTGCGGCGTTGACAGCCGGGTGGAAGACATGACGTGGTCAGAGTTATGTAAACTTAGGATTGCCGGCACCGAGTATGGCATTCCTCTGCTTTCGGAAGCCCTGGAGGTTTTGGGGACACATTGTCCCGTGATCATCGAGCTGAAGCGCGGGCCGCGGGACCGGGAAATGTGCAGGAAAACATACGCGCTTATGAAGCGTTACGGCGGCAGATACTGCGTCGAGAGTTTTGATCCCGGGATCGTATTCTGGTTCCGCCGCCACGCGCCGGAGATTCTGCGGGGGCAGCTTGCCTACGACCCGGCTGAGATGGTGAAGGATACCAGCAGGCTGAACGCGTTTTTGGTGGGGAACCTGCTGACAAACTTTATCACGCGGCCCCACTTCATTTCTTATGGGCTTGGCCGCAAGCCGCTTCTTGTGCGGTTTTGCGAGAGAATGGGCGCAATGAAGGTGGCTTGGGTTTCACGGGATTGGGCGAGCGAAAAGAAAAACGACGCGGTCATATTTGAATACTATAGGCCGAGAGTAAAATATTAATAGCGTGGGGGCTAAGTGGCTCCCGGGTTTTCCGGCGCCTTACCCCGGCCGGAAATGAAAATGGCGTTCCTTTTATTAGGAACGCCATTAAATGTTTTTTCTGCCTGTTACGGAATAATGTACGACCGTTTATTGAGGAACAAAGTGAATACGGATTGTTACCTTTGCCCATTTTGGTGCAATGATACTATCTTTAAGGCAAGGTAAGTACGATGGTAACGGCGACTCCATTGTTAAATGCGCCGACTCCGGAGCTTGTAGTAAGCTGCACGGACACAAGCGATCCTTGCGGCACGGCAACGTTCCCGGAGCCTGTTGCTGTACAGTTGGGAGTTTCGGATGTGTTCGGCCCTGAGACGGTTGCGGAGATTCCGGTACTGACAGGGGTGGTAAATGCGCAGGGGCTTGTGAAAATGGTAGCCGTTGCAAACGAATCGGCTGGCAGGGTGTTATCCCGAATGTTCAACATCAAACCAACGATAGTTGCGTTTGCCGGCAGCGTAATAGTGCTTCTGGAAAACTGCGGCCGGGATGAAGAAGTTCCGAGGCCAATCCATCCGCCATTGCCAATCGACTGATCAGTTGCCAGATAAACGGTTGTACTGCCAGGTCCGGCGGGTCCTGTGGGTCCAATGCCGCCTGCGGGCCCGGCGGGTCCTGTGGGTCCAATGCCGCCTGCGGGTCCGGCGGGTCCTGTGGGTCCAATGCCGCCTGCGGGCCCGGCAGGTCCTGTGGGTCCAATGCCGCCTGCGGGTCCGGCAGGGCCGGTGCGTCCTATGCCGCCTGCGGGCCCGGAGGGTCCTGTGGGTCCAATGCCACCTGCGGGTCCGA
>ENA-UOOR01001886-UOOR01001886.1-fermentation-metagenome-genome-assembly--contig:-NODE-1886-length-23024-cov-2.768993_pt1 | contig 23024 bp, 25 predicted proteins | sample MGYA00245780_ERZ724029 | MGnify/ENA primary metagenome ERZ724029 (study PRJEB28704, sample SAMN03018315) | fermentation metagenome | biome: anthropogenic terrestrial biome; feature: soil; material... | reverse complement strand
CTGTAACACTATATACAAAATATGAATAAAATAATAAAAAAGATCTTGGAGGATTCAAAATGAAAATTAACAATAGACTAAACAATATTCCTGAATACGAGTTAAGCAAAATAAAAAGTATAAAAGAAGAACTTATAAAAAAAGGAGAAGAAATTATAGATTTTGGAGTAGGAGATCCAGATCTACCAGTAGATAATAGTATCATAGCAGAAATGATAAGGTCTTTTGATAAAAATGGTTTTAACAATTATCCTCCATATGATGGAATAAAGGAATTAAAACAAGGAATAATAGAATACTATAGAGAAACTTTTGGTGTTAATTTAAATATGAATGAAGTATTAATACTTATAGGTTCAAAAGAGGGAATAAACAATCTAATGCCAGCTGTATGCGATTTAGGAGATTATGTTATAATTCCTAAGCCATCATATCCTGTCTATGAAGCAACGACTAAATTATGGGGGGTAATTCCTTACAAGTTGCCTCTCAAAGAAAATGATGATTATTTACCCAATATTAAATTAATTCCTCAAGAGATAATTTCAAGATCTAAATTGTTTATAATTAATTATCCTAATAATCCCACAGGTGCTATTGCAAATGAAGCTTTTTATAAGGAAATTATTAAGTTTTGTTATAATAATGAGATAATTCTCTGTAATGATGGCGCTTATAACGAAATAATAAGATCTGGGGAGAAACCTTTAAGTGTGTTACAATTTGATTATAAAAAAAACTGTATAGAATTTGGTACATTTTCAAAGATATATAATATGACGGGATTTAGAATTGGATATATAGTTGGAAATAGCCAGGTCATTAAGGCCATACTTAAAATAAAAACCAATGTTGATTCAGGACAATTCATGCCTATACAGTATGCAGCACTTAAAGCAATAAAATTAGACAGAAATTATGTAAATTCCATAAGATATATATATGATAGAAGAATTGCTTTAGCAGAGGATATTTTATCAAAACATAATATAAATTTTTATAAGAATAGTGGAACTTTTTATTTATGGTGTAAAGTGCCTAAAGATTATACTACTAATGAGTTTTGCGAGGAATTATTAAAGAAATCTGGCATAATTGTTACTCCAGGATATGCTTTTGGCAACCTTTCTTATGGACATTTTAGAATATCTTTAACTAAAGATGATAAAATAATAGAAAAAGGGTTAAATAAGTTAGATATATATTAAATTCTTTCTATAAAATTAAATTTTACACTTTACATTGATTTTGTGATATAATTCAATTTACGGAGTAAATTAGAGCATATTTTGTGATATTGCAAAATATGCTTGAATTTATTATAAATATATATGTATAATGAGTATATGTTTAGCAAGTGGAAATGGAAGAAGGATGAATAAATATGATAAGAAGTATGACTGGCTTTGGTAGGGCAACCTTCGAGGATAATAGTAGAAGCTTTATTGTAGAAATTAAAACTGTAAATCATAGGTATTGTGATATAAATATTAGAATGCCTAAAAGTTTGATTTCCCTTGAGGACAAAATTAGAGCTACTATACAAGAAAAAATACACAGAGGTAAGGTGGATGTATTTATTACCCTAAATACATACGATAAAAAAGATGTAAGAACTATTTTTAATGAATCCTTAGCAGATAGTTACTTAGGGTGCCTAAAAGAAATAAAAGAAAAATATAATGTGAAAGATGATATTTCCGTATCACTTATTGCTAAATTCCCTGATGTTATAACTCTTCAACAAAATGAAGATGATATGGAAGAATTATGGAATAGCCTTTCAATACCTTTAAAGGAGTCCATTGGACTATTGGTAACTATGAGAGAAAAAGAAGGATTAAAACTTCAAGAAAATATTATAGAAAAGTGTAATAGAATTAAGAGTATAGTAGATAAAATAGAAGAAAGAGCAGCTTTAGTTCCTGTAAATTACAAGGAAAAATTAACTTCAAGAATTAAAGAACTTTTAGATGATAATCAAGTAGATGAAAGCAGAATTGCTATGGAAGTAGCTATGTTTGCTGATAAGTCTTGTATAGATGAAGAACTAGTAAGACTTAATAGTCATTTAATACAGACACAGGAAACTTTAAATTTAAATGAGCCTGTGGGTAGAAAATTAGACTTCATTGTTCAGGAAATGAATAGAGAAGTTAATACTATTGGATCAAAAGCTAATGACTTAGAAATATCAAATTTAGCTTTAAATATAAAAAATGAAATTGAAAAAATTAGAGAACAAATACAAAATATAGAGTAAAGCAGGAGGAGTTCAATGGGTATTAAGTTAATTAATATTGGATTTGGTAATATTGTTTCAGCTAATAGACTAGTAGCTATAGTAAGTCCTGAATCAGCGCCTATTAAAAGAATAATTCAGGAGGCAAGAGATAGGGGAATGCTTATTGATGCTACTTACGGCAGAAGAACAAGAGCTGTTATTATTACAGATAGTGATCATGTAATATTATCAGCGGTACAGCCAGAGACTGTAGCGCACAGACTATCTTCTAAAGAAGATGATGATATAGAAGAGGTTGAGGAATAATGAATAAAAAAGGATTGCTTATTGTGATTTCTGGACCATCAGGTACGGGAAAAGGAACAGTATGCAAAAAATTATTACAGAGAAATGATTTCTGGATCTCTGTATCTGCTACCACAAGGGCACCTAGAAAAGGTGAAGTGGATGGTGAAAACTATTATTTTATAAGTAAAGAAGAATTTATAAAAAGGATAGATAATGAAGATTTTCTAGAACATGCTGAGGTTTATGGAAACTACTATGGTACACCAAAATCAAAAGTTCTAGAACAAATAGATAATGGAAAAGATGTTATATTAGAAATTGACATACAAGGAGCTTTAAAGGTTAAAGAAAATTATCATGATGGAGTATTTATATTTATTCTTCCACCGTCAATGGAAGAACTGAAGAAGAGAATTATCAATAGGGGTACAGAAACAGAAGAATCTTTGATGACAAGATTTAAATCTGCATATAAAGAAATTAATTTTGTATCAAAATATAATTATGCTGTAGTTAATGATACAGTTGAGGAGGCTGTAAGAAAAATAGAATGCATACTTATAGCTGAAAAATGTAGAGTTGATAGAATAAAAAGTACTATATTTGACTCAAGGGAGGGGTTAATACATGAACAATTCTATGATTGATCCATCTGTGGTGGATTTATTAAAGAAAGTAGATAACAGATATTCTTTAGTAGCGGTAACATCTAAGAGGGCTAGACAGCTTATTAATGGTGAGAAAGCACTAATAGAAATTGATTCAACAAAGCCTTTAACAGTGGCAATAAATGAAGTGTACTCAGGTGCCGTTACTTATGAAACAGTTAAGGAAGGTATAAAATAACTATGGAATGTAAAAAAACTGTTGTAGTTGGTGTAACAGGAGGAATAGCTGTTTATAAGGCATTAGATGTAATAAGTAGATTGAGAAAAAGGAATATAGGAATACATGTTATAATGACAAAATCTGCTTGTGAGTTTGTGAACCCATTGAGTTTCCAAAGTCTAAGTCAAAACATGGTTATTACAGATATGTTTAATGAGCCTAAACATTGGGAGATACAGCATATATCCTTGGCAAAAAAAGCAGATTTAATGCTTATTGTACCTGCTACTGCCAATATAATAGGTAAAATAGCTAATGGAATTGCTGACGATATGCTTTCCACAACCATTATGGCTACAAAGGCACCAGTAGTCTTTGCCCCAGCTATGAATACAAATATGTATACTAATCCTATAGTAGAAAATAACATAAATAAGCTAAAGGAATATGGATATAAATTTATAGAACCTGAAGCTGGAAGACTTGCTTGTGGAGATACGGGAAAAGGAAAATTAGCTAATACAGAATTAATTGCTGAAATAGTAGAAAGTATGCTTTATCCCGTAAAAGACTTATTAGGAAAGAAAGTATTGGTAACCGCAGGACCTACCATGGCTCCAATAGATCCTGTAAGATACATAACAAATAAGTCTTCAGGGAAAATGGGCTATGCAATAGCAGAAGAAGCTAGAGATAGAGGGGCGGAAGTTACTTTGATATCAGGACCTACAAGCATAAAAGAACCTTTTGGAATGAAGGTTCTAAATGTAAAAACTAATGAAGAAATGTTTAATGAAGTTTTAAGGCATTTCCCAGAACAGCAAATTGTAATAAAAGCAGCTGCTGTGTCAGATTTTAAGCCAAAGGAGTATTCTGATAAAAAAATAAAGAAGACTTCAGATGATTTACATTTGGAACTAGTTAAGGATGCAGATATATTAAAAAGGCTGGGAGAATTAAAAAAATCTCAAGTACTTGTTGGCTTTGCAGCAGAAAGCAACGATTTAATAGAAAATGCTCAAATTAAACTTCAAAAAAAGAACTTAGATTATATAGTAGCAAATGACATTACAGGAGAAGGTATTGGTTTTGCTTCAGAAGAAAATAAAGTAACTATACTTTGCAAAGATGGCAGAAAGATACCTATGAATAAAATGTCTAAAAGGCAGGTAGCTGAAGAAATATTTAATCTAATAAATGAAGAAAGAAAGCATGAATAATTTAGATATTTAAAAGGGGCATATATTCGCATTAAATTCGCGAAAAAGCCTCTTTTATTTAGTATAATTGTAAATCGAAGGGTGATTAAGTGTATAAATATGCAGGCGTTGTGATAAATAGCAATTCTATACAGCTAGATAAACTTTTTACTTATGAGATACCTGAAAATCTTATAGAAAAAATAAAAATTGGAAATAGAGTATTGGTGCCTTTTGGATTAGGAAATAAAAAGGTGGACGCTTTTGTTATAGATCTCTATGAAGAAATAGGGGATATAAAGGGAATAAAAAAGATATATAGTATATTTAATGATTTCCCAATATTAACCCGAAAAAATTTAATACTTATAAACCAAATGAGAGAAAAGTATCTTTCTACATATATGGAATGTATAAAAACTATTATGCCTGCGGCTTTATTTAAAGGCATGAAGAATAAAAAAGAAATTCTAATATTTACTGGTAAAGCCTTAGAAGGGAAATTTCAAAAAGAACCTTATGTGAGTATCTACAATATTGTTAGAAAGAATAATGGCAAATTTACTAAGACTTCCCTAAGCAAAAATTTTCAAGTATCTTTATCTTCCATTAATACCATGCTTAAACATGAATTTTTAGTTCAAGAGGAATCTATAGTAAACAGATATAATGATAGGGAATATTTATTTTACGATAAAAAAGAATTAAATGAAGAACAAAAGAATGCTTTAAATAAAATACTTAATTCTCCTAAAAAGCTATTTTTAATTCATGGAGTTACTGGCAGTGGTAAAACAGAAATATATATGAATTTGGTACAGAAGATGATGGACGAAGGAAAAGAATCTATTATACTTGTACCTGAGATATCTTTAACTCCTCAAATGGTGGAAAGATTCAAGGGTAGATTTGGAAAGGATATAACTGTATTCCACAGTAAACTTTCTGATGGAGAAAGATTAGATGAATGGCTAAGAGTAAAGGAAGGAAAGGTTAAGGTAGCTATAGGGGCTAGATCTGCTATATTCCTGCCATTTGAAAAATTAGGACTTATTATCATAGATGAGGAGCATGAGGCAAGTTATAAATCCGATAGCGATCCAAAATATAATGCTAGGGAAATTGGAGAGATTAAAACTTCTTTAGATAACTGCAAATTGGTGTTGGGTTCTGCTACTCCTTCCATTGAAACCTTTTATAGATGTAATAAAGGAGAAATAGAACTTATCACTCTGAATAAAAGAGCAGATGGAGCTAGCATGCCCAAGATAGAAATAGTAGATATGAGAGAAGAACTTGCTAACAACAATAGATCTATTTTTAGCAGAAGATTATTTGAAGAGATTCAGCAAAGATTAGCTAAAAGGGAGCAAATAATTCTATTTTTAAATAGAAGAGGTTTTTCAACCTTTGTATCCTGTAGAAAATGTGGCTATGTTTTTAAATGCAATAATTGTGATATATCTTTAACCTATCATAGTTCAGGAGATTCTTTAGTTTGCCACTACTGTGGTAACAGGCAAAGGGTTACAAAGATATGCCCTAAATGTGGAAGTAAATATGTTAAGTATTTTGGCATAGGTACTGAAAAGGTTGAAGATGAAATAAAAAAATATTTTCCAAAGGCTAAAACATTAAGAATGGATTTTGATACCACTAGGAAAAAAAATTCTTATGAATACATTTATAATACTTTTAAAGAAGGAAAGGCTGATATTCTAATAGGCACCCAAATGATTGCTAAAGGATTAGATTTTCATAATGTTACCTTAGTCGGAGTAATAGCCGCAGATTTATCCCTAAATTTACCGGATTTTAGAGCCTCAGAAAGAACTTTTCAGCTTATAACCCAGGTTTCTGGAAGAGCTGGCAGAGGGAAAAAAGAAGGTCAGGTAATAGTACAAACCTATAATCCTGAAAGCCCTAGCATTATTTTTTCATCTCATAATGATTATTTAGGATTTTATAATGAGGAAATATCATTAAGAAAAATTATGAATTATCCACCATTTGCACAAATGATGCTTATAAACATGAGTAGTGAAGATGAGGAATTATTAATAAAAAATATACAAAATGTTGGTATAATTTTAAAAGACATTTTAAAAAATAATGATAAAATAGAGATATTAGGACCATGTCCCTGTGAAATATCAAAGATTAAAAATAATTATAGATGGCAAATAATAATAAAAGGGGATATGGATCTGAATTTAAAAAAATATATAAGAGATAGAATTTATGAAACTGTAAAAGAGGTATATAATCATATTAGGGTAAGCATAGATGTTAACCCCTTAAGTTTATTATAAAATATATTGGAGGTATAAGTGATGGCATTAAGAAATGTTAGAAAATATGGTGATGACATATTGAGAAAGAAGTGTAGAGTAGTTGAAAAGATAGATAATAGAATATCAATTCTATTAGATGATATGTTGGAAACTATGTATGAAAATAATGGAGTGGGTCTTGCAGCACCACAGGTAGGAATTCTTAAAAGAATAGTGGTAATAGATATAGGAGAAGGCCCTCTATTTTTAATAAATCCAGAAATAATTCATAAAGAAGGTTCATATATTGATGAAGAGGGATGCTTAAGTATTCCAGGAGAAGTAGGAAAAGTTGAAAGACCATATAAGGTTAAGGTTAAGGCTTTAAATAGAGAGGGAAAAGAAATAGTTATAGAAGGTAAGGAATTGCTAGCACGAGCTCTTTGCCACGAAATAGACCACTTAGATGGAATATTATTTGTGGACAAAATGATAGCAAAGGAGGAACAATAATATTTATGAAGATTGTATTCATGGGTACACCAGAATTTGCTGTACCAGCCCTAGAAGCTCTTATAGAGAAATTTGATGTAGAGGCTGTTTTTACCCAGCCAGATAAACCGAAGGGAAGGGGAAAAAAATTAGCCATGTCACAAGTAAAAGAAGTGGCAGTTAAGCATGATATAAAGGTTTTTCAACCGGAAAAATTAAAGAAGGACAGAGAAACCATTGAGGAATTAAAAAATATAGCTCCAGATTTTATTATAGTAGTAGCCTATGGACAAATTTTTTCAAAGGAAATATTGGAAATACCTAAATATGGATGTATTAATTTACATGCTTCATTACTTCCTAAATATAGGGGTGCCGCACCTATAAATTGGGCTATAATAAATGGTGAAAAGGTAAGTGGAAATACCACTATGTTTATGGATGAAGGCTTAGATACTGGAGACATGTTACTAAAAAGTGAAGCCCAAATTACAGATAGTATGACTGCTGGGGAACTTCATGATAAATTAATGGAACAGGGAGGAGAGCTCCTTGTTAATACCATAAAGGGAATAATGGATGGAAAAATAAAAAGAATTAAGCAGGAAGATGATAAATCTTGTTATTCTCCAATGTTAAGTAAGGAAACAGGAAAGATAGATTGGACTAAAGGCGGTAAAAAGATAAATAATTTAATTAGAGGATTAAACCCATGGCCGTTAGCCTCTACACATTATAATGGTGAGGTAATGAAAATATACGAAGCCCAGGTTTTAAAAGAAAATAGTAATTTTGAACCAGGATATATTATGGATGTATCAAATGATGGTATAAAGGTATCTACAGGTTCAGGGGTTTTATTGATAAAAAAGATACAATTTCCTTCTAAGAAACCTATGTATGTAAAAGATTATATTAAGGGAAATACAATAAATACAGGATTAGTTTTGTGCTAAAGGAGGAGTTATATGTTTTATTATGATAGTAGTTTTATAGTTTTAATCCCAGCATTAATTATTTCTGCATGGGCACAAATGAAGATTACATCTACTTTTAATAAATACTCTAGGATAAATAGTATGGGTGGGTATACAGGGGCACAGGTTGCTAGGAAGCTACTTGACAGCCATGGACTTTTTGATGTCCCTGTGGAACTTATTTCAGGTAAATTAACAGACCATTATGATCCTACAAATAGAGTTATGAGACTTTCTTCAGATGTGTATTATAGTACTTCTGTAGCATCTATCGGAGTTGCGGCTCATGAGACTGGGCATGCATTTCAGCATCAAGAAAGATATTCTCCACTTATAATAAGAAATTCAATAGTGCCTATAGTTAATTTTAGCTCAAATCTATCTTGGATACTATTTTTCCTAGGATTTTTCTTTGGATTACCTAATCTTTTAAACATGGGAATTATATTATTTTCAGCAGCAGTAATATTTCAACTTGTTACATTACCTGTTGAGTTTAATGCTTCAAATAGAGCTTTAATACTATTAGAAGATAAAGGAATATTATATGGAAATGAAATTAAAGGAGCTAAATCTGTACTTAGTGCAGCAGCCATGACATATGTAGCAGCAACAATTACTGCAATAGCACAATTATTAAGACTTATTATTTTAAGTAACAATAGAAGAGATAATTAAAGTTACAGAGAAGCTGTATGGTTTTTTGCCATACAACTTTCTTATGTATACAAAAATTGAGGTGGCATATGGAAAGTAGTAGAAAAATTGCATTGGACATATTAGAGGAAGTACTAAATAAAAATGCTTACTCTAATATAGCAATAAATAATAAACTTAACAGACATAATCTGGGAGATAAGGATAAAGCTTTAGTTACAGAAATTGTTTATGGAACACTAAAGTATAAGTATACTATAGATAAAATACTTGATTATCATCTTAAAAACGGTATAAAAAATTTAGATAATTATGTTTTAAATATACTAAGGATTGGAATTTATCAGATAAGATATTTAGATAAAATACCAGCATTTGCAGCAGTTAATGAATGTGTTAAGTTAGGGAAAAATAAGTCCAAAGGAGCTTCTAAACTAATAAATGGAGTTTTAAGAAATTACCTAAGAAGTGAAAATATAAATTATTGTACAGGAGATGAACTTGATAAAATTTCCTTTGAGTATTCTTTTCCAAAGTGGATGGTAAAATTATTTGTTCAGCAGTATGGCTTAGAAATAGGTGTAAATATACTTAAGGGGTTAAATACAATTCCTAGTGTCACTGTACGAGTGAATAATTTAAAGGGAAATTTTGAGGAAGTATGGAATAAGCTGTCTGAGAATCATTACAATATTGAAGAAGGCTTAATATGCCCTGAGGCTATCAAAATAATAAAGGGAAGAAATATAGAAAAAAACCCGCTTTTTAAGGAAGGGTTTATAACGGTTCAGGATGAAAGTGCCATGCTAGTAGCCCCTGCAATGGATTTGTCTGATAATATGAATGTAATGGACTTATGCAGTGCTCCTGGAGGAAAGGCTACACATATTTCCGAAATTATTAATAACACAGGCAAGGTATTAGCCTTTGACATTCATGAAAACAAATTGTCTTTAATAAAAGAAAATGCATATAGGTTAGGTATAACAAATATTTTTTTAGACACTATGGATGCAACTTTATATAATCATAAATTTGAGGAAACAGCAGATAGAGTATTAATAGATGTGCCATGTTCAGGTTTAGGAATTATAAGAAAAAAACCTGAAATAAAATACACGAAAGATTTAAAAAATCTTAAATCCATAATAGGAACTCAAAGAAAAATACTAACTAATGCTGCTCACTATGTAAAAGAAGATGGTATAATTATTTATTCTACTTGTACATTAAATAAAGAGGAAAATGAAGGAAATATAAAGTGGTTTATGGATAAGTTCCCTAGTTTTAAAGTTGAACCTATTTTTTATGGCAATTTAGATAATTTAATTTATAGCCAGCTAGGCACAATTACTATTCTACCTAACGAAAGCATGGACGGATTCTTTATTGCAAAACTAAAAAAAATTAGGTAGGTGTTTACATGATAAATATATTAGATTTTAATTTAGAAGAACTTAAAAATTGGATGAAGGAAAATGGAGAAAGTGTTTTTAGAGGAAAACAGGTATTTGACTGGATATATAAGGGAATTTATAATTTCGATGATATGAAAAACTTACCTATATCCACAAGAGAAAAATTAAAAAGTAATTTTTATTTTAGCATACCAGAGATGGTAAAAGAATATAAATCCAAAGATGGGGATACTTATAAATTTCTCTTTAAATATAAAGATGGAAATATAATAGAATCTGTTGTAATGAAGTATAAGCATGGTAATTCTATATGTGTATCAACGCAAGTAGGGTGTAGAATGGGATGTAAGTTTTGTGCTTCTACTTTAGGAGGTATGGTTAGGAATCTTACTTCAGGAGAAATTCTAGGGGAGATTTTAGCAGCCAAAGGAGAAATGGGTGAGAAAATATCTAACATAGTCATGATGGGAAGCGGTGAACCTTTAGACAATTTTGAGAATGTATTAAAGTTTATAGAAATTGTTAACTCTCCAAATGGTCTTAATATAGGCCAAAGACATATAACATTATCAACATGTGGAGTTGTGCCAAAAATTATAGAACTGGCAGATATAGATCTTCAAATCACTTTAGCAATATCATTACATGCTCCAAATGATGAAATGAGAAGGAATATAATGCCTGTTGCAAACAAATATAGTATAGAAGAATTATTAAAAGCCTGTATAAATTATATAGAAAAAACCAACAGAAGAATAACATTTGAATATGCTCTTGTTAAAGGGGTAAATGATAGAGGGGAACATGCAGAAGAATTAGCTAGGCTTCTTAAAGGAATGCTATGCCACGTTAATTTAATTCCTGTAAATGAAATAAAAGAGAATACTTTAAAAAAATCTTCCGCGGAAGATATTAAAAAATTTAGTAATATATTAATAAGAAATGGCATAGAAACTACTATCAGAAGAGAAATGGGAGCAGATATCGAAGCTGCATGCGGCCAACTTAGAAGGAGCTATTTGGAAGAGGGAAAATAAGATTGGAGAGGTGTGTATATTATGGTGGGTATATTATCAGATGTAGGAAATTACAGAACAGTTAATGAAGACTCTGTTGGTTACTATACAGATAATAATATAGGCATTTATGTAATTGCAGATGGCATGGGTGGACATAATGCAGGAGAAGTGGCAAGTAAATTGGCAGTGGATACAATTCTACAATATTTTAAGGAGAAAATTAATATAGAAGATGTAAAAGTAGAATTGGAGTGTTCCATTAAACTTGCTAATGAAAAAATACATGAATTAAGCGAAAAAAATAATGGATTTGAAGGAATGGGAACCACAGTAACAGCCTGCATTGTTAGAGATGAAGAAGTTGTAGTGGCCAATGTAGGCGACAGCAGTTGTTATATAATTGATAAAAATTATGAAATTAAAAAGGTAACTAAGGATCATTCCTTAGTTCAACAGTTATTGGACAATGGCAGTATTACGGAAGAGCAAGCCATCTCTCACCCAAATAAAAATATTATAACAAGAGCCTTGGGTACTAATTCTACTGTTTTAGTTGACACCTATAAATTAGATTTATCAAATATAAAAAAAATAATATTATGTTCTGATGGATTAACAAATGATGTTACCCCGGGAGAAATGTGTGATATAATAAAAAAATATAGTAATGAAGAATCTTGTAGGGTTCTTGTAGAATTAAGTAAGGAGAAAGGCGGAAGAGATAACATATCAGTTATTGTATTTGAAGGAGAGTGTAAAGATGATAGGTACTTTACTTGGAAATAGATATGAACTCTTAGAGAAAATTGGTGAAGGTGGCATGGCTGAGGTATACAAGGCAAAATGTCATCTACTTAATAGATATGTAGCTGTAAAAATATTAAAAGAAGAGTTTTCAAAGGATGCACAATTTGTTGAGAAATTTAAAAGAGAGGCTACTGCGGCAGCAAGCCTTTCAGATAATAATATAGTAAATATATATGATGTAGGTTCTCAAAATGATATAAATTATATAGTTATGGAGTATGTAAAGGGAAAGACTTTAAAAGAGGTTATAAGAGGGAAAGGGAGCTTAGATGTAGACGAATCGGTAGATATAGCTATGCAAATAGCAAAGGCATTACAGTGTGCCCATAGAAACAATATTGTACATAGGGATATAAAGCCTCACAATATTCTAGTGACGGAAGATGGAAGAGTAAAGGTTACTGATTTTGGAATAGCTAAGGCTACTAATTCGGTTACTATAACTAATACTTCTAAGGTAATTGGTTCTGCTCACTATTTTTCTCCAGAGCAAGCCAAGGGGGGATTTGTAGATTGCAGGACCGATATATATTCACTAGGTATTGTTATGTATGAAATGGTTACGGGGAAAGTACCTTATGATGCAGATAGTCCTGTTTCTGTAGCTTTGAAACATATTCAGGAGCCAGTGGTGCCCCCGAAAACATTGAGACCAAATCTTCCAGATAATTTTAACAATGTAATTTTAAAATGTATAGAAAAAGAGCCCATTAGAAGATATCAGGACACTAAGGAATTAATTGAAGATTTAAACAAAGTTAAAAACAATGAACAAGTCAATTCAAATTCTGCAGACTTTGATGAAGATAGAACAAGAGTAATGGATGCTGTTAATGTAAATGATTTAGATGATAAAGATAAATTTATTGATGAAGAAGACTTTGATGAAGAAGAGGAAGGGGAAGAAGAAGAAAAAAAGCCATTAAATAATAAAAAGAAAAAAACAATAGTCATGATTACAGCTATAGTGTTGGTGTTAGTTATTGGATTTGCTACAGGTTATATTCTATTTAATAAGAGGAATGGTTTGGCACAAACAGTAACTGTGCCAGATGTAATTGGGAAGAGTAAAGATGAAGCAAAAAAATTAGTGGAAGATAAAGGATTGGTGTTTCAGGTAGGCGGTACTGAAAAGAGCGATAAACCTGAAGGAACAGTAATAAGTTCATTCCCAAATCCAGGAACTTCCGTTAAGCCTAAATCTGAAGTTAGGGTAATTATAAGTGCAGGTTCGGAAAAGTTAACAGTTCCTGATTTAACTGAAATAGATTTAAATGTGGCTAAGGATATTTTAAATAGATATAATTTAAAACTTGGAGATGTAAAATATGTGTATGACGGAAATATACCTAAAAACTGCATAATAAGTCAAAATCCAGCTAAAAATAGTCAAATAGAGGCTAATTCAAAAGTAGATGTAGTAGTAAGCAACGGACCAGAAGTAAAATATTCTGCAGTACCTACTTTAAATGGCAAGACTTTAGAAGAAGCTAGAAATCTGCTTGCAAACTCAAATCTTAAATTAGGAACACCAAGGGCAGTTGAAACATCAGATAAAACCTTAGATGGAAAGATATTTGAGCAAAGTATAGAGGCTAATGCTCAGGTAAAAGAAGGTACTTCAGTTAGTGTTAGCTATTATATATATAAAGAGCAGCCTCCAAAGCAGACAGGTAAAGAAGGCGGTGCAACATCAGGAACAGTTCAAGGGGACAATAGTAAAGTTAATAATGGAAATGGTAGTAGTACTGGTAGTGGTACTGGTAGCAATACTGGTAGTAGTACTGGCAGTGGTACTGGTAGTAGTACTGGCAGTAGTACTGGCAGTGGTACCGATAATAATAAAGACAAAAATACAGACAAAAATAAAGATAAAAACACTGGAGATGGATCACAAAGTACAGATACCCCAAATAATCAATAGATTAGGATTATTTTTAGAATAACCAGGAGGGAATATGCAGGGAATTATTATAAAAGGTATAGGCGGATTTTATTATGTTAAAGTTGAAGATAAAATTATAGAATGTAAAGCTAGGGGTAAGTTCAGGCATAATGAACTTACCCCTATGGTAGGTGATAGAGTAGAAATTGAAGTAATTAACGGTAAAGGAACTATAGACAAAATTAATGAAAGACAAAATATGATCATTAGACCTGCAGTAGCTAATGTTACTCAGGCGTTAGTGGTATTTGCTTTAAGAAACCCTGACATTAATGAGGATCTGTTAAACAGATTTATCATGTTTTGTGAATATAATAGCTTAAAATCAATAGTTTGTTTTAATAAAATAGATTTACTTCAGCAATGGGAAAATGAAGAGATAGTTTCCATGATTCAAAGTGCAGGTTATGAAACCATATTCTTAAATGCAAAAAAAGGTTATGGCATAGATTCAATACGAGAAAAGTTAAAGGATAATGTTACAGTACTCTGTGGACCATCAGGGGTTGGAAAGTCGACTATTTTAAATAGTTTAGCAGGAAGAGACATTATGGAAACAGGAATTATAAGCGAAAAACTTAAAAGAGGAAAGCAAACTACAAGACATAGTGAGCTTATTGAAATAGAAGGAGGCTTTTTAGTAGACACCCCTGGATTTTCTTCATTAAGCACTGATTTCATAGAAAAAGAAGAAGTTCAAGCATGCTTTCCGGAGTTTTCAGACTATACAAATGGATGTAAATTCTCTGGATGCCTTCACTATAAAGAACCAAAATGCGGAGTAAAGAAAGCAGTAGAAGAAGGAAAAATACATAAGAAAAGATATGAATTTTATATTAAAGTAATAGAAGAAAAAATAAAGGGGAGAAATAACAAATGATAAAAATAGCACCATCAATACTGTCAGCAGATTTTTCAAAGTTAGGTGAAGATGTAAAGAAGTTAGAAATGTGTAATGCAGATGTAGTACATATAGATGTAATGGATGGAATGTTTGTCCCAAATATATCTTTTGGAATTCCAGTTATAAAAAGTATAAGAAATATTACAAAATTACCTTTTGATGTACACTTAATGATAGAAGAGCCAGGAAGATATATTGAGGACTTTGTAAAGGTGGGAGCAGACATAATTACTGTACATTATGAGGCAGATAGACACATAGATAGAACTATAAATTATATAAAAAGTTTTGGAGTTAAGGCTGCAGTAGCTTTAAACCCAGGTACTCCTGTTAGTGTTTTAAAGGATATAATACCTTCTTTAGACATGGTTTTAATAATGTCCGTGAACCCTGGATTTGGGGGACAAAAATACATAAGCTATGCTTCTAAAAAAATAAAAGAAGTTAATGAATTAAAAGAAGAGTACAATAAAAATCTTATTATTGAAGTAGATGGAGGCATAGATGTACATAATATTAAAGAAGTTGTACAAAGCGGTGCGGAATATATAGTAGCAGGTTCTGCAGTATTTAAAAATGGAAACATAGAAGAAAATATTAATAACTTAAAAGAGGCTGCAAAATGAGAATAGTAATCCTTTCAGGAGGAAATCCTCCCTGTTATGAATTAATTAAAAAGGAATTAAAAAATTGTGATAAACTAATTTCTGCGGATATGGGTACTAATATCCTTTATAAATATGGAATTAATCCAGATATAATCCTTGGAGATTTTGACTCTATAGATAAGGAAATATTAAAGCATTATAAAAAGGAAAACGTAACTATAGAAAAATTTCCAGAGAAAAAAGATTTCACTGATTCCTATGCTGCCCTAAGCAAAGCCATAGAATTAGGAGCAGATGAAATAGCTTTTTTAGGCTGTACAGGCAGTAGAATAGATCATATGTTGGGCAATATAGGATTATTGCTTAGATGTTTACAATTAGGAATAAAATGCTATATCAGAGATGAAAATAATTTAATAAGATTAGTACATAAGCCTATTATTATAGAGGCTTATGGCTACAAATATTTTTCTTTGCTTAGTTATGGAGGAGAAGTGAAGGGTATTACCTTATTAGGAGCTAAATATCCTTTAAAAGATTACAATTTAAAATTAGGAGAATCACTAGGAGTGTCTAATGAAATTATAGAAGAAAAAGCTACAATAGATTTTAAAGAAGGGCTTTTATTGGTGATACAGAGCAGGGACTAATCAGAGTACAGATAAGTTTAAATTTCCCAATAATAGTATGTGTAACAACTTTTAGAACATTGCATATAATATTACCATAAGTAATTTATAAGGGATAATATCATGGGTAAAATGGATAAATGGAAGAAAAAAGCTGGATATGTTGTAGGGGCTATAGGAGCAGGAATATTATTAACGTTTATTATCCCTATATGGGGATGGATTATAGCAGTTGGTGCAGGGCTTATATATGTAGGGTGGTATTTGATTCAACACAATAAATAATTACAGAGGTGTTATTAAATGAAGATTGTAGCTATTAAATTACCTAAGTTTTTGTCCTCTTTTATAAAATTTATATTTAGAAAATCATAGAACATAAAATTAATAGTGGTTTTTTTATATTGCAAAAAAATAAAAAATGCAATTGGTTCACAATTGCATTCTTTATCTTATATAGCACGCTGTACCTTACCGGAACGCAGGCATCTTGTGCAAACATGTATAGTTTTAGGTGTTCCTTCGACTATAGCTTTTACCTTTTTTATGTTTGGAGCCCAAGTTCTTTTTGACTGACGATGTGAGTGACTGTACTGTACACCAGCTACAACGCCTTTTCCACAAACTTCACACTTTCTTGACATTTTGAAAACACCTCCTTTATAAACTGAAAAGAGTTAAATCTTCTCAATTCAAACCTATATCATTTTATCATACAATATATAATTTTTGCAAGTATATTATAAAATTTAAACATTAATATTGATATTAAAAGATTTATCATATATTTCCTTGAATAAATTTTGCATTTAATATAAAATAAGTTTATGGATTTACATATAAGGAGGGTTAATATGATAGGTAACATTTCAAATGATTATGGATATATTAATTATTCTGAAGAAGTATTAGGCAATATTATAGGAGTGTCAACTATGGAATGCTATGGAGTAGTTGGAATGGCCTCTAAGAATGCTACAGATGGATTATGGGAATTAATAAAAGGTGAAAACCTAAGTAAGGGTGTAAAGGTTCATTCTAAAGATAATAAATTATCTATAGAATTATATATAATCGTTGAATACGGGACTAAAGTTTCTGTAATTGCTAGTAATATAATACAGAAAGTAAGATACAACGTAGAAAATTATACAGGATTAAAGGTTTCAAATATTACAGTAAATGTTCAAGGTGTTAGAGTCTAAGGAGGTAACTTAAATGGAGTACATAACAATTGATGGTAAGTGTTTTTATAATATGGTTATAAACGGAAGCAATAAATTAGAGGAAGAAAAGGAATATGTGAACTCCTTGAATGTATTTCCAGTTCCTGATGGTGATACTGGAACAAATATGTCTATGACATTTAAATCTGCAGTTACAGAAATTCAAGGAATGGAAGGGGAAACTATAGGCAAAATTTCTAAAAACCTTGCAAAAGGAGCACTAATGGGTGCAAGGGGTAACTCGGGTGTTATATTATCCCAGATATTTAGAGGTATTGCTAAGGGGTTAGAAGATAAGGCTGAGGTTGGCGTAGAGGAATTTGCAAATAGTATAATGGAAGGCTCTAAATCAGCTTATAAGGCTGTAATGAGACCTACAGAAGGAACTATTCTAACCATAATTAAAGCTGCGGGAGACGCTGCAGCAAAAAGCAAAGCTAAAAACATTACTGAATTGATGAATGATGTATGTATGCAAAGCAAAATAACTTTAGATAAGACTCCTGAAATGCTGCCAGTTTTGAAGCAGGCAAAGGTAGTAGATGCAGGTGGAGCAGGACTTCTTATTATTCTTAAAGGAATGTACGAAGCATTAGAGAAGGGATTAAAATCTTTAACTGTAAATAAAGGAGAAATAAAAGCTACTAATATTTCAGCTGCAAAAACTTTAGGAGAGCAGGACATTAAATTTGGTTATTGTACTGAATTCTTTATTATGGCAGACAATATAAATATAGAACAATTTAGAAAAGATTTAGAACCTCATGGAGATTCAATGATAGTAGTTGGAGGAGATGGATTAGTTAAAGTTCATATTCATACCAATGATCCAGGCTTTATACTATCAAAGGCTATTAAATTAGGTCCTCTTTCAAAAATAAAAATTGATAATATGAGGGAACAACATAGACATATTTTAGAGGATGAATATCCAATTGACCAAAAAGAAAGTGCCAATGATTCATCGGAAGAAACCATGGAAAAGAAGAAATATGCTTTTGTATCTGTAGCTCTAGGAGAAGGAATAACAAATATCTTTAAGGATCTAGGAGTAGATTTTGTTATTGAGGGCGGACAGACTATGAATCCTAGTACAGAGGATATACTAAATGCAATAAAGAAAATAAATGCAGAAAATGTATTTGTATTACCAAACAATAAAAATATTATAATGGCAGCTACTCAAGCAGCAGAATTAGCAGATAAAAACGTATACATAATTCCAACAAAGAGTATACCTGAAGGAATTACTGCTATTACATCTTTTAATACTGAAATGGAAGCAGAAGAAAATGTTAATAATATGAAGGAAGCTATTAAAAATGTGACAACTGGTTCCGTTACTTATGCTGTAAGAGATACTGAAGTGGATGGTAAGGCCATAAAAGAAGGAAATATATTAGGTTTAAGAGAAGGTAAAATTGAAGAAATAGGTAGTGATATGTTTACAGTTTGCAGCAATTTGATAGCTGATATGGTTACAGAGGACAGTGAACTTATAACAATATTCTATGGCAAGGATTGTAATGAAGAAGAAGTTAATAAATTTACGAAGAGATTAGAAGAAAAATATGAAGATTTAGATATACAATTCTATAATGGTAAACAACCATTATACTATTTCATTTTCTCAGTAGAATAAAAAAGCCTTTAGGCTTTTTTTATTTAGTAAATTTTAAAGTTGGAGTGATATTTATGGACGTATACAGTAATATTAGCTGTATAAAAGGCGTAGGGCCTAAAACTTTGGAAGCTTTAAATAAATGCGGTATTTTTAATATAATGGATTTACTTTTATACTTTCCTAGGGATTATAAAGAAGTATTAATCTGTGACAGCATAAATGATGTAACATCAAAAGGGGAAGTTATGCTGCGGGGCAGGGTAATTGAATTAAAGAAGGATATAAGAACAAAAACTGGTAAAGTTTTGTCTACAGTGGTATTTGAAAGTGGAGGCAGTATATTTAAATGCAAATGGTTTAATCAGCCTTACATAAAAAATTATTTTAAAATAAATAATAACTATCCTCTCAAAGGGAGAGCGGATATTTTTAATGGAGAAAGCATATTAGTGAATCCAACAATATTAAAGGATACAAATATAAAGATAAATGAAAATAAAAAAGACATCATAGCAGTATATCCACTTAGAGGGAATATAAAAAACAATACTATTATTAAATTGGTAAAAGAAGTATTGGCAAGCGTAGAAATAGAAGAAAACTTACCACAGTGGATTATTCATAAATATAACTTTACTTCTTTAGATAGTGCCATAAGAAATATACATAACCCTGTAAATACAAATACTCTTTATGAAGCTAAAAGAAGACTTAAATTTCAAGAACTTTTTACATATTCACTAAAGATATTAATGCTTAAAGAATATAGAAATATGAATAATAAAGGTATAGGATTCAAAATAGTTCCAGAATTAAAAGAATTGAAGGGGAAACTGCCTTTTCAGCTAACTAAGGCTCAAAGCAAAGTAGTGAAGGAAATACTTATAGATGAAAAAGCACCTATAGCTATGAATAGATTGGTACAAGGAGATGTGGGCAGTGGAAAGACTATTGTTGGCATAATTGCTATGTTCAATGTTGTTAAAAATGGATATCAGGCAGTGTTAATGGCCCCTACGGAAATATTAGCCAGCCAGCATTACATTGAGGTAAGTAATGTGCTAAATGACTTTAATTTAAATATAAAGTTACTTTGTGGCAGTACTTCAAAAAAAGAAAAGGAAGAAATAAAAAATCAACTAAAAGAAGGAACTATAGATATAATAATAGGAACTCATGCATTAATAGAAGATGATGTGGAGTTTAATAAATTAGGTATTGTGATAACAGATGAGCAGCACAGATTTGGGGTAATGCAAAGAAGTAAATTATTTAATAAAGGTGAAAATGTAGATGTACTTGTTATGACAGCTACTCCAATACCAAGAACCCTATCCTTATATTTATATGGTGATTTAGATATATCCATAATTGATGAATTGCCTCCAGGAAGGCAAAAAATTGACACTTACTATATAAATAAAAAAGAAAAGAAAAGGGCTTATAACTTTGCATTAAAGGAAATCCAAAAGGGCAGGCAGGTTTATGTAGTTTGCCCATTAGTAGAAGAAAATGTAGATTTGGAATTGACTTCTGTAGAATCTCTCTATGAGGAGTTAAAAAAGAAATACTTTAAAAATATAGATATTTCTATATTGCACGGTAAAATGAGTCCTAAGGAAAAAAATGAAATAATGGATAGATTTAAAAATAATGAGATTAAGGTTCTTATATCTACTACGGTTATTGAAGTAGGAATCAATGTGCCTAATGCCACATTGATGATAATAGAAAATGCCGAAAGATTTGGGCTTGCACAATTGCATCAATTAAGAGGAAGGGTAGGAAGAGGCGGAGAAAAATCCTACTGTATACTTATAGGAGATATAAAAAATTCCATTACGAAAAAAAGGATGGAAACTATAGTAAATAGTAATGATGGATTTTACATAGCAGAACAGGATTTAAAAATAAGAGGTACTGGAGAAATATTTGGATTTAGACAGAGTGGAGAAGAAGGATTTATCCTGTGTAATATAGTAGATGATATAGATTTATTAAAAAAATCAAATATGGAAGCTAGAAATATATTAAAAAGTAATAATGAGGAAGATAAGAAAATTTTAAAATATATTGTGAGCAAAATGGAGAATAATTCAAGATATATTTGTTTTAACTAAGTCCTCACTTTAATAAATTATATTGAAAAATTGTAGATAATTACTAGATTATTATTTTAAAATAATGGGCAATATAAAAGTACACCGATGGTTTAAAAGCAAAATTTGAAATCGGAGGTGTTACGTCATGAATAGAGGAAAATCTCTCATAGGAAACGATGATTTGGAGATACCAAAAGATAAAGCAGCCCTACAGGAATTTAATCATGAATTTGCTGATGAAATATCAGAAAAAGCTGCTAAAGATAAAATCTTTAATAGCATGGGTTCATGGGGTAATGGAACTGTAGGGGGATTTATAGTAAAAAGAGAGACGGAAATGGCTATGGCTAAAAAAACTCTATGAATGAAAATATCTAAGAAATAAGGGAGGTTAGTTTATCTCCCTTATTTTTGTTATATTAAAATATCTTTGTATAAAATAAATAAATATGCTAAAATATTATAGACATAAACCGATAGTTATAATAAGCAAGGAGGAAACATTATGAGAATTATTGCAGGTCTTGCTAAAGGCAGAAAGCTATTATCTCCAGAAGGTGTGGGAACAAGACCAACTTTAGATAGGGTAAAAGAAAACATATTTAATATAATACAAAATGATGTATATGGAACAAAGGCACTAGATTTATTTGCGGGAACAGGAAGTTTAGGTCTAGAGGCAGTAAGCAGGGGAGCTAAAGAATGTTATCTTATAGATAAAGGTGATACTACATTTAAATATTTACAACAAAATGTTATCAGTTTAAGATTTGAAGATAAATGTAAATGTTTAAATATGGATTCTTATGAGGCATTAAATTTATTTACTAAAAAAGGAATAATTTTTGATTTGATTTTTATAGATCCTCCTTATTCAAGAAATATGATTTCACCAGCAATGGAAGTAATAGATAAAAATAATCTATTAGTGAAAGATGGACTAATAGTAACAAAAATAGACTCTTCAGAAGAAATTTATAATGGTGCTGATAGGATTGCTTTAGTGGATCATAGGAAATATGGTAATACAACAATCTGCTTATACAGGTACAAGGAGGACTAGAATGAACATAGCAGTTTATCCGGGAAGCTTTGACCCTATAACAAACGGCCACTTAGATATTATAAAAAGAGCCTCCAGGGTTTTTGACAAAGTTATTGTTGGAATATTAGTTAACCCAGATAAAAAAGGATTATTTTCTATAGAAGAAAGGAAAGAACTTATAAGAAGAGTTACTAGGGATATTCCAAACGTAAAAGTAGAAAGCTTTACTGGACTTTTAGTTGATTTTATGAAGGAAAGAGATATAAATGTTATTATTAAAGGGTTAAGAGCAGTTTCGGATTTTGAATATGAATTTCAAATGGCATTAATGAATAAAAAGTTAAATTCTAATATAGAAACTTTATTTATGATGACAGATGCTAAATATTCTTTTTTAAGTTCATCTTCAGTAAAGCAAGTAGCTATGTTTGGGGGGTGCATAAATGGTCTTGTGCCTGATGAGATAGTAGATGAAGTTATGTACAAGATGCATAAGTAAATAGGGGGATAAATTATGGATGTAATTAAACTAATTGAATACCTTGAGGAGATAATTGACACCTCTTCTAAAGTGCCTATGACTGGTAAGGTTATGGTAGATAAAAAAGAAGTTTTAGATGTAATAGATAAAATATTAAACTGTTTACCAGCTGAATTTAAAAAAGCACAGTGGGTTTTTGAAGAAAAAGATAGAATATTAAGTGAAGCAATAAGAGATGCTGAAACTTTAAAAAAAGA
>ENA-UOOR01001885-UOOR01001885.1-fermentation-metagenome-genome-assembly--contig:-NODE-1885-length-23032-cov-10.598207_pt1 | contig 23032 bp, 24 predicted proteins | sample MGYA00245780_ERZ724029 | MGnify/ENA primary metagenome ERZ724029 (study PRJEB28704, sample SAMN03018315) | fermentation metagenome | biome: anthropogenic terrestrial biome; feature: soil... | reverse complement strand
AACTTTACATTCACCTCCTCTAGCATGTATACCAAAAAATTAATTTCTCCAGTAATATAATACTGTATCAATACTACCTGAAGAAGGAGTTGTTATTACTCTATTACTTCCGCTTTCCCAAACAACGTTATTATTTTCATCCTTTTTGATAAATTTAAATTCAATTCTTTTGTTTACAGGTACACTTACAGGTAAAAACCACTCAGGATAATTTGGGTTATGGAACGGCATATAAACTTTACTGGGATCCCAATTCCCTATTTCTTCAACATTTCCAACTATATATATTTTTTCACCCATATTTGTGATTGCTTCTACATGAAAAATTACTTGTACCTGATCATCAGTCAAAACTTCATAGTTAAAAGCATTACTTGTTAAACCGGTTACTGTAACCCTAATTGTTCTTAATCCAGGAGTAATATTAGGAACAATTGCTTCTATATGTGTATTACTCCAAGAATTAATGGCTGCTTGCAGGTTATCAAATTTAACTATACCCTCTGAAAATCCAAACCCTTCTCCATCAATAGCAACAATATTTCCCGATCTCCCCATAGTAGGCCCTACTGCACCTATTTGTGGTGTATGAGAAGTAATTTGTCTATATTCCCAGACTCCAACCTCGGTTGGTCCTAGATTAAACTCATTTACTGAACCATTAGAGTTTACTGTAATAGAATTACCATTTAGCAGACCATTTAAATGATCATTATATGTACCAGCAGGAAGGTTGGAAATCAAACCACTTATATTATAATTGTATCCACTTCGATTAACTGCAACCAAAACTATATCATCATAAAATTGTCGTTCATAGATAATAACATTACTATTTATCCAACGAACCCATGTAGAGCCATATTGAATTGCCGGGTTATCTTTTCTTAAACTAGCCAGCTTATTGATAAGTTGATAAGAAGTTGTACTATTAAAAGAAGGCATCATCTGTCTTCCATCATCACAATCATACCCGTTAATATATTGTTCCGTTCCATAGTATATAACTGGTGTTCCTCTAGATGTTAAATGAAAAGCAATGGCTGTATGGAAAATATCATTATTCGGTTGAATTTCATAAAACCTTACCATATCGTGGTTATCAATAAAGGTTACTGCATCATTTTCATAAGTATAATCATTTCCTGTATAGGTTAACATACTTTCTAAGTCATACATATTTTCAGAGAAATGACCAAATACATTTCGAACTGTATGGGCATATTCAAAATCCAGAAAACTTATACCTGTTCTATCCTGAAAAGTACTATAGTCGTTATACAAAGAACTTGGTTTGCTTATAAAAAATTCACCAAAGTGAAAAACAGGCTTATATGCATTTATCTCATTAGCCCAAGACTTTAAAAAGGCGTCATTTTGATGAAGAATTGCGTCATTTCTTATTCCATCAATTCCAGTATTAAGCCAGTATTTTATAGCATCATTTAAATAACTTATGATAATCGAATTTTCCTGTGACAAATCTGATAGATTGGCTAAATCTTTGTATTGAAAATCAAATCTAGTCGTTTCCCAGTCTTCTCTATTGCCATTATGATGAAATAACCCCTGATAATCATTATTCTGTGTGCCCATTAAATTGCCATCCCTGTATAAAGCTCCATCTATTGCACCATCCCTGTGACTAGTATGGTTAGGTGCAAAATCTATTATTACTTTTATTCCATAGGAATGTGCTATATTAATTAATTCATTAAATTTTTGCATGCTACCCCAATGCTCATCTGGTAAAAAATAATCTTTTGCCCAGTACCCATGATATGCATTATAATACTCGCCATCATATAAATACGGTTCATCCATATTATCATAAGGTGGAGATATCCAGATTGCGGATACACCCATATTAGCAAGATATTGGATTTTATCAATGATTCCCTGCCAATCTCCACCAAAATATTTATTTACATCTGTTTTATAAGGGTCATATGAATTGACTAAATTATATGGATTGTTGTTTGAAGAATCTCCATCAAAAAAACGATCTGTAAGTATTTGATAAATTACATCTGATTCATAATTTAATTTATTTCCAACATCGTTGCTATTTATAGCAAAAACAACTATGTTAACCGATAAAACTAACAACAAAACTAAAATATATATAGTTTTGTTTCTCATCATAACCCCCCCAATTAAAAGTTAAACGGTTAACTCAAGGCCAAAAATTAAATCCGTCGGACAGAATCTCTTTTTATTAACTTAACCGGTAATTTAATTTTTTTTTCGTCAATCTCTTTATTATTTATTACATCCATCAATAATTTTGCAGCGCAACTTCCTTTAATGATAATTGATTGGTTAATCGTTGTTAAAGCTGGATAAAGAAATTCTGCAAAAGGATTATCATCAAAACTAATTAAGGATAAATCATCGGGAACAGACACCTCCATTTCTTTTAACTTTTTTAATACGCCCACTGAGATAATGTCTGCAGTTGAGAAAATACCAGTTAATGAATTGTTTTGATCTAATAGCTTATCAACCCCCTCATAACCTCCACGAAAAGATGTTTCAGTCTCATATATATTTTTATCATCAACCCTTAATCCCTTTTCCTCTAAAGCCCGCCTATACCCTTTGAATCTTTCCATATAAACACCATTATCTAATAATTCCCCGGTTAATAAACCAATTCTTCTATGACCTGATTCCAAAAGATATTTGGTAGCAATATATCCTCCATACCTATCGTCTATTCCTACTGAATAAACAGTATCATCTTGCAAATAACTATCCACTAAAATAAAGGGTAAATCGGTTTTCTTTAAATAAAATAACAATTCACTATAGGCGCCAATAACTATCAAACCATCCAAATACCGCTGAACTATTAAATTATGAATTATCTCAGGTTTTTGATTAGAACCAACCAACAATAAATGATAATTATTTTTGCTTGTTACTCTTTCAATTCCTCTGACCAATTCACTATAAAAAGGATTATCAAACATTATCCCTGTTTGCTGATCTGTATTCCAATAGGGAATAAGTATCCCTATAAGATTTGTTTTTTGTTTTGCTAGTCCCCTTGCATTATAATTTGGTAAATAATTTAATTCTTTAATAGTATCTAACACTTTCTTTTTTGTCTCCGGAGTAACTTGTTTTTTGTCATTGATAATGTAAGATACTGTTGCTATTGACACACCTGCTTTTCGAGCTACATCCCTTATTGTTACACACATTTGTTACTGCCACCTTTTTGGTTAAACGTTTAAATATTTGTTTATAAAAATAATGAAACGTTATTAACTAACATATTCTCTTACTATTCTTTTCCGGAATTACGGAAACGTCCTTGCTCTTGATCACCTGCCTTCCAGGTCATCAAATAATTTTTTACAACTAATTTTCCGTCTCCCACAATAAATATCTCAATAAATCATAAAGACGAAAATGAAAGTAGGATAGAACTTGACTTTTCTATAAGATTTAGTTAATACTATTATTGTATAGTATATTTTCTACATCAACAAAATATTCCCTTCTCTATAAATTAATATTTACAATTTCACTGCAAAAAGTGACTAAATAAAACCTTTTAAGCAAGATTAGGCAGGTATATTTTTAAGTTAAATATCGAAGATCAAAAGGAATACTTAGATATTATAAGATAATCTTGCTAGGAGGCATTTTTGATGTTTCGCAAGAATAATAATCACAAACAACAGGATTTATTTAAATACTCTAATTCCAATAAAGCTTTTTTAATCTCAAGTCCGCCGCCATAACCTACTAATTTACCATTAGCGCCAATTACCCGATGACAAGGGATAAAAATGGGAATGGGGTTTCTATGATTGGCCATGCCCACGGCCCGCGTTGCCTTATCATTATTAATCTTTTTGGCTATCTCTTTATAACTGACCGTTTCTCCATAAGGAATGTGGCATAAAGCTTGCCAAACCCGCCTTTGAAACTCGGTGCCGGCAGGCGCTAGCGGCAACTCAAAGTTCTTTCTTCTTCCAGTAAAGTATTCTAACAGTTGTTTTCCTGCAGTTTTTAAGACCTCAGTTTCTCTGATTTCTAGATCTGTTGGGAGCTCATCACTTTCCAAATAAAGGTTTGTAATCTGACCTTCATTTTCTACTACCCCTATTTTACCAATAATAGTTTGATAGAAAAAAAGAGATTTCATCTTCATATCACCTCGATCATAAATAGAGGAATTTGAGTCCGGGAGTGAGCTACTTGCTTGAGATTTTCATCCAATCAATGCTGATTGGCTATTCCGGCGCTATGATGCCAGGTTCATTACTTACATATACTTTGGATCAGAGTATAAAAATAGGCGCGAAAGCAGGATTACTAATTTCCATAGGTCACGCCTTGCTCGAACTGATATTAGTTATCCTCATCTTTTTAGGTATGGGCCAATATCTCGGCACAGCATTTGCCCAAATGACCATCGGTGTTTTGGGCGGTATCGTTCTACTCTTTTTTGGAATAAGCATGGTCAAAGATAGTTACTTGGGAAAAGTAAGTATCGATTTCCAAAGCGAAGCTGACGATAAACACGGTAATATCTTAATCGGAGGCGCCCTCGTCAGCGCAGCAAATCCCTATTTCATCGTTTGGTGGACTGCCGTTGGCCTTGGATTGATTATGAATGCCTATAATACTTTAGGACCAATCGGAATCATCCTTTTTTATTTGGGGCATATCATCTCCGATTTAACTTGGTATGTATTTATTTCTTTGTTGGTAAGTAAAACAAGAAGCTTTATCAATTTAAAAGTCTATAAAATAATCATAACGGTCTTAGGTTTTAGTTTAATTATCTTCGGCGCCGGCTTTTTAGTGACATCAGCTAAAATAATATTTCATTACTTCTAAAAACAAAATCACACCGTTCCTGAATCTTCATTTCCTGAAAATACCGGTTTTCCATTGGTATCCATTCACGAAGAAACCGTTGATGCAGATCAGGTCCGTTTCTTCTTAAGATTCTTCGGCTTTGCTCTTTTGCTCCCACACTTAAAAAAACCTTGAGGTCGTAATAATTAATTAAACTAGGATGGAGACTGTAAACACCCTCTATAATATTGACCGCTTTCTGTTCTACTGCTATGTATTCCACCAGGGCCTGTTGGACACAGTCATATCTTTGGTATTGAAATTTGCCCCCACTTTGCAAACCATAGATTACTTCCTGCTTAAACCGGAGATAATCCACATTCCCACCGATCTCTTGTAAACGTTCTGCTGTCTTCAGTTCAGGTCGAAGAAAGAAATGATCCATATGAAATATATTGGCATCATACACCTCTTTTAACAGAAAGGCCAAACTGGTTTTACCAGCGCCGCTGTTTCCATCGATAGCTAACAAGACTCGAGCCTGAGAAATCAACAGCGTGGCAATTTGACGACAGAGCTCAAAATAATCCCGGTGCTTTGATTTAACCATATCTTCCATTTGCGTCTGTACCTTTCTTTGTAGTCCTGGTCCCTAACCTGATCTGTTTCATATTTACCCTTTTATTATATCCGATCATAGCTTCTAAGTCAGTTGGGATTTTGCTGTTTTGAGAGTATTCTCCCCTGTTCTTTTTGGGGTCATAACTACAGGGTCGCCTACCGGCAACCCTGTTTAATCATTTTTATATAATTTGTTTATTTGGGGACAGAAAGGGAATTTTTATAGCACTACTGCGGTGCAGGAATATATAGATATCCTCTCATAGTTTATTTTAATCTACCTTTGCCTCACCCTTCATTTTCCGACTAAAAACCAGGATAGCCAAAATAAAAATTACAGTAGCATATCCCATCACCCACCAAAGATGGGGGAACATTCCTCCATAATTACCCTCCAGAGCAGCTTTACCGGCATCAACTGCGTGAACAAAAGGAAGCGCATAGGCAATCTGTTGAAATGCTCCACCGACCAGATTCAAATCAAACCATGTGCCAGATAACCAAGCGGCAAGATTTGTGAGTAAGGCGCCACAAATTCCGCCAACTTGTTTGTCTGTAAGTAAACTTCCCGCCAATAAGCCAATGGCAATAAAAAGAATAGAAGCCGGAACAAGTACAATAAACACCATCAAGACATTAACACTGATTGAAAGTCCAAGAAAAAAGGCAGCGATAAAACAAATAGCGCTTTGCATGATCGCCATAGGGAAAAGTGGTAATGTATATCCAAGAATAAAGTTTGCTCCAGTAAGGGGAAAGGAAAATAGTCTCATTAAAAATGAGGTGCTCCGATCTTTGGAGACCAACATTCCAGAGAATAAGGAAATAAAGGAAAAACCAAAAACTGCAATTCCAGGCGTTAGATTTTCGATTTCAAACAAACTGACAGGGACATTAGATTGGATGAGGGAAAGTAAAAATAAGATGGCTAAGGGAAATCCGATGCCAAAAGCTAAGTTTAGAGGGTCCCTTAAAATTTCCTTCGTGTTGCGCGAGGCAAACGCTAATGTTTTCATCTCGATCCACCTCCATCTGTGGCCAGCGTAATGAACGCATCTTCGAAATTTTGCGCGCTGGCGCCTGCCATAAGCGCCCTTACTGTGCCAACGGCTTTAAGCTCACCTTTGGACATAATCCCGATTCGGTCGGAAAGAGCTTCTGCTTCCTCCAGATAATGGGTTGTCAGAATAATAGTTATCTTACCTTTTAACTTTTTTACAATAGTCCAAAGTTCACGCCTGGCAATAACATCAAGACCCAGGGTCGGCTCATCAAGAAAAAGAATCTGCGGATTTGAAATAAGAGCCATGGCAATGCTTAATCTCCTCTGCCAGCCGCCTGATAAGGTTTTCGCTCTGCTTTTTGCTACTTCAGTGAGACCAAAACTTTCAATCATCTCATTGGCTCTTTTTACAGCCTCTTTTTTGTTGTCGCCATAAAGCTCCGCTATCAGTTGTAGATTCTCTTTGACTGTTAAATTCGGCGCCACTGCTGTTTCTTGTGGGGAAACACCGATCTTTTCTTTCACGGCCAACGAATTCTTAACTATACTATCCCCAAGTAAAATTGCCTCTCCCCTTGTTGGCTTAGATAAACAAGAAAGCATTTTAATGGTCGTTGTTTTCCCTGCGCCGTTGGTGCCAAGCAAAGAAAATAATTCTCCTTGTTTAATAGATAAATTAAGCTTTTTTACCGCAACCTTCTCTTTATACCTTTTTTCAAGGTCTATGGTTTTTATAGCCATCATTCATCTTTCTCCTTCATCTTGCTAACTTTTTTGACTTCATTTGCAAACTGAGTTAATTGTTCATTATTTTCCTTTTCGGGAGGTTTATATTTTCCGCTAAAGATCTCATCTGCCATTTTGTTAAAGAAATCAAGTCTTTGAATAGCAATACCCCTCTCGAGATCGGCAAGTAAAAGCAGGGTGTCACCCGGCTTTATATTGAACATATCTCGTGCTTCCTTTGGAATTACTATTTGTCCTTTGGAGCCTACCTTCACAGAACCCATGTACTTGTCCTGTACGACATTTTCAGGCTCTTCCTTATTTTCTTTTCGCATCCCAGAGACCTCCTTTCTCATTATAATCGTAAGTATGTAATGTTTATATGTGCCACATGTATTACTTGTATAACTTATTATACTCAGGTATTGTTTCTCTGTCAATAAAAAAGAGAAAGCTTTTGTTTTGCTTCCTCATAATCTTTCTTATCACTTATTTCACTTAGGCGTTATATAAGATTTACACCTTACAACTCTCCGAGTAGTTCACACGTTAGCAAACAGCAACAGACTTAAGGCCATAACCGCCATTCCTAAGATCAGCCCATAAATCGCCAAATGGTGTTCGCCGTGTTTTTCAGCCGTCGGTAGTGATTAAAAGTCCTTTTCTTTTTCTATTTTTTTATTTCTCAAAAACAGAATGATATCAATCGAGACCATTGATACATTCAGCATGTAAAGGTATATGACATTGTCAAAACTGTAAACAAACTTGTGAATTATTCCAGATATATAACCCAGTACAATTATAACTAGAAACAATCCACTTTTACCATTTGTCCTTCTTGATGTATATGACTTGTAAATTGATACCGGCCAGGCGGCGCCGAAGCATAATAACATCATAATTTCAAAAATACTCATTGATGTACCCCTTTCTGATTAATTTAGTAGATATTTTTTTATGATAGCAGTAGTTATTTAATAAGTTAAAGTTGATAAAAATCCAATCCGCGGTAAAGTGTAATGGTTCTAAAAAATAACGACAGCAAAATAAGCCTATGCATATAAGAATACCACTTCTTCCATGATACACGCAAGATTAATGAAGAGTAAAAAAGAAAGTCGTCTGATCCTATGCGACGATTATGTAGTTGGGTTATCACTACAGGGGCAGAAGTAATCCGCCTGGGCCAACAAAAAACCGCTCATGTTTCAATAAGCGGGCTGAAATTTGTATATAATTTTGGACCTAAAATAAATAATTCTTCAATTGTTCATAAAAGTTTTCACGTGTTCCTGCCATAATGACGACAACTACAGAACCGTCATCGTTTACAGCTATTCTGTAAGCGACCTCATAATTGACGCCTTGGTAATAAACGACATATCCATAAATACCTGATAAGTCGCCTTTCTTTGCTGTGCCTATAGAAGGGTCTTGACGATTAAGTTAATAGCCTCATGAAAAGCGTTTTTAAGGCCTTTTTCCTTAATCTTTTTAAAGTACCGTTCGGCAGGCGGCAAAAATTCTATCGGGTGCATATTAATCTTCTGTACCGAATATCTCAGTTACTTTAGAGCTTCCGTCGTCTTTCATTCTTCCTGCTAGTTTGTCTGCCTCATCGATCATTTTTTCGACCGCTTTTCATACCTTTCCGTTTACCTCTTTAAATTTAGCGACGAGTTCTTGACCTTGAAATCCTTGTTTAACGAGATCATCAAGAATTTCTACCGAAAAGGTTTCACTAATATCATGCACGGGCTTAATAACTAAAGCGCCATCATTAATAAAGCATTCTACTTGGGATCCAATGCCTAGTTCCTTAAAGAACTGTAACGGTATGGTTATTTGCCTTTTCGGCGAAACATTAATTCTCTTTTTTTGCATGGCTACCCTCTCCCTTAATGCAGAGTTTCCTATAGCCATATTATATGACCTCCTTTCGGATTTCTATACTAAGAAAATTTGTTTCCCATTTCTTTGTTTCTTTGTTTCTTGGTATCTTTATTATATCCCAACCTAAATTTTCTTGCAATATTTTTCCAAGTCGTTTGCCCCGACTACCTTATTTATTGCGAAACATTTCAGATGGTTGCGGAAAACGACCTGTTGACGTTGTATCGAAGAGTATGAATTAAGATGTCAGGTAAGAATTAATCCATAAGGGCAAAGATCAAGCATGGGAGCAAGACGATATCCACCTCATGAGCGGCTGGTATAATGCAATCCGCTGTTTAAGAAGAATAAGTTGATTCGATGGGCGATTTTCCCTCTCCGGATAGTACAGAATTAAAAAATCAGGCTTAATATGATTGCTCAATTCATATCCGGAAAACTCCAACAAATGCTGGGTTTCTTCTACATTTAGTTTGTTATTACGTCCTGACAGTCTTTTCCGGCTTGGATCTTAAAACAGGTGAATTGTCAATCCATTCATCTTTCAATTAGCATTTCCTGCATTAGTTTGAATGTCTGCTACGATTTATTGAAGCAGTCCTCCCATATGCCTGAACAAGAGATAGAGCAGCCTTAGGCCGGGCAGACCAGGATTAATCATGGTGTACCATATAATTAGTAACACTAATGTCCCAATTAACAGTGCGGCATCGGCGCTAATCCCTGTCAAGGTAACCCCACCGATAGTGCCGCTCCTTGACTGATCAAATCGGCGGCAGGCTGAGTATAGACGAGCGCCCATGGCTTTGCCTAAATCACGAACAGTTTTAGCCACAAATCGGTAAAACTCCGCCCCTCTCCGCCAAACCGCAAAAATTCCCTGACCTACCAGCTCTCCCAGACCTTCCAGTGTCAACCACATAGGTGGCTGCCAATGAAATACTCCGCATCTAAGCCCGGCCCAACAAACTAAGATGCCAAGGATTAAAGTAATGAGCATACCTGTGACATCGCCTAAATTCCAAAACGATAGACCAACTAAGCTGGCGGCGGCATTCTCCATACCTAATGCTTGAGCCGCCGGTACTGCCACATTATTAGGGAAAAACTCCGGTGCAAGTCCAATTCCCACCATAACAGCAGTTAGTAAACCCATGGCCAGCTGCAGCCTGGGAGACACGCCACCGGAGATCTTGATCTTGGCAGGTTTGCCAAGAAAGATGAGATAATACAGCTTAGTAAAAGACGCGGTGGTACCAACTCCCACTAACAAAAACAGCCGTTCCACCCAAACAACCCATGGCGTTCCGGTTTCAGCAGCCAGACTGACTGCATGATGGAGCAGAGTCTTACTGGCATAGCCATTCAGCCCCGGCGCCCCGGTAATACCCAAAACAGCAAGAAACATGAGGACAGCGGTCACCGGAAAACGGCGCCACAGCCCGCCGAGGTTATACAAATTAGTTTCTTTCGTATGAAGATAGATCACACCGACACCCAGGAAGAGGGCAGCTTTAAATAAAGCGTGATTGACAATATGATAGATCGCGCCTAAGAGGCCAAGGCCCCCATCGGATCCCAGATAAAGACCAATGCCCAGCCCGAGGATAATATAACCAATCTGACTGACACTATGGTAAGCTAAAAGCCGTTTCGCATCACTTTGGAGCAATGCCGCCGTAACGCCCACTAGCATCGTACAGGCGCCTAGAAGAGCAAGACCAGGTCCTAGCCAGGTCATCCCGCTCCCTAATACCCTCCCCCAACCGGCGAACTCACCCACCCGGATCAGACCATAGGCTCCCACCTTAATCAGGAGTCCTGATAAGAGTGCGCTGCTGGGAGTAGGCGCCACCGAGTGGGCATGGGGAAGCCAAAGATGCAGGGGCGCCATCCCGGCCTTAATCCCGAATCCCGCCATAAAAAGAACAACACTCCAAGTAAACAGTCTAGAGTCTAAGGGAGCAACAAAGCCCCCGCCAACTTCAGGCAGCGCCTCCGTGGCCGCGCCCAACAGCACGATCCCCAAAGCCAGAAAAAGGCCTCCGACGATACTAAAGAACAAATAGAAATAGCCGGCCCGGACTGCTTCTTTATTCCATCGGTGAATAACCCAGAAAAACGAGGCAATCGTCATCAGCTCAAAGAAGAGTAGTATTGTAAACAGATCGCCGGCCAAAAAAACCCCCAAGACAGCTGACAGGGTCAGTAATGTACAGAACTCAAATCTCCTGGTCCCACCTTCATGTTTCATATATTCCGGCGCATAGATAGAAACGGCAAACCAGAGAAAGGCGGCCAGCAGCACAAAGATGGCGGATAGGGAATCAGCGTGAAAAGTCGGCGTATAAGGACCGGAAAGGGGTATCCGAAAGTTTAATGGCCTACCCTCAAAAACATTTCTCAGTCCGAAGCCTCCTAAGACAAAAACAATAGCACTGGTGACTAAAGGTATGTTTATGGCTCTGCTCCGCTTAAAGAGCACGAAAAGCCCCCCTATAAGGGGAATAGCCGGAAGAATCACAAGCAACATAATTTGACCTCCTTTCTTTAGGAGCTATTAGCGTTATTCAACGCAATTAGCTTTTTTAGAAAAACCAGTTGACAACAGCTTGAACTCCGGACCAAACGATTCCCGGCCAAAGACCAATGGAAAGCGCAATCGCCGCCAAAAGCAGGGTTGGAGCAAGCATAAGGGCAACCCTGCCTCCCCGTTCAGCATTAGGTTGAACACTTTTTCCTCTGAAAGCAGTTACAACGGTAGGAATGAAACAGACAGCATTAATGATACCACTGGCGATTAATACCAAAGCAAGAGGCCATCTTCCCCCCGCTACACTGCCCTTCATCAAGTAATATTTACTCCAGAAGGTATTAAGAGGCAGCATACCAATCATTCCCAGGCTGGCGATACCAAAGGCGGCCATAGTCATAGGAAGCGACCAACCGACCCCGCCCATCTTACTGACCTTGATCTCGCCGGTCTGCTCAGCAATGATCCCTGCGCAAAAGAAGAGAGTGACTTTTAGCGTAGAGTAACTGATCATGTGCAGTATGGCCCCAGTTAATCCCGAAGGCTGCAACGTAAAGGCGCCCAACAGAATATAGGACAGCTGGCTGATGGTGTGATAAGCTAATCGACGTTTCAAAACATCCTGCTGAGTAGCAATAGTAACCCCCACCAAAATAGTAAAAGCCGCGATTAGAGGAAGCATGCTACTGAAACTTAGCTCTGCCATGAGCTCGTGCCCAAAGACAGAATACACTACCCGCAGAATCCCATAGACACCGGAGTAAACAACCGCCACCGCATGCAATAGAGCGCTCACCGGAGTCGGGGCTACCATGGCCGCCGGCAGCCACCGATGTAACGGCATGATGGCTGCCTTGACGCCAAATCCAATCGTAAATAATACCAAGAGCCAGTTAAGTCCGTTCTTTAGACAGTTCGCCAGGATAGGCCCGCCGGCAAAATCAAGATTTCCTGCCCAGCCATAGGTGATCACGATCGCAATCAAGAGGGCGCCAGCGCCGGAAAGATTATAAAGAATATACTTCGCCCCGGCCTTCACCGCCCCAGAACTGCGCTCATGAATCACCAGTGGATAAGTAGCAAAGGTAAGCAACTCGTAAAACAAATACAAAGCCACCAGATTGCCTGAGAAAGCCACTCCAAGGGTCACACTGAAAGAGATGAGTAAAAAAGTGTAATAGGTGCGCTGTTTGTGTTTTCCTGCCATATACCCAAAAGAATAGACAGTAGTAAATAGCCAGAGGGTAGAAGCAATAAGTCCGAAAACCGCTCCCAATGGATCCGGGTCAAGGCTCCAAGCCAACCCCCCAAACTCACCGACTATTCTAAAGTTCTCTCCCGCAAACACCATTAAAGCGACTTGCCAGCTAAAAATCGTACCGGATACAGAGAAAACCAAAACAACCAAGTTACGCAGGCGGCTTCTAGCTTGGGGCATCACAGCAACAATCAGACCGCCAACCACACCGCTTGATAAAGCCAGAATAAGCGCAAGCATCTGTCAAATCCCTCCTTCGCCCCTACTGGAGCGCCAATAACTCAGCGGCAGCCCTTTTAGCCAACTCCAGGAAAGGCCCTGGTACAACTCCTAAAATCACTATTGCCGCCACCAGCAGAATAAGGGCAATCTTCTGCGGTAAACCAGGATCCTGCCAATCTTCCTCCGGGCCCGGTTCAAAGTAGGCGCCTCGAATAACCGGAAGGAGGTAAGCGGCACAAAGCACACTCCCCGCAATGATCACAGCTACCGAAAGGATATTCCCCGCTTCCAAACTTCCAAGGAGCAGATACCATTTCCCAATAAATCCGGAAAACAGTGGTATACCGATCAGACCCAGACTGCCTACTGTAAAGGCTGCCATTGTGATCGGCATTTTCCGACCAACACCAGCCAGCTCCCTGACATTTTTCTTTCCCGTAGCAGCGAGCATAGCGCCTGCCGCCAAAAACAGGGTTGATTTGATCACTGCGTGACTGGCCAGGTAAAATAATGTACCCGTCAGCCCCTTTGTGTTCACAAGACCAAAACCCAGGATAATATAACCCACCTGAGCAACAGTGGAATAAGCAAGTCTTCGCTTTAGTTCCTCCTGTGTCAGGGCTAATACTGAACCGGCGATAATCGCAACCGCGCCCACCAACGCCAGTATCCTGTGCACAGCAAATTTTTGCATCAATTCAGGGCCAAATACACTGTACAAGAATTTCAAAAGGCAGATCAGATAGCCTTTGACGGCAAGCCCGGATAAAATGGCGCTCGCGGGAGACGGAGCCGTAGAATGCGCATCAGGCAGCCAAACATGCAATGGGAAAATGGCTGATTTGACTCCAAACCCAACCAAGATAAAGCTGACCGCCATCCAGACCACATGAGGGTAATCCTGCCAGATCCGGCCCAGCTCCTGAGAAGCAAACCCCATATTCAAATGTCCGGTGACCATGTATAGAAAACCAATCCCGCCCAGCACAAGGGTAGAGCCTAAAGTTGCCATTATCAAGTAGGTGAAAGCGGCTTCGGCGGCCCGCGGGTGATTGCGGGCGCTCACCAAACCACAGCAGCTTAGGGTAGCTACTTCCACTAAAACAAAAACATTAAAAAGATCGTTTGTTACCGCCATTCCGGCTAAAGCGCCACCCAGCAGCAGATAGAGCACATAAAACCGGGCCACCCGCTCTTTACTACCCACCTCTTCGGTAAGATTACCCTTGGCAAACAATGACACCGGCAGACTAACGCCGGCGATAACAAGCAAGAAAAAAACCCCCAGACTGCCCGCCTCCAGCTCTATACCCCATGGAGCCGGCCAGCCGCCCAGTTGATAGATGATGGGAATACCTTTTTGCCTCAGAACAATGGACGCCAGATACCCCGCACCTACAAGCCCCAAAGTTTCAACAAAGATGACCAGACCTTCCACCAACCGCATCCGGCGAGCAAATGTCGGTAGGACAAAGGCAACAAACAGAGGAGCGATGACAACAAATACCGGCAGGTTAGCTGTGATCGACGCTATCACCTTTCTGTCACCTCGTCTCTCAGCTGAGAGATTCGCCGGGCATCGGTAGTACCGTATGATTTGTATAATCGAACAATGAGCGCTAAAGCGAAAGCAGTTACGCTCACACTGACCACGATACCCGTCAACATTAAAGCCGATGGCAGCGGATTGATATACACTGACTTAGGGTTGACCTCGCCGAGGATTGGCGCCGCTCCACCCCGAATATTGCCCCCGGCGACAAACATAAGAAATATAGCGCTTTCCATAATATTAATCCCCAGCAGCTTCTTAAACAGGTTAGAGCGGGTTAGCACAGTGAGAGCCCCAATCATGAAGAGAATGACAGCCGCGACATACGGATAGTTGACGAGCAGTTTTTCCAGTAATACTTTCACGATTCTTCCTCCATCATTGTAAAGAATAAAGTCACCATGGTACTGGCTACCCTGATGCCGACACCGAGGCCGATGAGGGAAATAAGTCCCCCGGAAGAAAGCGCCCCCGGCGCCCCGAGGTCAACGCCGGCCAACTTATTCGCCAAAAAAGGAGCTCCTTTGACAATGCCCACCATTCCCATGATTCCATACCATAAGGTACCATAGCTCTCTGTCCAGGTAAGGACTTTTTCGGGCAGCTTGACACGGCCTTTTTCTATGCCGTAAATCGTAGAGTAGGCAATAAAACTGAGCCCCACAATAATACCACCGGCAAAGGAACCTCCCGGAGAAACATGGCCGTGGAGAATTACATAAAATCCATAGATGCAGATAAAAGGCAAAATTATCGCCGCCACCCGTTTTAAAATGAAGTCTCTCATTTACTGTTCACCTTCTCTTTTCCGCGATTTTAGGGTAATGACCACCGCAAGGGTTGCCGTGAACAGTACAATTGTCTCAAACATCGTATCGTATGCCCTATAATCAAGCACAATCGCTGTCACCATATTTAGAACTCCAGTGTCATCCAAAGCCTTGTTGACATAGCGTTCCGCGACCTGATTGTGGATGGGATTCGCCGGCATTCCATAGGGAGGCAGCTCCGCCGCAACAATCAGCATTCCATAGGCTGCCAGCAGAGCCAGCAGCAGAAACAGAAGATTCCTTATTCTCACTGCTATTCCTCCTTTCGGCTCGTGCGGAAAATGACCGCCATCATTAAGACAGTCATGCAGATCCCCGCCGCAGCTTCAGTAATAGCAAGGTCAGGAGTATTCATCTGTAGCCATATAAGAGCCATTGTCAAACTATAGGCGCCAAAAACAATGATCGCATGTAGCAGATCCTTGATATAGTACATCGCTAAAGATGCCACCACCAGGATGAGCAGAAGAACCATGTTCCAGTAGTCAGTAGCTATAAAATGCATACGCTCACCCCTTCCTCAGTCTTGTATCTGCCGCCGGTTTTATCCCATGAATCAGGCTGGCTTTGGCCACCAAATGCGTCATGGTAGGGTTAATCGTCCAAAACAGGAATAGAATAACCACCAGTTTAAGCCGGATCATCCAGTTGGGACTAAGCAAAAAAAGCCCAAACCCAAGCAGCCCCACACCCAGAGTATCACTCATTCCCACTGCATGCATCCGGGTATATGGATCCGGAAACCTGAACAACCCCAAGGTTCCCAACCCAAAGGCCAAAAACGACCCAATAAAACAGATATACACTATCCAATTAATCATTTGAGGCCACTTCCTCCCTATCACCTTCGAAACCTTTTAAACCTGGCAGCCTGAGCTGCCAATCACCAGGTGTGAGCACTTTAAGGATCCAAAGCCCTCCCACAAATCCACATAACATAAAGACGAAGGCTATATCAATAAACCCATATTCCTCCCTGACGAAAGCCATCAACAAAATGATCACACTAACCTTACTGGTGATGGCATTAATGGAAATGAGGCGATCAATGACTGTTGGCCCGATAATTGCCCGCAACAGCACCAGGAGAATCAAGACCATGAGCCCCGCCAGTATCCACCACATGCTTTGCCCTCCTTCCCATCTTTGTTTCCAGATTTTTAATTTCGTCAATGAGCCGCCAATATAAAAGGTCAATCCCGGTTTCTTTGGTAAGCGCATGCACTATGAATCGGCCGGTTTCCGGATCAACATCCACAGTCACCGTGCCCGGGGTAATGGTAATACAAGTTGCAAAAAGCACCCTCCCCCAGTTGCTGTTGAGATTTGGTTCCATCACCAAAAACATCGGTTTCGCTGGCGGGCGGGAAAACAGCAATGTCTTGGCTACGGCGATGTTGGCTTGAATTACCCACCCAACCAGCAATACAAGACAGTAACCCAAGCGCAACAGCCCTCGGGTAGACGGTACGCTGGGCAGTCTTGGGCCAAGATCCTGCCAAAACCAAACACTGATTAAGGCAATGAGCGCCCCGACCAGAATGTGCTGCAGATCCGCCTCTGCCGAAATCACTAACCAAAATGTCAACAATAAAGCAAAAAGAACCAATGATCGCTTGCTCACGATAAACCTCCTTTTTCTATGCCGGATCAGCACACGGAGAATCCAGGGCGCTAACCCCATACATAGAATAATTAAGCGCTCCCCAAGGGACCAAATACGCATTCATCCCTGTTATCTTGGGACACCTCCTCAGATGCCCTTCGTACAGCGCTCTCCAGTCTCTTACACACTCGAGATCTGCTCAGGCTGTCTACTATACCCATACTGTTCAACATCCGTAAAGGCTTTCTGTTAAGTCCACCTATATATATGCTTTTGCCTTCCCCCTGCAAACGCCAGACAAAATCCCGAAGGGCCAGAGCTCCAGTCTCATCGATCACGGATACGTTAGATAAATCCAAAACCAGGATAGGTTTTCCGGATCTCGCCCTTACGAAACGCCTCATATTCTCTACCCCAACGAAAAACAAAGGACCATGGAAAGCGATTACTTCAACATCAGGATGGACAGGGAAAACCGAGGCTTTGGCGCTTTGCCGGCCGACTACTTTACCTCGTGGTGAAAAAGCCAATTCAACCAGGACAACAATGCCAGCTAGAACAACTCCTACCGCCACGGCGATCGTCAGATCCTTCACCACTGTCAAGATGGTAGTAATAGTCATAATCGCTCCATAGCTCCAGCGAGCACGGGGCATCAGTTTTAGACTTTTCCAATCGGCTGTGCGAACCGAAGCAACCATGAGGATAGCTGCCAATGAGGCTAAGGGTATGCGCTTGACAATAGGACCAAAAACCAGAACCATCAGCATCAAGAAGATAGCGTGCAGGATACTGGAAAGTCGAGTGCGCCCCCCACTATGAACATTAACTCCAGAACGGGCGACAGCCCCAGATACGGGCAGACCACCAATCATTGAAGAGACAAGATTCCCCAGGCCTTGGCCAATAAGCTCCCGGTTGCTGTCATGCCGGACACCGATCATCCCATCGGTAACCTCTGCGGATAACAATGCTGAGATGCTGCCTAAAAGACAAATCGTGAACGCCGGCATAATTAATTGACCTAATTCACTAAAAGGCATAATACCCAGTGCCGGTTTGGGTATTTGAAAGGGAAGATCACCCACAACATGTGGACTACGTATAAAAAGTTCGTTAACAACCAGGCCGGCGACAAGGCCAAACAGGGATTCTGGTACTTTTTTGAAAAAGCGCAGCGCCAAAAGAATCACTACCGTGGTAATTACTGTGATAGAAAGTGTTTCAAAAGCATCGCCAATTGCTGTCATGAAAAACAGGATCGAGACCCCATTCGTAAAACCAGCGATTACTGGTTGGGGCAGATACTTAACGAATCCACCCAACCGCAGCAAGCCAAAAACCACCTGCATCAAACCGGCCAAAGCGCCGGCCAGAAGCATGCCGCCGATCCCATACCGGCTAACAATGCTAACCAAAACTACCGTCATTGCGCCGGTAGGTCCAGTGATTTGCACACCACAACCGCCAAACACAGCCGCGACCAGACCACCGAAGATCGACCCATACAAGCCCGCCAACGCACCCGCTCCACTGGCAATCCCAAAGGCTAGACCAAGAGGAAGGGCTACAACTGCTGCGGTGGCTCCGCCCATCACATCACCGCGTATATGCTGCCACCATTTTTTCAAAAAATCACCCCATTAAGTAGTAGTCATACCAAGAAATCGTTTCATATCTTCCATAACATTCCGTAAACCAAGACTTTTACCAACGCAAAAAAGCGCAGGCTAGCCTTGACGACTAAGGCACTACGCTTGGACCACTCCTACGGGGTTAGCTGACGGGTTCGGGCTCCCAAGTTGCCCTACCTGATAACCAGGATTCACCCCTAATAATGGGTCCCCCGCTTCCCAATGGAAATTCGGAGCATAACGCTACTTTTTGTTAAAAAATACTGCTATTTTAATAATAGCACAAAAACCAGTTAAGTCAAGGAATGTCCGGGAGCAGACCTCCCGGTCTGCTCCCGGACATTCCTTCTTTTCTATGTGATGAAAGACACTTATCTACGCTGTTCCCTTTGTATGGCAACCATTGCTATTCCTATAAAACACTCAGACCCACGGTACCTTAGCATAGGTCATTACTCCTTCAAATTTAATGTAAACCCGCTCATCTCTACTAATCTGATCAATCCATACCTTCTTCCTATAACAGCTTTCAAATTGGTATATCCTCTCATCAAAGTATTATAGGGGATCAATATGTTTGTATGTGGTAGATTTATAGTTTCAAAAAAGCTGTCCTGAAAGGTCTTAGCTATATATTCCCCCTTAAAATCGGGCATATATTTCCAGTCATAGTTAATATGAGTCCTTTTAAGCATATTTACCTCCTTAAACTTCTGTTCCGTTCTTCCCAAATTTAAGGAAAGTCTTCTATAAAAGCCTTTATTGTTTTTTCTATATCCTATTTATTTTCTAGTGCCGCAAGTATTTCATCATATTTTTCTTCAGTTATCTTATATTTATTTTTTATGAGTATATAGGCAATCAACATACTGATCATCGGTATTAACCCCATCCCTATTCTCAGTATAAATAACATCTGTGGTGTGGCGCCAGACAGGATTATATTGGCCCTTTTGCTTATATCTTCTATGAGGCCTTGCCCCTTTTGAATCTCAAGTTCTGCAACCTTTTGCGAATAGACAAATACACCCGAGATGATTAAAACCACAGTTACTAGCCCCTGCTGAAGGGCGGCGCCTAGCTTTGTCATAAATGGCCTTACTGAAAAGATTATACTTTCATTTCGTTCTCCTGTATTTAACTCATTGTATTCTATAACATTTGCCGTCATCACTACGAGGACGACGAAAAATAAATTCTGCCCGAAAAAGATTAAAAAGGCGCTTCCATATAGTATCCATTCAATCATTGGCATGATATAACCCAGGGACAAAAAGACGATATAACCTAGTGTAGATACCATGGTCCCAATTGCTATTATTTCCATTCTTTTAAACCTCTTAGTTAAAAGTGGAAATAGCATAAGTGCCGCTAACGTACCAAGGGCAAAGAATACGGTAAAAATAGTTAGTTGAATTCCTCCATACCCAAATTCAAAATAAAAAAAGTTCATACCAAAAGCTAAAAACAGTTCGGTGGCGATGGTATGAAGCAATATGACAGTAGAAACTATTATGAGCTGGTCATTTTGAAATAATACTTTCCACATCTTCTTAAGATTGACCTTTTCCCTATTCTCATCATGGCTTGGGTTTTCTCTTACCCCGAAGTATGTCAAAAGTGTAAAGGACAAAAATAGCGATGATATGCATATTCCTAGTAGTCTATACATAAAGACTGCATTTCCGGTAACCAGAACCGGTATGAGCCCTCCCGCCAAGAACTGCCCAATACTTGCAAAGACTAGAACCAAATTAGTCAATTCATTTCTCTCATGGTTATCCCTGGATAGATTAGGTAGCAAAGACCAATACGAAATGTCGTTAATGGTAAAAGTCATCCCCCAAGAGATATAAAAGATCCCAAAGAAGATGACAAATGCCCATCCACTCGGTCTGATCGTAAATAGGAGGATAGTGATAATAAAGTTAGTTATTCCACCGATCATTATCCAGGGCCTAAACTTACCCCCTTTAAGTCTTGTATTTTCAATGATCATTCCCATCATCGGATCGTTTATGGCGTCCCATATACGGGCAAGGACCATAATACCTGATACTGCACTAAACTGAGGTACTGTTAAGTTCATGGTATATTGAATATAGGGAAGTATAAACATAGACACAAGGATAAATACCATATCTCTACCAATACATCCTATGCTGTAACTCCATTTGTTTCTTTTCGAAAGAGACTGCATTTTTCCATCTCTCCTTAACTACGGTTTATTGTTTTAAAATACCGAAACTTGAGTTAGCTACATTATCTTAGGTATTTATCGATCATTTCTTCAGTGATTTCTTTTTCTCTGCATAGCTCGCCGTAAAAGCGCCCACTACCTCTTATAGTCCTCTCTTGTGTTTCATAGTTGACTTCAACCAGGCCAAATCTGGGAGTATAGCCATCATTCCATTCTAAATTATCTAAAAGAGACCAATGATAATAACGTCTAATATCTACACCATCTTCTATTAATCTCTTTATCTCTAGAATATGATCATAGATAAATTTAGATCGCTTAGTATCCTTGGCATCCGGGATACCGTTTTCTGTGATATATATGGGTAATTTATAAAGGTCATAGATTTTTTTAACTACTTTATATAGGCCTTTCGGATATATCTCCCACCCGAGATCGTTTACGCTCGCATCCGGTAGATCCTCTTCAACTTTCACCTCTCCAAACAACATTGCCGGATTACTAGATGAATGGATGAGATGTCTTGAATAATAGTTTATTCCTAAGAAATCGCAATAAATGCCCTTACCAATTGGATATCCACTTCCTATTGGGAAAGTTAAATGTCCCTCTACCATGCCATTTAAAAATAGTTTATGAAATGAATAGTCCATAAGCTCTTTACTAATTCTTGTTAACAGTTTATTTCCGCTGACATCAAAGTAAGCCAGATGCATTGCTATCCCTACAAGGGTATCATGATAACCCATTTCCTCCCTCATCTTGTGAATCATCTCATAGGTCTTTAAATGTGCTATAATGAGATTTCTTGAGGCCCTAAAATAGGACATGATCTCATCTTTTTTGCCTGGTGGATATTTCCCCTCCATAAAGGTATCGTTAACAAATACATTAGGTTCATTTATGGTGCAATATTCGCTAACCTCATGGCCGATGGAAGATATCACTTTTTTAGTAAATCTTAAAAAATACTTTACACTATCTTTATTGGTCCACTGCCCAATTTCTTCAAACCACTGTGGATGGGAAAAATGATGTAGTGTGATAAGAGGCTTTATACCTGCCCTTAATAGGGCTCTTATCTCCTGCTGATAGTGGCTAATGCCTTCCTCAGACCATATACCTTCTTGTGGTTCTATCCGGCTCCATTCAATACTCATCCTATAGATTTCATGATTCATCTCTTTCATAAGCCCAATATCTTCTTCTACTCTATTATAGTGATCTGCGGCAACTATTGGACTTTCATTATTGGCTATCTTCCCCTGAAGTCCCCAGTGATACCAGTTACTATGTCGATCACCACCTTCGATTTGGGTAGCAGCAGTTGCGCTGCCAAAGAGAAACTCCTTAGGTAACTTTATCGGTTTCATTTAATCCTCCTTAATCGCCATAATATATATGGACACTTGGTTTTTAATTAAGTCTAGCCCGGGAAAGCCTGATTCTTTCATTATAATTTTATCTCGTATTGCGACTCTCTGACCAAAGCTCCAGAGTATATTGGATATAGTAGCAACCATTAGCTTTACATCAAAGTCACTTTTTATCGACTTATCTTCTTGTCCTAGATTTATAATCTCAGTAATTAATCGGTCAGATTCAAGGATAATCTCATCAAATCTAACAATAACGTTTGTATCTAGTTCTAAAGTTGTCCCATCCTGGAAACAAAAGTCGAACTCTCCTAAATACTTCATTACTTCAATCTTGTTACTCATATAATCGATTAAATTGTTTAAGAAAGACTCTAGCCTTTCAATTCCATTGCCTTCTAAACTATCAAAGATCATTTTTTGATAATCATTCCATTCTTTTAAGAGTACGATGGTTGTTTCATAAGCTAAATCCTCCTTGGTTTTAAAATATCTATAGAGGGTTCGCCTTGTTAGACCAACTCTATCTGCGATGTCATCCATCACTGTATTAAAAAGGCCTTTTTGCAGAAAAGTTTCTCTAGCTTTTGCGATGATTAAATCTTTTCTTTCTCTACGTTTATCCATAATCATTCTCCTGTCACAAAGTGTGTCATAATTTAATTGTATTATTTGTCACAGCAAGTGTCAATTAGTATTTAAATCAACTTTCTATTATTAATAACAATGCCGATAATTAACATACCTGATATTA
>ENA-UOOR01001883-UOOR01001883.1-fermentation-metagenome-genome-assembly--contig:-NODE-1883-length-23037-cov-5.452093_pt1 | contig 23037 bp, 19 predicted proteins | sample MGYA00245780_ERZ724029 | MGnify/ENA primary metagenome ERZ724029 (study PRJEB28704, sample SAMN03018315) | fermentation metagenome | biome: anthropogenic terrestrial biome; feature: soil; material... | reverse complement strand
CGGCGCAGTCAGGGACTCACACCCTGATAGAATAAATGTATGCCCAACATACAAAAGAAAGGCTACCTGAATCATCAGGCAGCCTCTCATGGGAATCGTGCAAGTCTCTGTCAATGGTTAGAACAACCTGGTAGTATCCCCTACTTCTTCTTGAGTTTGCGTTTCGGCAGGTGTACTGTCGAGTGTGGTTTCTTCACCTTCATTGTTGAAGTAGAACGTTTTCGACGATTGATCTTCCTTGTTTGTCGCGACCAACTTCGTTAGTTTCTTTTCGGCGTTGTACTGCAATACATTCAGTTCGTGCGTTTCGGCCACGGCGCGTACGGCAGCCTGTACCTTTTCGTTCAACGATTCAAACGTGATGTCGGCAAAACCGTCGTCCTGACGTACGTAAACTGTTTCAGCCGAAGGTTGCTGCACCTCTTCTTGCACCTCTTGTTCAGGAGCTTCCTCCAACGTTACTTGCTTTCCTTCCGCATCGAAGTAAAGCACTTCGTATGCCTGATCGGTTTTATTCGTAGCTTCCACTTTTGTAATCTGCCTTTGAGCATCGAATTTAAGCCCTTTGACTTCATATTTTTCGGCAAGTGCGTTGATAGCCGCTTGCACCGGTTCGGGAAGCTCTTCCAATTTAACATCGACGAAACCGTCGTCTTGCTGTACCGACATCGCTACGATGTTGCTGTTCATTCTTTCGGCAGCTTGAATAGTCGTACTGGTTACAAACAGTCCTGCTGCAAATAATGCGATAGATAAAATAACTTTTTTCATAACTGTAAATTTTTAAATTAAGTTCTGCTTACACCGTTATAGAACCAAATATCGTACAAAAAAGCATTTCATTCGTTATAAAAAGCATAACATACCGTTTGCCAGATAAATAAAGGCATAACGATGACCTAACACGGATTCTTGGGATGTGTGGAAAGAATGTGGAAACTGTGGAATCGCTCTACAGGCGGAGTGTGGAAAAAAGAGGAATGAAAAAAATAAAAAAGTGTAACTCGGCCCGCAAAATATAAAATTCTAAATAAGAGCATGTTGTATCAAAAAAGAATTTCAAGAAGAAATCTTTCCTTCATTTTTACAAGGTAATTATTTTTTATTTACAAAAATTCATTATAACTTTAGGGCGTCATAACAAGTGAAAACGCCCAATAGGGATTTGTGTATACTTTTTATCCTGTAAAAACGGATAAAATAAGGGAAAGGCCTTTCTTCGGAATGTAGCCCGTATCGGTAAAAGTATTTATAATCCTAATAAACGAGAATTCCGCGAAAGAAACAAACGGCGGAACAAGAAACAGAGAAAACAACACACCGGCAGTCTAGAGAATGATATCTTCCCGTACTTCATCCGGAAGATCTCGCTGTGGGACAGTATGATTGTCCCGATATCCGGCAACGGCCGGAAATGATTAGGCACACGCAGGCTCCGTTAGTGGATCCTGACATTATTTCATCCATTTAATTACATTCATTCATAAAAGAATTAAAACACATCCTCCATTCTATTTTTTCGAAAACAGGTATCGGAATAGCAGGATAACCATCAAATCATTATAAAACAAATAAGCTCATGAAACGGACAGGCATTATCTTATTTCTTGCCGCGCCGTTCTTCTCTTCCCTATTCGCTCAAGAGAAAGTAGACGCAGCCTTGAACATGTTCCGCGCCAACGACACCATCGTCAAACGGCAGGTCGAATACAAAGACCCCGGCCGCGCAGGCGAAAGCGTGTTGTGGGACTTCGGAAAACTCAAACCGGTGAACAATCGTTATACCGTTCTTTACTCGCAAACCGGAGACACAGACTCGCTCCTTGCCGGCACCGAACACCAGACACGTTACTATTACGCGCTGCAAAACGACTCGCTGTTGCTTTGCGGCTATGAGAACCCCACCACCCGGATATCGTATGAAACGCCCGAACTCTTGCTCCGCTTCCCGATGCAATACAGCGACAAGGCGGAAGGTTATTATCAGGGCCGGGGGATTTATTGCGACAAGCTCGACATTGAGGCGTACGGCTCCTACCAAACCGCGGCCGATGCTTACGGCATGCTTATTTTGCCCGGCGGCGACACTCTGCGGCATGTGCTGCGGGTAAAGACCGAGAAGCTGGTTTCGGAAAACATCCTGCCTGTCACGGATAGCCTGCGCATAGCAAGAACGGAGGTGGACAGCCTGCAAACTGCCCGCATAGCGCAACAGGAGAGCATCCGTTACCGGTTGGAGCGCGACAGCGCCGTGACGCGGGTGGATACCTATCGCTGGTATGCCGCGGGATACCGTTATCCGGTGTTCGAGACGGTGCGGACGGGTAACGCCCGAGACGACGGTAAGACGGACTACTTCGCCACCGCCTTTTATTTTCCGCCCGAAGAACACACCTACCTGCAACGCGACGAGAAGAACCGGCAAGTGCGGGACTCCCTGCTGCTGGTGGATAAAGCTGCAGAAGAAAAGGCGCGCAATGGCGACAACGATACGAAAAGCAATAGGTTGGAAAACGGGATAACGGTTACCTATAACTTCTTCCCCAACCCGGTGGAATCGCAACTGGCGCTTGAAATTTATATCTCCGAAGAGGCCAATGTTTCGTACGGATTGTACAGTATTACGGGAGCATTGGTATATCAGAAACGGGCCCGGCTGCTGCCGGCCGGAACCCACAGCGAAAGGATCGATATGGGGCATTGTCTTCGGGGAGAGTATATCTTGCAGTTGCAGGTGAATGAAAAAAAGTATAGTGAGAAGATTTTAAAAAAATAAACGATGAAAGATGAACGATAAATTATGAACTAAAAGCCGGGACTATATAGTAGAGCCATAAAGATTGACAACCGACTACAAAAAATAATACAAATGAAAAAAATATCTTTTATTACAATTTTATTAACCTGTTTTTCCGTAACAACCTATTGCTACGGACAGGAGAAAAGCATCATTCCGGTATCGCCGGAAGCAGCGGCTTTAACCAAAATGATCAATTATCCGGTGAATTTCTATACGGGCATACCGGATATCAGTATTCCACTTTACGAAATAAAAGTAGGCAAATTAACTCTGCCCATCACCCTTCAATATCACGCCGGAGGCTTTAAAGTCAACGAAAGAGCCACCCGGGTGGGATTGGGCTGGAACTTGAGTTGCGATTTGCAAATAACAAGGGAAATCAACGGGATAGACGATTTTGCCCATAACGGATATATGAATAATACTAAAATGACCTCGGCGGAGTATCCTCTTTTTGATCCGAAAAATTCCCTGTTCCCAAGCCAGAATACCTATGAGATTGCCCATGGTGATATTGACGTGATGCCGGATAAGTTTTACTACAAGTTATTGAACAAATCGGGGTTGTTTTTTATTTTAAAAAATGCAACAGGAAAGGATTACTCTTTTGTAGCAGTGCCCTATGACAATATCCGGATTGAATTTCAGAATTCGAATTTTATCATCACCGATACCGACGGGACGAAATACTATTTCGGAGCAGGAGACATTGATAACGGAACGGGCAAAGAATTTACTACCGACCAACCCGAAGGCGAAGGAGGAGGGCATTTGACTTCATGGAAATGTGTAAGGATCGTTAACAGCCTGGGGCGGGAAGAATTTTTCTTTACCTATGAAAACAGGTCTATAGAAAAAAATCTCATTAAAAGGGATTTTATCGAATACTACAGTGCTTACAAATACATCGATAAAGATTATTATCGTTCCGATGAAACGCCCCTTAATACAATGATTCAATTTAATAACTATGGCATCCCCTTTTCCTGCGTTTCCAACCCAAAATACATTGAATATTTAGCAACCAGAACGATTCCTAAATTACATGTTCCTTATTACGATGAGGCTACGGCTTCTTTTGTAGATAAAGAATATGATTATATGGTCGATTATCCTGTTACTCCTTTCACCGCATTATATGTGAGAGGGATCACTCTGAAAGAAATCACCTTCAGGGGAGGCAAAGTAATTTTCCATGGTGCAGACAGGTTATCGCAGATAGAAGTAACAGATGCCGCCAGGCAAAGTGTAAAGACTATCCAATTTTATCAGAGTTACCAAACAACCTATAATAATATGACAGAAGCCAAAAAATATAACGGAAATAATTTTGTGGGAACACTTTACTTGGATTCATTGTCGATGGGGGCATCTTTTATACCGGTAGAAACTTATAAATTCGTGTATCACAATAAATTCTGTTACGGAAACCACTTGGTAGGACATGATGCTTGGAATTATCCCAACACGCTCACAAGGGAAATTTGGAATCAGGATCAAACCTCTACGGTACCTTCTATGACATCACCGGAAACCTATTATTTTGATGGCAAATTAAATAGTGATAAAGTGGAAAACATCCCCTTGAAGACATCCGGCTCTGAATGGGCACTCATCAGTAAGGAAGACTGTATGAGAAACGGAGTAATAAAACGGATTGTTTATCCTACAGGGGGATTCACTGATTTCGACTTCGAGGGCAATCAATGTTCGGTCAATCTATTAGTCGATCGTTACTCGATATATGCTCCTGATTATACGTGTGTTTTTCCACAATATTGCGGAGGCCTACGCATACGCAGCATCAACTTCTATGAACCGGATGCGACCCTGCCTACCACGCAAAAATATTACAAGTACGGTAAATATGAAAACGGGACGGGCGAGTTAACATATGCTCCAAGAATAGATACTTCGAACGATCTTTATAATTTGTCGGCTGCCACTACTTCGCAATTTGTAGCCCATGTAAAATGGACCTGCGATAATTACTCCGATAATTGTACAAACAGATCCTCTCTTGCCGTTCTTTCCATTGAACAGAAAAAAATGCTTTATCCTGCATCATCCTTGGACTATTCTTACGGTAACGGGATTTTTGTGTACTATACGGATGTAACAGAATATAATATGGATTCAGGGGTGCATTCGGGTAAAACCGTATATTCCTATTTTTCACCGAAAGATTTCTACGTCGATTATTGGAATTATTGGAACTACCGGAGCCATATTTCCAGTACAATTATCCCTTACATTAAAACAGGCGTATATAATGGCGCACAAAAAAGCGTCAGCCAATACAGTTTCACCCCGGAAGGCAAATACCGGTTAACCTATCACTCATCGTATGAATACGAGAAGTTTGAAAAGCAACCTAAGATACAAGTCGCTTATGCAGCTTTCAATATCATCTACCAAGTGGAAGGCGGAAATGGCAATATAACAGGAAGCGGATTATATGACGATAATTACCCTTCTCCTGTAATTGAATCTATAGGTTTTCCCAATAGCGGATCGGATTTTATTTCCGGGACTTATACTATTCCGGTTGAGAAGTTATTGATGAAAAGCCGGAAAGAAGAACGGTACGACAGTTTGGAAAATGTAACCGTCACGGAAACAGCCTTTGACTATGATTCCTATTCACAATTGAATTCCACCCGGACAATTATGAGTCGAGGCAACACAACCGACACTTACCTCAAGTATTCTTATAATTTCGACGGCATTTACACCGATATGAGGAATAAAAATATGATCAGCCAAATTATAGAAGAACAAGTATATGTGGGCGGAAGCAAGACAAAGACCACCCGGAACAACTATAAGAAAATAGCGGAAAGAAGTAATGATTTCATTGTTCCTGCTTCCATAGAAATAGCCTATACAAATAATCCTTTTAGAGTGGAAACCTCTTTCGATGAATACGACCAGTACGGAAATGTTGTGCAACTCACCGGTAAAGACCGTGTGCCTATTTCCTACTTATGGGGATATTGGAGCTTGTATCCCATTGCTGAGTTAAAAGGAATACGCTATGTAACTATTCCGGAGAGATTCAAATCGGGAGCAAACATCAATATTCCTCAAAACGAAACATCGCTGCGAAACGTCCTTTTGGAATTAAAGGGTCGTTTTACGGGCAATAGCCAAATCACGGGATACACCTACAAATGGTTGACAGGGATGACCAGCCGGATCGATGCCAACGGAACGATCACTTATTACGAATACGATTTGTATGGGCGATTGGTTTCAATTAAAGACAATGCCGGGCAAATACTGCATACCTATTCCTACCATGTGCTGCCCTCAACTCCAGTGCATGATCCTTGGAGCGTGAATATTCCACAGCTGTTCAGCGTGACGGAAGAATGCCCTTCGGGTTCCAAACAATCATACAACGTTATTCTTCCGGGAGGCAACTACAGTAGTAGTACAACGGCATATGCGAATACAATTGCGCGTGAATTTTATGATGCGGGAGTGGGAGAAGGGGCAACCAGCTTTCCTGGTGATTGTAATAGCCATCATATTAAAATTGAATTGGAAGGTCTTTATGATTCATGGTATCTTTCTTATTTCTACAACAGTTGTACAGTCGATTTCTTTCAGAACGGCTCTATCGCTTATTCCGTAGATATGACTTTTAACGATTTATCCAATTTTACATCTCCTTTTTTCCCAGCAAGCGAACTGTATATTCTTCCAGGAACGTATGAAGTTTCCATGCATCCTTATCCCGGAACACACTATATGAATGGAAATCTCCCATTATATGGATGTGTAAAAATGCCTAATTACGAAACAATATTGATTTTCAACTCAATGAATGCAACCATCACTTTCAACTCGAATACAAATTATAGAATTGAAATGGCTCCGGTATATGGTGAAACAATCACCTTAATTGAATATCTTCCATAAGCAATTATCAATTATACAATCAATAAAAAAACAACGATATGAAAAAATATGTATTAAGATTGACCGCAATTATCTGTTTCCTGCTAATGAATATGACAACATACAGCCAGAACAGAAATTTTCTCGACCGGTATATGGTGAGCCATTCAAAAGAAATCGCTTATAATATGACTAAAAAATACAACCTTGCTCCCGTAAAACAAGAGCAATTGGAACGCACATTTATCGATTATTATAAAGCAATCGACAGTTTGCGCAACAGTCCCGCCGGCAAGCCGGAAAAAGACGCGGCTTATCAGAAAATTGTACAAAAACGCGATAATAAGCTGAATGAGATATTGCCAGACAACCAGTGGAAAAGGTATCAGGCAGACAAGGCCCGGCAGGCATCGGATTCGCTCGGAATAGTTCCTAAAAAAGAAATACCCCAACAACGATGAACAATAATTTATATAAACACAGCATAACGGCGTCGATACTCCTACTGCTCTGCGCCATGGTGGAGATTTATCCGCAAAGCGCCGACCGGAATTACATTCTCACCCGCACCATGCAGAATGAATCAGGCAGTGTGTATATCGATAAAATCGATTATTACGACGGCTTGGGACGCCCCGTACTGACGGTACAAAAGACTGCCTCGCCGCAGAAACAAGATATCGTCACCTTACAGGAATACGATAACATCGGAAGGAAATCCAATGCATGGTTGCCCGTTCCAACCGACGGGACAGGGACATACGTTCCACCCTCCACGATCACTTCCGCTGCAGCAAGTTTCTATACCGATAACGCCGCCTACAACAAACCGATCTATGAACCTTCTCCTTTAAGCAGGATAAAGCAGCAATTCAGTCCCGGAGAGGCATGGCATACCACCGGAAAAGCGATGAAAACGGCATACCTGAGCAATACCGAAACCGGAGAACTTTCCTGCGAATTGTATCTCACGGATTTCTCTTCCATGCTGGTCGGTCTCAGCAAATATCCGGCAGGCAGGTTGTTCGTCACCCAAACCACCGATGAAGACGGACACGTCACCTACACCTTTACCGACAATCAGGAGCAAACATTATTGGTAAGGGAGATGAACGGCTCCGTCGCTCATGATACTTATTATGTATATGACGACCTGGGGCAATTACGTTATGTACTACCGCCCCTATGTACCGAAATAGACGAGGCAACGCTGAACCTGTATGCCTACAAGTATGAATATGACGGACGGGGCAACTGCAACCAAAAGAAACTGCCCGGCTGCGATCCGGTTATAATGAAATACGATCAGGCAGACCGTCTCATTTTCTCGCAGGACGGAAACCAACGGGCAAAAAACGAATGGACGTTTTACCTGTATGACCTGTTCGGCCGACAAACTGTTACAGGGACTTGCGTAAACCCCGCTATCAGTGAGTTCGAAGCCATTGTCGTCTATACCGATTATAACGGCGGGGCAACTCTCGGCGGATATACCATCACCCCTTCCCTACCCTCCGATATAAAATTGATGACCGTCAATTATTACGATGATTATACGTTTACCAACACGTTGACGGCTGCCGAGCAAGCAAAGATGCCCTATACGGCCGTCTCGGGGTATGATGCACAGTATACCGGGGGAGCCAAAGGTTTACTCACCGGGACACGCGCCTACCGCTTGGACGATCCGGCAAAATACACCGTCTCGGCGATGTATTATGACCACCGTGGGCGGGTGGTGCAAACACACACCTCCAATCATTTGGGAGGTTTCGAGGATGAATATTTCGCCTACACCTTCACGGGAAAAGTAAAACAGCAGCAGCATGTGCATTCCGCGTCCGGAAAGACAACACAGACGGAAATCTATACATACACTTACGACCATGCCGAACGATTGCTCTCGGTCGCTCACAAGTTGAACGATGCCGCGGAAGTTACTTTGGCTCAATATACATACGATGAAATCGGAAGGTTAAAAACCAAAAAGCTGCACGGATCGGAGGAAACGATCCATTACGATTATAACGTGCGCAGTTGGATCACGCAAATCTCCGGCTCGAAGTTCAATCAGACCCTGGCATACAACGTCGCGGTGAATGGAATCTCTCCTACTAATGCCCTGTACAACGGCAATATCAGTGCCATGAAGTGGAAAGCAGGGGACGAAACGACCGAGCGGGGATACCAGTTTGCCTATGACCGGCTTAACCGCATGGCTTCCGCCTATTATGGTGAAGGAAGCGCGCTTACGGCAAGTTCCAATCGCTATAATGAATTGCCTACCTATGACAAAATGGGTAACATTACCACTCTCCAACGGCAAGGGAAACAGGATAGCGGCTACGGCCTGATTGATGACTTGGCTTATACGTATACGGGGAATCAACTGACCAAAGTCACCGATGCCGTCAGCGGCCCGCTATATAACGGAGCATTTCATTTTATGGACGGTGCGAATGTAGCGACGGAATATGTATACGACAAAAACGGCAACCTGACGAAAGATTACAACAAAAAGATCGTCGAAATTCGATACAATGCATTAAATTTGCCGGATGCATTGCAATTTACCAACGGCAATACAACAAATTATACGTATGATGCTGCCGGGGCAAAGTTAAGCGTAACTTACCAGACGGCAGTGGCGGGAATCACCATCCCGATGACAAACGTGATGACGCCGTTGGCCTCGGCCAATATCCTGGCAACAACAACGACGGATTACTGCGGGAATGTGGTTTATGAGAACGGGAAAGTAAGCAGGATACTGACGGAGGAAGGATATATTACTCTATCAGGCGCTAATCCAACGACTCCCACCTATCATTATTACCTGAAGGATCATCAGGGAAACAACCGGGTGGTGTTAAGCCAAAATGGAACGGTGGAACAGGTGAACCACTATTATCCTTTCGGGGGATTATTCGGGGAAAGCACTGGCGGGGCGACGCAACCTTATAAGTACAATGGTAAGGAGTTAGACCGTATGCATGGGCTCGACCTTTTCGATTACGGGGCAAGGCACTATGATGCCACACTCGGAAGATGGTTTACAGTCGATCCGATGGGGGAAGAGTATTATAATATTTCACCGTATGTATATGCTGCGAATAATCCGGTAAGATTAATAGATCCGAATGGGATGTTTTTAGATGATTATCAGCTTGACAGATTGGGCAATATGCATTTAATAAAACGAACAAATGATGACTATCATACTATTTATGCAACGACAACTGAAGGTGATATCGACAAAAATAATTCAATACAAGTTGAAAAATCATTTATTGATTTAAAACAAACAGAAACCTTACAAGGCAAGTATTCAAGTGCTGCAGACGGAAATAATGCTACTGTTTCATTTTCTGTAGATACCTATACGACATTTGATATAGGACAAGCGACTCGTTTCTTTGAATTTGCTGCGAATAATACCGATACCGAATGGTCCCAAACAAATACTTCCACGGAAAATGTCAATGGTAGCTTTTTAAAAACATCTCATTCGGATAACGCTGAAGTGGGTCAAAGTGCATTGATAAGTAATATAATATCAAATAATCAAGTAGCAAGTATAGTAAACAGTACGCAAACAACTATATTAGAAGCAAATCATAGCCATCCGAATGGTTCAACTGTTGTATCTTATGGAGATCATCGGCTTGCTACTAAAATTCAGAATAGATTTCCTAACGCAATGATGCACATTTATTCTCCGCACACCAGACAGTACACACCTTTTAGCAGGCATTCCATTCCTGGAATGTTACATGAAATTATAGTTAAACCCAAAAACAGATAGAAAATTATGAAAAGATACATCTTTTTTTTTATTTTTCAGGCATTATTTATTTATGGAATTATGGCTCAATCAAATAATGAGTTATTTAAGGTAATAATAAAAGAGTCGAAGAAAGTAGATAAAATAAAAGAAGAATTAGATTCTTCTAATAATACGGTTAAACTAAAAAACCTAACAGTAAAAAATTGTCATTTAGACTCTATATTAAAAAATATAACTATAGAAAAAAAAGGCAACTATATTTCAAATTATTACTTAACATTGGCGATGCACAAGGGAAAAATCTATATTGAAATAATCAATATAGATTCTCATAATTATATAATTGAATTTTCTAATCTTGGAGCTTCTTCAGATAATTATTTAAGAATGGGTGTTAATATTTTAGGATGTGTCATCTACAATGATTCATATTTCTATATTCTATCCTTTCCAAAACCGAATTCAGTAAAAGAAAAGGATATTACACACATGTTTGCGTCTACGAGTAAAGAAATAATTATTAGATCAGAAAAAATCGATAATAATATTATTTTTATTGAAAGTCCAATGCGATTATATGAATATACAAATGGCGATTTTAAATTATTAAAAGATATTTCATCATCCGAAAATTAAAAAAGTATATAGTAATAAATGAGGAGGTGAAGGAAGTTCATTAACAGGCCATCCAATAAAATGGAAAATATTAAAACTCTGCAACGGCAAGGCAAGCAGGACAGTGGCTACGGCCTGATTGATGACCTGACTTATACGTATACAGGCAATCAATTGACCAAAGTCACCGATGCTGTCAGCGGGCCATTGTATAACGGAGCCTTCCATTTTATGGCGCCAACGTAGCAACGGAGTACATCTATGACAAAAACGGCAACCTGACGAAAGATTACAACAAAAAAATCGTCGATATCCAATACAATGCATTAAATTTGCCGGACGCATTGCAGTTTACGAACGGCAATACAACAAATTATATGTATGATGCTGCCGGGGCAAAGTTAAGCGTAACATACCAAACGGCAGTGGCGGGAATCACCATCCCGATGACCAGCGTTATGACGCCGTTGGCGGCGACCAATATCTTTACGTCAACAACGACGGATTATTGCGGCAATGTGATTTATGAGAACGGAGTGGTAAGCAGGATTCTAACGGAAGAAGGATATATAACGCTTTCGGGCGCTACCCCAACCTATCATTACTACCTGAAGGATCATCAGGGGAACAACCGGGTGGTGTTAAGCCAGAGCGGAACGGTGGAACAGGTAAACCACTACTATCCTTTCGGAGGATTGTTCGGGGAAAGCGCCAACGGGGCTACGCAGCAGTATAAATACAATGGCAAAGAGTTAGACCGTATACACAGGCTCGACCTCTTCGATTACGGGGCAAGGCATTATGATGCCACCCTTGGCAGGTGGTTTGCGATAGATCCGATGGCAGAAGATGAATATGAACATTCTCTTTACAGTTATGTGGCTAATAATCCGATTAATTATGAAGATCCCACAGGCATGTTCAGAACAAAATTCGGTGCCTGGCTCTATAAGTTATTCAATGGAGGGGAGCAGATATTACGGGATAAAGGAGGAGAATTTTTTGTAAGTAGTCGGGTAGAGAATACAGGAGACGAACCGGGCATCACGATAAAAAGAACGTTTGACAGTGAAGGGCGAACGCAAGGAAGGGATTTAGCTTTTGAGTCGGCTCTAAACGCATATACAGCACAAATGCGTTTTAAGGAAATGGCGCTTCAGCATGGGTTTGAGTATTACGAAACAAATAGCAGGAGTGAAGCAATAGCATCGTTATTGCAGCCTGCAACAATGGTCGTCTTGCCAAATCCTTTTATTAAAAATATAAATAACGCCATCAACACCGGCAAGACGGAAAGTCAAGGGGCTAAATCTCTTGGTGCTGCGGGGAAAGGTTTTAATAAGGTGCTGCAATCAGGAGGGCAAAAATTAAATCCCAGCACATTAAAAGCATTAAACTTAACTAAAGAACAAGGAAGAAATGCAATACATGCATTGAAAAGAGAGTTCAATCTTCCTAACAATTTCCATGGGAAAATAATGGGAAATGGAGACTACATTCATCCAAATACAGGAAAAGTTATTGGTAATTTATTTAATTATGTTTATTAGTATGGAAAGAGATTATTTCTTGGATAAAGTAAGTTGTGAATTTGCTGTTATAACTTATGATAAAGATTACAATATTGTCACGAAAGAACTTGGCATTGAACCAACAAGAAAATTCAATAAAGATGATGTAAGAGTATCCAGATTTTCTCCTAGGATTGGGTATTGTCCTCATGGATTATGGGCAATACAGTCCGAATCTGTTATCAGCGAAGAATTGGATATATCAGGTCAAATAAAATACTTTCAAAAATTACTTGGTAATAAAATTGATATAATACAAAAGTTAAAGAACTTCTATCAGTTTGAGTGTGTTTTTTCGGTAGCAATTGAAACAGAGGATGCAGGAGCCGGAATTGATTTAAATGAGATGGAATTAGCATTTATTACCAAAATATCATCTCGTTATACTTGCACCTTTATCGCTAAAGAAAGCATCGGTTAAGTTGATGAATTAAAGGCAATTTTCCACAAAAAAGGGATGTAAATATCCACTCATGATAGTTATCTGACACAAAATTCAAAAAGATAAAATTCAATATGGTAGGGGCATACAACATCGCTGTTAATAGCATAACACATTAGAGAACAGTATCGGAAATCATGATTCCCATGACAAGAGTCATAACGCCTTTGGCGACGGATAACATTTTGGCGACGATAAAGACGGACTATTGCGGGAAAGTGGTTTATGAAAATGGAGCGGTAAGTAAGATATTGACGGAAGAGGGGTATATTACTTTATCGGGCGCGAACCTAATGATCTCCACCTATCATTATTATCTGAAGGATCATCAGGGAAACAACCGGGTGGTGTTAAGCCAGAGCGGAGCGGTGGAACAGGTGAATCATTACTATCCTTTTGGAGGATTGTTCGGGGAAAGTATCGGTGGGGCAACGCAGCCGTATAAATACAATGGCAAAGAGTTAGACCGCATGCACGGACTCGATCTTTTCGATTACGGTGCAAGGCATTATGATGCGGCTCTTGGCAGGTGGTTTGCGGTCGATCCAATGGCGGAGAGATATTATAGTATTTCACCTTATGTATATGCTGCAAATAACCCAATGCATCTAATTGATATTGATTGAATGATGATTGGAGATTACTATAATAGAAACGGTTATTGGTTGGGGCGGGATAAATTTGATGATAATAAAGTGTATCTTGCCGATGCAGTCAATAAAGATGCCAAAGGATTAGTTACAGAAGCTACCAATAAACAAGAACTGTCTATCTCACACGACGATTTTAGAAAACAAGCTGCAACAGTTTATGCGGAAAGTTCGGCATATAAAAAGTCTACAGTTTCTGATAATTTGCAGAAAGAAATGTATTCAATTGCTTCTATATATCAAAGAAACAATATTGCTTATGGGGCTGATGCTCCTAAATCTAAAGAATATTTATCCCTAACACCTGAAAAAATAAATGAAAGTTCATTTAAAACAACATCAAACGCAGCGGTAATTAATGCTTTAACAGGTGGATTTGATTATAGTTTTGGAGCAAATATGTGGGATGCAAGAGAACAAGCTTTATTTCATTATGCAACGTGGAAAGCTAATATTGGAAAGAATTTTCGAGCTCCACAAATAAAAGTTTCCCCTGCTAATTATGGGGCCTATAAAAATAAGGGAAAATAAGATTGCTTTCGACAGCTGTTTATCGTGAAACTATTTTTTGGAAAATAAAATAAGGAAACTATGAAAATATTTTTATTAATTGGATTTATATTAGTAAACTTGGAAGCGTCTTCTGAAAATGCCCATTTTATCAAGATGTATTCAAGTAGTTCTAAAAAATATAAAACCCAAGAACTATTCTTTAAAAAAGATAAATTACTATGGGCGAAAAATTATTCATATAATGGATGGCAAATTATTGATTCTTTATCGTATGAATACTCCGACTCTATCATTTATCGACATATATTTTATCCTATATATGATGAAACTAAACGTTCATTCATTAAATATAAATTTATGAGAACACAGGCTGAACTTAGGCATGCTTTTTCTAATAACATTTTATCATCGATAAATGATAATTACCATTTTTCTAAATGCTATTTAAAAGATATAGATTTACTACTGAATTCAGAACCGATATACGAAAATGGAGTGTATAAATTTCCAGATGGAATGATTCCTTCCATATTATTGAACTATGGCATCCCGTATAACGAAAATTTGTATTCTTTTTCTTTTAAAATAGAGGAAAATCTAATTATAGAAGATTCTTTTGATTTTTTACATTATTTCATTAGGAGAAGATATAACTATGATAATAATATATTGCAAAAGGTAATAATAGAAGTACACAATAAAAAAAATAAGGATTACTTTATTTGTAATGAGGAATTTATTTTACAATTAATGCCAGCGCGATGAAGTGGAAAGCCGGAGACGAAACGACCGAGCGGGGATACAAGTTCACTTACGACGGACTCAACCGGATGACCTCGGCGTATTACGGCGAAGGAAGCGCATTAACGGCCAATCCCAACCGGTACAATGAGTTGCCCACCTACGACAAAATGGGCAACATTAAAACCCTCCAACGCCAAGGCAAACACGACAGCGGCTACGGGCTGATCGACGACCTTACATACGCCTATACAGGCAATCAATTGACGAAAGTGACCGATGCCGTCAGCGGCCCGCTCTATAACGGGGCCTTCCACTTTATGGACTGGGCCGATGTAGCAACCGAGTATGTATATGACAAAAACGGCAACCTGACGAAAGATTATAACAAAAAGATCGTCGATATCCAATACAATGCATTAAATTTGCCGGACGCATTGCAGTTTACAAACGGCAATACGACTAATTACGTATATAATACTGCCGGGGAAAAGTTAAGCGTAACATACCAAACGGCAGTGGCGGGGATCACCATCCCGATGACAAGTGTTATGACGCCGTTGGCGGCGACCAATATCTTTACGTCAACAACGACGGATTATTGCAGCAATGTGATCTATGAAAACGGGAAGGTAAGCAAGATATTGACGGAAGAAGGTTATGTCACCCTATCGGGCGCTACCCCTACCTATCATTATTACCTGAAGGATCATCAGGGGAATAACCGGGTGGTGTTAAGCCAAAATGGAACGGTGGAACAGGTAAACCACTATTATCCTTTTGGTGGATTGTTCGGGGAAAGCACCAATAGTGCCACTCAACCGTATAAATACAACGGCAAGGAACTGGATCGTATGCACGGGCTCGATCTCTTCGATTACGGGGCTAGGCATTATGATGCGACACTGGGAAGGTGGTTCGCAGTAGATCCGATGGCGGAAGAGTATTACCAGATATCTCCGTATGCTTATACTGCAAATAATCCGATAAATCTTATCGATATTGATGGAATGATGTTTGGTGATTATTATAACCGAAATGGTTTTTGGTTGGGACAGGATAGATTTGATGATAATAAAGTATATCTTGCCGATGCCGTGAATAAGGATACCCGAGGATTAGTTACAGAAGCCTCTAATAAACAAGAGCTATCTATATCTCATGATAATTTTCAAACTATATCAGGAATTGTAAAACAGGAGGCCGGAACAAGTAATGCAAATGAGAATCTTTGGATTGCTCACACGGCAAACAATGCCGCACTTGAATCAGGAATGAGCTTGTACGATAAATTAATGTCAGGTTATTCCTCTGTACCACATGAAGCCAAAAGGCCTCTCAGTTCATTATCAAATAACGCAGGATCAAATTCCGCGAGAGCTGCTGTTTTAAATGTTTTGACAGGTAATGCGGATCCAACAAAAGGCGCAACATTGTGGGACGGAACAGATTTCATTGCATGGGGATTAAATTCACCATATGGAACTCCTCATGCAAAATTTAGGCAATACAATAATATTTCAATCTCTGACAATATATATGGCTTTTATTTGAAAAATACACTAAATAAATATCCTAATGGTTCTGTTAGATATCAGGAAAATTATTATAGTATCCCTGCAACTGTTTTTAGAGATAAATCCAATTGGATAAATGGTCGTTTTTATTATGACACAGGATATAGGAGAACATATGGTATACAAGCAACCGGTGCATTTGGTCATTCGATTTTTTGGAAAAAAGTAAAATAATAAATATATGAAAGTTAAATTACCACTACTCGTCATAATTCTTATGATTAATGTATCTTGTCAAGGACAGATTAATAAAAAAGACGCTTCAACTATAACAACTAAATTTTATAAGGGAGTAGATACTTTATCTGCCTTAACTTTGAATGGAAAAAAGTATCAAAATTCAAGATATACAATTCTTCATTTATTATCCAAGGAGAATGAGAGAGAGCAATTAAAAGTATTAAAAAACAGCAATCTTATTGCTCTTATTCCCTTACCGATTTCAGATGAAGAATTAAAAAATTTTTCAGTTAATAATATAGCTGAAACGCAAAATGGGTTTAAAATAGATGTAAGTTGGGGCGGCGGTAACTACTTTTATTGTCGAGAATTTCATTTTATATTCCAAAATGAACTTTTTTATTTGGATAATATTAAACTTAGTAATTATTCTCAACAATCAGAAAAAGAAATAAATACTATAAATAAAGTATATCCTAAAGTACCGATTAAGAAATTTAACATCACTACTTATTTAAATAATAAATAATTGTATTGTAAAAAAACGGAGCATAAATCCTGGCAAAGCATTGCAAGCCCATCATGTATTTCTACAAAAATTTGAATATATTTTCAGCAGGAAGGAGTTAAATATTCTTCCTGTAAAAGTGTTAGACAAAAAAGTCATGAAATACAAGGTTGTCAGTTCAACCATTCCGGCAGTGGATAATTCGGTTGTAATAACTACCTATAATACGAGAGGAAAGGCCTTGGGCGGTTATACCGTAAACCTGTCCTTACCGGCTGGACGATCCGGCAAAGTACACCGTATCGGCGATGTATTATGACCACCGCGGGCGGGTGGTGCAAACACACACCTCCAATCATTTGGGAGGTTTCGAGGATGAATATTTCGCCTATACCTTTACAGGGAAAGTGAAGCAGCGGAAACATGTGCATTCCGCATCCGGGAAGGACACGCAAACGGAAGTGTATACCTACACCTACGACCATGCCGAACGATTACTTTCGGTCGCTCACAAGTTGAACGATGCCGTGGAAGTTACTCTGGATCAATATACATACGATGAAATTGGAAGAATAAAAACAAAGAAGCTGCACGGATCGGCGGAAACAACTACCTACGATTACAATGTACACAGTTGGGTTACGCAAATCTCCGGCTCGAAGTTCAATCAGACCCTGGCATACAACGTCGCGGTGAATGGAATCTCTCCTACTAATGCCCTGTACAACGGCAATATCAGCGCCATGAAGTGGAAAGCAGGGGCCGAAACGACCGAGCGGGGATACCAGTTTGCCTACGACGGACTCAACCGGATGACCTCGGCCTATTACGGCGAAGGAAGCGCATTGACAGCCAATCCCAACCGGTACAACGAACTACCCGCTTACGACAAGATGGGCAATATCATCACCTTGCAGCGGCAAGGGAAACAAGACAGCGACTACGGCCTGATTGACGACTTGGCTTATACGTATACGGGCAATCAATTGATCAAAGTAACCGATGCTGTCAGCGGCCCGCTATACAACGGAGCCTTCCATTTTATGGACGGGGCCGATGTAGCAACCGAGTATGTCTATGACAAAAACGGCAACCTCACGAAAGATTATAACAAAAAAATCGTCGATATTCAATACAATGCATTAAATTTGCCGGACGCATTGAAGTTTACCAACGGCAATACGACCAATTACGTATATGATGCTGCCGGGGCAAAGTTAAGCGTAACGTACCAAACGGCAGTGGCGGGGATCACCATCCCGATGACAAGTGTGATGACACCTTTGGCAAAGGGCAACGTTTTTGCAACGACAACGACGGATTATTGCGGCAATGTGGTTTATGAGAACGGGAAAGTAAGCAGGATACTGACGGAGGAAGGATATATTACTCTATCAGGCGCTAATCCAACGACTCCCACCTATCATTATTACCTGAAGGATCATCAGGGAAACAACCGGGTGGTGTTAAGCCAAAGCGGAGCGGTGGAACAGGTGAACCACTATTATCCTTTTGGCGGATTATTCGGGGAAAGCGCCAATACATTGATAAGCAATACAATATCAAACAATCAAGTAGCAAGTATCGTAAATAGTAGGCAAGCGACTATATTGGAAGCGAATCATAGCCACACCCTAATGGCTCAACCCTACGCAATGATGCATATTTATTCCCCGTCACGCAACAGTATACACCTTTTGGCGGGCATTCCATTTCTGGAATGCTAGATGAAATCATCGTTAAACAAAAAAACAGATAGAAAATTATGAAAAGATATATCCTTTTTTTTATACTCTCAACATTATTTATTTATGGAGTCACTGCCCAATCAAACAAGAAATTATTTAGACTAATAACTAAAGATTCCCAATGGACAAATAGAATAAGAGAAGAATTAGATTCTACTAATAAAACGGCTATATTAAAAAATCTGACAGTCCTTAATTGTCAAATGGACTCTATATTAAAAAATATAACTACAGAAAAGAAGGGCAGATATATTTCGAGTTACTATTTAACTATAGCGAAGCATAACGAAAAACTATATGTTGAAATAATTAATATAGATTCTCATAATTATATAATTGAGTTTTCTAACCAAGGGATTTCTTCAGATAACTATTTAAGAAAAGGAATTGATATTTTAGGATGTGTTATTTACAATGATTCTTATTTTTATATTCTATCCTTTCCTAAGCCAAATTCAGTAGAAGAAAAAGAAATTAGACAGATATTTGCGTCTACTAATAAAGAAATAATTATAAGAACAGAAAAAATAGATGATAACATTCTTTTTCTTGAAAGCCTTATGCGATTATATGAATATAAAAATGGTAATTTTAAATCATTAAATGACTTTCCTCCGTCTGGAAATAATAAAAGTATGCAGTAAATTGTGAGGGGGGGGGGGAGGAAGGTTATTAACGGCCGATCCTAACCGGTACAATGAGTTACCAACCTACGACAAGATGGGCAATATCACATCTTGCAACGGCAAAGTAAGCAGAAAGGAATTAGACCGGTATGCACGGGCTTGAACTCTTCGATTACGGAGCAAGACATTACATAATATTCCCGTAAAAAACAGTAAGATTGAAGAGAATATACTAAATTTGCGGTTTACCGTCAAAGGATAGTACTCATTTTATAATACTAATGAATATGAAAAGAATACTTTTTACAGCTGTTTTCCTATCCATTATAGGAATAGCAAACGCTCAGCAAGAATCTTCTTACCCGGACGAACTGAGCTTGTTCGAAAGAGTTACGAATGTGGAAAAGAAAACCGACCGGTTCAATTTTCTCCTCAACATGCAACACAGTTTCGATGCCCGTTTCAATAACGAAGGATTCCAACAGGGATCGTTCATGACACGCCAATTCCGGATTGAAGCGAAAGGCAATATCAACGAATGGCTTTCGTACCGTTGGCGGCAACGGCTGAATAAGTCCAACGATACCGGCAATGCTTTCGATAATATGCCGGCATCTATCGACTGGGGCGGTATCGGCATTCAATTATCCGATCAATTCTCTCTCTTTGCCGGAAAACAAGCTGCGGCTTACGGAAGCACCGAATTCGATTTGAATCCCATCGAGATTTACGAATACAGCGATATGATCGAATACGGAAGCAACTTCTTCACGGGTATCAAACTGACTTACGACCTGTCGCCGACCCAACAATGGCAATTTCAGGTGCTGAATGCCCTAAACAATACTTTCGAAAGCACCTATTCGGCACCGGATATAGAGAAAAGCAAACTCCCGTTGATGGTTACGCTTAATTGGAACGGGAACCTGTTCGACGGAATATACAAGACCCGCTGGTCGGGAACCCTCTCCGGCCAAGCCAAAGGGCGGAATCAACTCTATCTCGCTTTTGGAAACAACATCACATTCAGCCCGAAAGCGAATATGTTTTTGGATGTCATGTATTCGCGAGAAGGGATAGACCGGCACGGCATTATGAGTACTATCTTACATAATAGTGAAAGAAATGCTTTCGACACCGGTTACCTGACCTTCGTTTCGAAAGTCAATTATCGTGTTCATCCGCTTTGGAATGTCTTTTTACAAGGAATGTACGAAACGGCTTCCCTGACAAAAGGATATGACGGATTCGAAAAAGGCCGGTATCGCACGTCGCTGGGTTACTTTACGGGAATCGAGTATTATCCGATGAAAACCAACCTGCATTTTTTCCTAACGTATGTAGGACGATCCTTCCAGTACGCCCCCAAAGCCGTTGCTTCGGAAGATTATCACACCAACCGGATATCGCTCGGTTTTATTTACCAGTTGCCGATGTTCTAACGGATAGTTTTACCAACCGCCCATCCATCGCGGAGACATACAATTCGCCCTTATCAGTGGGGAGAATCATATTGATGAGGCTGCTCGATACCCGGTACTTCCACAAAAACGCGCCGTCGGAAGCACGAAAGGCATAGATCAATCCCTTATCGGTAGGGGCGTACACGATGCCGTTCTTTTCGACAACCGGCGTCGGGGTGAGTTCATAGCCCATATCCTCGCCCGAGGAAATCCATTTCACTTTCCGTTCGGGCACGGAAGCATCCACCGCCAGAATGTTCCCATCCATGGTCTTGGCATAGACGGTACGGCCGTCTTCCGAAAGGCCGATGGATTCGCGCGCCCTCTGCTCCGGATCGGTATGGCGCCAAATCACTTGTCCGGTTTTTTCATCCAATACCGTCATATAACGGTCGGTAGAGGCCAGATAAATACGTCCGAAAGTCGATACGGGAACCACCTGAGCGGGCGAAAACATCCGGTTCGATTGTCCGTTATGCCATATCCAACGAGACTTTCCGGTGGCAATGTCCAACGCATAGAACTCATTCCCCCAACTACCGAAGAAGATGACGCCGTCTTTTACCAAAGGACGGGTAACGACAAAGTTTTTCACACTATCGAAATCCCAGGCAAGTTTCCCGTTGCGTACATTCCACGCCCGGCAATGCCCGTCGGATCCGGCAACCATTATCTTATGATCGGCATACGCGGGGGAAGCGACCACGGCTTTATCGTTTTTCAGCCGGAAGCGTTGCTTTCCGTTCCGTAAATCGATCCCATACAGATATGAATCGGAAGACGCACACCACACCGTCTGATTCTGCACCGTAGGAGTCGAATAGATCTTCCCGTCCGTTTTATACGTCCATATCGTTTTGCCGTTCGCCGCATTCGCCGCTTTAATTTCCCCGGCCGTGTTGGTATACACGAGCTTATCGCCCGACAAAAACATCCCGCTTCCCATATCGCTTGCTTCCTGTACGCTCCACACCTCCGATACCTGCGGATTAGCGGCATTGATCGAATAATCGGGACGCGGCGCATCGGAGACCCACTGCGGCCGCGAAGCAATCGCATAAGACAACCAGGGCGCTTTGGTAACACCCGAAACAAGCCGTTCCTGCAATTGGATGGAATCGGGCGTAACGGTCAGGATCGTATATCCGCCGAAGGCTTCTTTTGCCCGCAGGTTGGCGCGGCACATCGCGGCGTTCACACCCTCGAAATGAAACTCCTTGTTGGCATGCCCATGGCCGCAAAGCATCAACTTGACATTATACGGACGTAGCGCATCCATCACTTCAAACCAATTATTCAGGCCATTGTCCATGGGATAATGATTGACATAGATGATGGGGGTATCCGTATCGATTTTCTTCAATTCATTGAAAAACCACGAGAGGTTTTCACGCGGTATCTGCCCCGGGCCCATGCGCATATTCGGCCCTGAAGCCAATCCCACAAAAAGGAATCCCTTATGTTCGAAAGCGAATGTTTCCGCGCCGAAGATCCTCAAAAAACTGTTTGTTCCGCTCTCCGACCAGTTGGCATCATGATTTCCGGGAAGGATGTACAACGGTTTATTCAAGCCGTCAAGAATCGACTTGGCGAGCGCAAGTTCCTCATCCGATCCGAATTCGGTCACATCACCCGAATGAATAACAAAATCGATATCGTCTTGCGCATTGATATCGGCAACGGTACGCCGCAAATCGATATCGTTGTTGGGATTACCGATGTGCGTATCGGTTACCAATGCAAATCGGAAAGAAGAATTTTTCTCTTGCCCGACCGCAATGATCGCAGAGAAAAGAAAGATAAAAACCAGTATTTTTTTCATATCAAAGAATTATACGTTTGGGAATAAGATGCTCAAATATACATAAAAGTATACACATATACACAGACCCATAAAAATTGAGTGTTCT
>ENA-UOOR01001882-UOOR01001882.1-fermentation-metagenome-genome-assembly--contig:-NODE-1882-length-23050-cov-23.844488_pt1 | contig 23050 bp, 24 predicted proteins | sample MGYA00245780_ERZ724029 | MGnify/ENA primary metagenome ERZ724029 (study PRJEB28704, sample SAMN03018315) | fermentation metagenome | biome: anthropogenic terrestrial biome; feature: soil... | reverse complement strand
TGGTCCTGATAGATCATGCCATTGGCAACGAGGATCTGAATATCCTCGAAAAGCCTCTCGCTATAGGGGAATCCGTATTCAGAATGAAAGGAATAATCAAGTAGTCCTGAAAGCCCACCAGGGCCCAGGTCCCTGAGCCTGGCCACAGTCCTGTAGAGCCAGGTTATGTTTCTGATCCGGGGAACCAGGATCTTCTCACCGTATCTCTCGGAGAGCATATTATGCAAAGCATAAAAGAGCAGCAATAGCCCATCGATTGGAAGATAGCTCTCGGAGCGAATAAAGGACAGCAGCTTTGCCGCTTGCTCCATAACTTCATCAAGGGAGATCTCCGGCCGATCGTCGGAGAAGAAGGATATGGCGATCTGGCGGGTCAGCGACTTTACCAGGCCCGCGGCCAGGGCGGATTCGTCATAAAGAAAGCTATCCGCCTGGGTTCTCATGGACCTGGGCACTCCGCTGCCCGCGGTGATGCTCACCAGGGCCCCATATTTTTTGCAGAGGGTATCCTCGAAGAGCTTTCTCATCCTCCCATGGCGGTAGATGGTGGACAGGGCCATTCTGATATCCGGCGCGAGGGACCGGTGGTCGAACCTGGCAGCCAGCGGTATCTCCTGGCCGAATTTTATACGCTGCAGGAGATCCCGTGAGACATCATCTCCCTTCTCCCAGATGAACCGCAGAAGGTCCGGATCGGTGTACTCCCGGAAGAATAGTTCTATCCTCCTTTTGGCATCATCCTCATTCATCCTGGACAGGGCGTTCTCCAGCGCCGTGAGAAGCATGGCCCTTATGGATTGGACAGAAGGATGATAGATAAGGGCATTATAATGATGCGCCCGGGCGATGAGCATTGATTCCGCTGCCGTCTGGGACATCTCTGCCCGATAGTCACCCTGGCCGACGAGGACTATCCTGCCCTTGCAGATGGTGAGGGACTGCAGTATCTGGTCTGTATCCACCAGGCCCAGGGATACGCCAGAATGATGGGAGTCTCTGAGCAAAAAGTCCACTCTGTCTGCATCCAGGTCGCCAACTATGATCTGCCCCAGAGGCGGAATCCTTCCCCAGGCTATGTCTGCGACCTCTGCAAAGAGCTTGTCCGCATCGCCGAAATCCCTCTCTGCAATCCTTATGGCCTCTTGGCCGAAAGGATGGCAGGAGATTATATCCTGTGTGAACTCCTCGTGCCCGGAAGCTCTTTTGCCCTTCAACAGGGGCTGAACCTCGGGGTTGCGGCCTAAGACCCCCTCAACAGCATGAGAGAGAGCGGAATGACCCAGGTCGTGGAGCAGCCCGGCTAACCGAACCTTTCTCACCTCCTCAGAGGAGAGACCCAGGTGCTCGGCCATTCGCCCGGCCATATGCATGGTTCCCAGGGAATGCTCGAATCGGGTGTGGTTGGCCCCGGGATAGACTGCTTCCACCAGGCCCAGCTGCTTTATCCCCTTAAGCCTTTGTACTGGACGGGATCGGATGATCTGCCACTCCAGCGGATCTGTCGAGATGGACCCATGGACTGGATCGCGAATAACCTCTCTTGCCTCGCTCACGAAGATCGCCTTATTATGGCTGATAGTTCGGCGGTTTTTTTGATCATTCACTTCGGTGCGAGCAGCAAAATTGCTGCCGCTAGATCGCCTTTTGCCTCCAGGAGGGCCGCTCTTGCATCTTCATGATTTGCACCCGTCTGGGCGACAACCAGGTCCACATCTGACTCGGGGATCTCAAGCTCCGGTCCCTCGTTTGCCTCCGTTCCGGAGAGAGGGCGCTCAGTGGCATCGCCGGATATTTGATAGCTGCGCTGCCCATGGGCATCCATTATCGCGACAGAGGCGTTTTGTATAACGATCTCCTTATCAGGCATGCGGATGACAACCTCAATGACTCCTTCTAGCTCATCGATGTCTATTCCCATGCTCTTGAGCATGCCTTTCATCTTCTTGGGGCTCATGCCACCCCTTCCTCCTAAACCTCCTAAACCAGGAAACATGTCAATCACTCTAATCTAAGGAGTCGATATTATCGTAGGTAAAGATATCTGTCACTATTGTGTGCAAAGGGGATTGGATATAATGGAATCGAGCTTGTCAGTGGTTTCCTGCATCGGAATACAGCATCATCTTTATAAAGAGAAAATATAAATCTTTTATTCAGGGTGATCGCATGAAAAAGATGATCTTATTGATTCTGGCTCTATGCTTTGGATCCTTAGTGGGAGTTACTCTATCTCAAAATGATGAAGTTGACAATGCTGCAACCATGACCGTCCTTAAACAGGACAGCGGCACAAATCTCTCCCAAATGAATATGACTCTGTATAGCGTCGCTATGGACATGGACGCATTCTCTGTGGGCGAGGCAGTGAAGTTCACTGCGCCAAATCCCGGCTGGAAATTGAAGCAGGTGAGGGTAGCAGGCTGGAATGGCTTCGATGGAAATGCGACATCCATTCCTGAATCTGAAAACTTCCTCCTCGAGGTCAGAGACGAAAAAATGAATCTCCTCTACAGGATGGCAGATACCCAAAATGCTTACTTCACATTTCCTGCTATAATTCTCCGAGCCATAGACTTGCCTTCAGTTCCCGTGACGGATGAATTCTATGTGATCTTCTATGACCGGGGCTCGATGTTCATAGGTATGGAACTGGAAAATTCTACCGGCAGCTCTTACTTCTATGATAGCGTGTATTCGGAGCTGCTTCCAGTCGAATTCACAGACCAGAGCAATACCACAACCAGCATAAATTGGCTGATCAGAGCAGTTGGCGAGTGAAAGAGCAGGCTGAGTCCTGCAGACGAATTGCGGTCTGGTAGATGATCTGCCAGACTGCAATAAGACTCTTCAAAATCCTTATATGGGCCGGATTCATCAGAATATACGGGGTGATCATTTGAATAAGATGATATTTTTGATATACGGGCTATGCTTTATGGCATCGTGCTTCGGAGCCATGGCTGCAGATACGTCATCGGAATCCGGCTATACCACTCTTGCGCAGGATAGCGGCAAGAATGCCTCCGATATGAATATCAGCCTGTTCACCATAACCGATGAGTTTGATATCGAAGGTCTGGATGTAGCAGAAGCCGTCAAGTTCAAGGCTCCCAGTTCAGACTGGAAGCTTTATGGTGTGAAGGTCCTGGGCTGGAGCGACTATAACAGCACCGATTACAGCTACAACATGGATAGGAACTTCCTCCTGGAGATCAGAGATAAGGACCTTCATCTCCTGTACAGATTTGCTGATGCCCAGAATGGCTACTTCCTCACCGATCAAGGCCCAATCTGGGGAGTCATAGAGATCCCACCTTTGGCGGTCACCGAAGACTTCTATGTGTTATTTTATGATCGCGGAGGAATGGTGGTTGGCATGGAATATAACAACGGAACTGGCAACTCCTTCCTGTACGGCAATGGAATTCTCACGCCGGCACAATGGACCACTGAGGCCAATGAGACGATCGGAATCAACTGGATGATAGAGGCTGTGGGCAAGTGATATAGACGATGTTTGAGTCTCGAGTTGTCTGCATCTGCGGCCTTCCAGGAATTGGAAGCGTGGGAAAAGTGGCTGCCGACTACCTAAGTAATGCTCTGAAATGCAGTAGCATTAAACCGTTCTATTCCCACAGCTTCCCGTCTCAGGTAATGGTTTCTGATGGCCTGGCGGAACTCATGCACGCAGAGCTATTGCGTTCCCAAGACAAGGAGAACATATTCGTGCTCTCCGGGGATACCCAGCCCCTGGATGTGCAGGGGATGTATCAGCTGGCAGGAGAGATTTTGCAGGCAATAGAATCTGAAGGGGTAACGGATGTAATAACCCTGGCCGCATTTGTGGGAGATGCGACTGCGAAGATACTCGGCTCGGCAACAGATCCTGAATCGGCAGCTGTTCTCCATGATTCTGGGATTCCCCTGCTACGCAGCGGAGCTATCGGCGGTATGAACGGCCTTTTGGCAGGGCTCGCGCCTCTCTATAATATGAGAGGCTATTGCCTGCTGGGAACAAGCTCCGGAGCCGATCTGATAGATATCGCCGCGGCCACAAACCTTCTTTATGCCATTAGAGATCTGTTCAAACTCGATCTGGATTTCTCAATGATGGAGTCGATCCTCGATGAGCCGGATGAGCCCGTCCCGGAAGAAGTGGACATGAACTATTGCTAAATCGGCCTCGCTACCAGCGATCCCCTTGGAACTGCCATTTTAGCCGCCACAGGCTCGCACTTGGCACGCAGGATGTAGATCAGCCTACCCTTCAACCTCTGATCGAACTCGGACATGGTCTCGAAGTTGCCCATGCCCTTGGACAGTATCAGCCATTCCGGATCGAATAGGAGGACCGAGGCCTCTGGGCTCAGGTGCTCTAGTGCCGTTCCCACCACATTGCCGGTTGGTATCACATCCACATCCGAGAAGCTCTTCAATTCATCGGCGGTGACATCATTGATGATGGGCTCGGACTTCGATCCCACAACCACGGTCTTGCCCATCTCCTTTAGCTTCTCGATTACGAATAGATCGAATATGACCTCGCCGCAATTGTCTGTCAGATAAAGTATCTTGTCAAAAGACTGGAGCCGTCTTTTCAATTCAGCCATATCCGCATGCAGGTTCTCTTGAAGGGTATCAGCAAAGACCCTGCCGAATGTCAGGTTATCAAAATCGTGGCCCTTGACCCCAAACTCCATGGAGTTGGCCGCCGAGGCAATTCTGATCAGGGCCTCGATCTTGTCCTGGGACTGTTCATAGAACTCCATTGCCCGCGGCAAGAGGTCCCTTGCCACCTGATTGCTCTCCTCCTTCAGTTCCCGATATGGATCTGAGCTTCCGCTTCGCCTTTTAATGATGAGCTCTCTTTCTGTGCCCATAAGAGCCGGAACACCGCCCTTATGGCAGGCCATGAAGTCCAGCAGCTCCTCTACTGCCGCTTTCTTATCCTCCTCCCGGGTGAAGACCATATCGCACTCGAACTTCGCCCGGTCCAGAAGGCAGGGATAACAGTTGGAGGCCACCCTCAATACGGCCACCTTCCCGACAGCACCCGAACGATATCGGGAATGACCCTCTCACCTACGTGCACACAGGATCCGCCGCTGAGAACGAAGACCAAACCCTTATCGCCCACAGCTTCCTTTACTATCTGAGCCATCCGGGGATAGGCCTCGAAGGTGAGGTTGAACCCACCGTAGTCGTCCTGATGGGAGTCGTGTCCAAAGATGACAAAGGCTATCTGAAAGTCGAAGTCTCTTGCCAGCTCCAGACTGCTCTTGAGGGCAGAGAGGAATCTCTCATTATCTGCTCCGAAGGTGAGGCCGATATCGTAATTGTTCCTCAGTGGATCATGCTCCTCACCGGTGCCGCTGTGCAGGTTGATGTGAAATACATCTGGATCGTCCCTGAAAAAGTCGCGCGTACCATCGCCGAAATGGGGATCCACGTCCACTATGAGAAAGCGCTCGAAGCCCATCTCCTCAAGGCGCAGTATGGCGATCGCTACGTCGTTGAAGTAGCAGAATCCCCAACAGCTTCCTCTTGAAGCATGGTGCCCGGCGGTTCCGGTGAAGGCGAAAGCGGACTCTGCCTGGCCAGAAGCCACCATCTCTGCGGCCATCATCACGCTCCCTGCGGACAAAATGGCCACATCCCGGTATTGATCCGTCTCCATGTTGGCCATGTGCGCCTCGGTATGAGCCTTCGCCACCAGCTCTATAGGAGCGGGTTTGGCCCGAAACACCTGTACCTCAATCCCGTCAACCAGCCCGGACTCCATCAGCTTCTCGAAGGATGGCTGAATCCTCTCCTTCAGAACGCTAAAGCCATGCCTGCCGAAATCCTCATGATATGTAATTGCAACCTTCATAGGGCGACCCCCAAATTCTAAAGCTCGGTTATGCGGGGATACCTCTCCAGCAGCATTCCTTCTACCACTATTGGCATAGACCTCTTGGCATCCCTGACTGCGCTATCCAGCTCCCAGTCTGATGAGGAGCAGATGGTGATCAGAGGCTCGCCTTTCTTTACCCTCTCACCCATCTTCTTGTGGATTATGACTCCCGCTTTCTGGTCCGAGGGAGCACCAGCCATGCGAGCCAGCTCTACAAGGCGTTTATTGTAGAAGGCCACCACATATCCTCCTGCCGGAGCTAAAATTTCCTCGCAGTTCTCGCCGATGACGATATCCTCGCTCTTCACATTGGGATTGCCTCCCTGGGCTGCGATGATCTCCATCAGCTTGGCATGAGCCTTTCCACTGCTGAGGATCTCTTCTGCAGCAGCGTAGCCTTCTCCCCGTCCTGCCACTCCGCCCATCTCCAGCAGTATGCCAGCTAACGAGAGGCTCTTCTCCCTCAGGCTATTTGGACCCGGCTTATTCTCCAGAAGGGTAAGCGCCTCACGCACCTCCAGAGCCGGTCCTATGGTTCTGCCCACGGGAGAGCCTCCAAAGGTCATGGCGCATTCCACCCGAATTCCCAGCTTATCACCCAGGTCTATCAGGTCCTTGGCCAGGGTCCTGCCATCCTCTGCCGTGGGCAGCTTTGTGCCCGGCCCTACGGGCATATCAACTACCACTGCGTCAGCGCCTACAGCCCCTTTCTTGGCCATGATGGAGGCCAGCATCTGGCTGTAGGGGTCTATGGATAATGCATACTCCGCTTTAATCAGCTTATCATCTGCAGGGGCGATATTGGTGGCTCCGCCCCAGACTATGACGCCGCCCACCTTCTCTGTGATCTCCTTGATCTCTGCCGCACTGAACTCCACCGGGGCCAAGACCTCCATCAGGTCGGCTGTACCGCCCGCCCCGGTTATGGCCCGAGAGCTGGTCTTGGGAATGAGAAGGCCTGCGGCTGCCACTATGGGCACAATGAGAAGGGATACTTTGTTGCCGGGAACGCCGCCAATGCTGTGCTTGTCCATGACCGGATGGGTGTCGAAGTGAATCCGCTCACCAGTCTCGATCATCGCTTTGGTCAGCCAGACCACCTCCTCAGAGGGCATGTTATGAATGTAGGAAGCGGTGACATAAGCAGCAAGCTCAATGTCGCTGAGGTTGTTGTCCACGATATCCTGCACAATGGTTCGGATCTGATCCTCGCTCAGCTTCTCGTTATCCATCAAGCTTTTGATATGACAGATGGAAGCAGGCCTCGGTGCAGGCAGGATATCCACATCCACCGGATTATTGAGATCCTTAAGAGCCTCGGTGAAGATACCGATCTCCCCAGGCTTGACCATCTGCGTAGTGGTATCAAGCAGGGCGGTGGTTGCAGCCCCCTTGGCCCTCACCCGGACCCGGTCTCCAGGATTCAAGCCCCTCTCCCGGGCATCAACGATATTGAGCATGACTTTATGCTGACCTATCTCTATGTCAAAGGGTCGAACTAGCAGCATTTTTATAACCTCTTTTGAGTAGCTTTTTCAAGCAGCGAAAGCGATCTTATCCATTCTCCCCGCGCTTCGCGGGTGGTTCCCACCACAAGCCGAAGACCGTTGGCAGTCTCCTCCAGTACGCCCTTGGCTTCTATCCTCTCTCCAGGGAGGGCCTGGCCGGCGTAGGTATGAGTGAAACAGAGAATCTCCTTTACCTCCGGATGATCCAGCCGGAAGATGGCGGGGCTGTCAAAGGCGAACTCGCAATCTGTAACCTGAGCCTCGACCAGCCCCTGGCCGACGGGACGGCCCTCATCCAGCGGCTGGATCTGGTTCCAGTCACGGGTGAAGAGCAGATCGAAGTAGGTGCCGTCGATCATGCCCCGGTTTCCTTTTCTCTTCTCATGGAGCATGAACTCCTCCAGGCTGATCTCGGGTTTTCTCTTGGCGTAGATTTTTTTCCAGGTATCTTCATCCAGGTCCTGGATGACACCCTCTCTCTTTGACCGGTCCACAATATCCCTTGCCTTCCACCACATGGGACCATAGACCACGAAATCGATATCCGAAGCAGGTGCCTGCAAGCCTATGAGCCTGGAGCCAGTGATTCCCATCTCCTCCCAGGGAACACCCGCTTGATTGAGGATGAGGGCGATTTTCTCCGTCTTGGGATCCATCTTGACCACAGCTCTCAAGCCCTGGGAGGGATCATAGAGCTGGAGTACATCGGATTCAGGGACCACATGAAGGTCCTGAATATAATCCGGCCTATTCTGGCGCAAGAACTCGAATGCCTGGTCGAAGTCCATCTTTCGGTAGCGTATGCCTCTGGCAGCACGCTCTCCTGACGGGTCGGGAATGTAGCGGAGCAGGGAGCGGAGGCCGTGAGGGTGGTTGTAGTCTGAGACAGCAAATATCCAGCCCTCATTGGTTTCGAAAAAGTCTCTGATCCGGGCCATCACTTTATCGCCTTCAGCGCTTTGTCCAGACCAGCGCCCGGCCGGATGATCTCTCTTTTCTCCAGGTCCAGGAGGGTTGAGGGCTGGCAGTATTTGCATCTGCCACCGTCCACCACCAGCTCCACCCGATCTTCTATCTCTTTTGAGACCTCCTTAGCGCTCACCGGCGCTGGCTGGCCGGTGCGATTGGCGCTTGTGGAGGTGATCGGTCCGGCCTTATCGATTATCCTGAGGGCAGACTCATGGTCCGGGAACCTGATGCCTACCAGGGATGAGCCGGCGGTGAGAATGTCCGGAACTATGCTCTTTTTTCGCAGCAGGATGGATACTGGTCCCGGCAGAAGATCCTCCAAAATATCCATGTCCTCATCGCGAACCTCGGCCACGTCTCTTAGCATCTCCAGGCTCGAGACCGCCAGAGAGATGGGCATGGAAAGAGGCCTTTTCTTGATCAGAAAGACCCTCATAACTGCCTGCTCGTCCAGAGCATTGGCCCCCAGGCCGTAAACGGTCTCAGTGGGATAGACTACCACACCCCCTCCAATGATAAATCGAGCTGCACTGGATATCATGGATTATTTCCGCTTGATGTTGGCTACATCCCCTAAAGTGAGCCCCCTGCCGGAGCCTCCGGACTTGACCTGAGCCTCGCTGGCCTGATCGGTGAGCTTGATCTTAAGCTCCCTCTCCAGCTTCTTTCTGACTTCATCCTCAGGCGAGATATCCTCTCTCTCGATCTTCTTCAGGAGCGTGGCCTTCTCCTTGATCCTCGCTCCCAGCTGCTCTGGCGTGAGTCCCAGGCCCTCCCGAGCCTCTCTGATCCTGCGCCCGAAATCCGGAACCAACTCCACCAAATCCTTGAACTGGTCGCGTGGTTTAGGCCTCATGACGGTGAAGGCCCTCTCCACAGGAACCATCTTCCGCGGAACTGGTGTCCATTTGTCCTCTGGTTTTCCGAAGCGCGCACAGCTCTTGCAAACTTCCATAGTTGATCGGTCAATAACGATCTTTTGGGGTGAACCTGAGATTTCGGCGCCGCAAATCTCACATTGCTTCTCGGTCATTTCGGAAACCTTTATACGGGTCAAAGTTTAATAACCTTTGTAATTATGGATAGTGGAGAAGGCATGAATGAGTCAGGAGCTGGCGCGGATTTCTCGCGCTACATCCTGGACCGGATGCGCCAGCTGGAGGAGCGTAACCTGGCGCTGCGTGAGCAGAAGGACCGCGTGGAAGGCGAGAAGAGGCTTATAGAGAACCAGAAGCTCAAGTTCGAGCGTGAGGCCCGGAAGCTCAGAAGCGAGCTGGAGCGCCTGCGCGTCGGTCCGATGATCGTGGGAACCATCGTCGATGTTCTGGATGAGAACCGGGTTATCGTCAAGAGCAGTACCGGCCCCAGATTCGTTGTTAGTTTATCCCAATTCATAGAGGAGGAGATAAAGGTCGGGGCTCAGGTAGGCTTAAACCAGCAGTCATTTGCGGTGATGTGTGTTCTGCCCTCTCCCCGCGACCCAGCGGTATTCGGCATGGAGATCGAGGAGGCTCCAGATGTACAGTTCTCTCAGATTGGCGGTCTGGACACCCAGATCTCTGAGATCAGGGAGATCGTGGAGCTTCCCCTAAAGCGGCCGGACCTTTTCACCTCGGTCGGAATCGAGCCGCCCAAGGGCGTCCTGCTGCACGGCCCACCAGGCACGGGCAAGACCATCCTGGCCAAGGCAGTTGCTCAGAGCACAGAGGCCACATTCATGCGGGTGGTAGGCTCGGAGTTCGTGCAGAAGTACATCGGAGAAGGGGCACGCCTGGTCCGCGAGCTGTTCGAGCTGGCTAAGAGCAAGTCCCCAGCGATAATATTCATCGATGAGCTTGACGCCATCGGCGCCCGCCGCATGGATGGTGCGACCAGCGGAGATCGCGAGGTTCAGAGGACCTTGATGCAGATCCTGGCGGAGATGGATGGCTTTGATGCCAGGGGAGAGGTCAAGCTGATCGCCGCCACCAACCGTCTGGATATGCTCGACCCCGCTCTCCTCCGGCCGGGGCGATTCGACAGGGTGATTGAGATCCCCCTGCCCAGCAAGGAGGCGAGGGAGTCCATTCTCAAGATCCACACCAAGGGTATGAACCTGGACCGGGGCGTTAACCTGCGGCTGATAGCCGAGCTATCCGAGGGGTCAAGCGGAGCTGACCTGAAGGCGCTCTCCACAGAGGCGGGCATGTATGCCATTCGGGAGGAGCGGACCACCGTCTACCAGAGCGACTTCGAGAGGGCGGCAGCCAAGATCCTGCTCAAGGATAGGAACCATATGGCTGAGCCTGAGGGGCTCATTCAGCAGTACATCTGAAGCATCGAGAAGCACGAGCGCAATTGAATTCCCAAGACCGTGATCAGATCAGGCAACCAGTTCATCGCCGGCCGCTCCGGCGGAGTGGTCGGGGCGATCATTCCCTGGCGCAGCGGCTTTGCCGGCGTGGCTCCTGCCCATATTTTTCAACAGGTGGGGACAAGAGAGTTGAGAGTGGGTGGGATCACCTGCCGGGTTTCCTATATTCCGGATGATGCCGATCTGGCCTTTTTTCCCATTCCCGCTCCCTGCCAGTTGACGGCTCTGGGCAAGCCTCATCCGGGCGATGCAGAACTCGTGAACGCCCGCCATTCCATCGCCTGCCGGATATCCGATTCTTCCTGGTCGATCGTATATGTCATCCTTCCTCCTGGGGACCTGCCGGGACCGGGGGATAGCGGCTCAGCCCTGGTGCAGGATGAGAGGGTTGTAGGGCTGCTGCTCTCCATAAACATGCACACCTGCAGGGGGACAGCGGTCTCGGCGGAGATGATCAAAAGGGAGATAGTTTAAGGTAGAATCCTATCTTCTATAGGGCTTTTACACAGTCATGCCCAAAAACCACGGGCAATTTCCTCATATAGCCGCCAAAAGAGTATCGAAGCGTTCCTCTGGGGCGGAAATCTCATCCTCTTTCAATGCACTTATATCTGTTTGAATTGCCTCTTTGATAAATGATGAAACACATAAAATTCATAGTGCTGCTGAGCCTTTTTGCCATAGCAGCCGCCGTGCTGGTCCTGCCCTGCAGCTCCGAAAAAGATATCTTTGGAGCTACAAATGAAGTCATAAGCCTGCCCGAGCCCGAGATCGATGGCGGCATATCCGTTGAGAAGGCTCTCGCAGAGAGGCGATCGATCAGGAGCTTTACAGATGAGCCTATGACCCTAGAAGAGGTCTCTCAGCTCCTCTGGGCCGCACAGGGCATAACAGACGATAAAGGCCACCGCACGTCACCATCCGCCATGGCATCCTATCCCCTTGAGGTCTATCTGCTGGCGGGAAATGTCACCGGCCTCTCACCCGGGGTCTATCACTACTCGCCAGAGGGCCACAGCCTCTCCACTATTTCCGAGGGAAATAAAATAGATCTGCTATTCAGCTCATCCATGAGAGGAAGAGCAGATTGGAGGGCAGGCTCTCCAGCAGTCTTCATGGTGACCGGAGCCTTCGACAGGATCAACAGGGATGGCCAGGACCTGGGCCGGTTTGCTTACGTCGAGGCGGGAACAGCATCGGAAAACCTGCTGCTGGAGGTCGTATCCCTGGGACTTGGCGCCACTTACACGGCATCATTTGACGAGGAAATGGTAAGAGAGTATCTGGAGCTTCCCGAGAATGAGACGCCCATTGCGGCCATACCTGTGGGTAGGGCAGCCTGAGATCACGGAATCCCAAAACCGTACAGCCTTGGATTAACAGAGCTAGCGTAGCTTTAGAAGAAAATACAGTGAGCCCATGCCAGTCAAGACACCAGGTACACCCCGGCAACGATCAGTACCGTCGCCCCGATCTTCAGCGCAATCGTCCTGCCGTCTGAGTCCTCAACCAGCATCCCGGGCAAGAAGAAGCCCAGAATCAGCACATAGATCAGGGTGATGAAGGGCTGCAGAGCGGAGACGCTCGATACCAGGGCCACTGACCCCAGGGCATAGGCAAATATGAGCGATCCCCTCCCCAGGAAGTCGAACAGCTCATTCAAGAAAAGAATCGAGATCAGCCTCGGACCGGATCGGAAATAGCCCCCCACCTCGCTTCGAACCTCTCCTCTGGCCAGGAAGGCTAAGACTGCTACCAGGCTGCCGAGCGACGACCAGACGATCAGATGCCACTCGGTCATGTAGTCGAGCAGGTACTTGGAGGCCAGGGAGTAAGCGGCAGTGAAGACCCAGAAGACTGCCATGTACTTCAGAGCAGGTGAGATCCTGCCTCCTCCGGCGATTCTTCCAGGATGGGAGGCCGGGCGGTAGGAGATGAGCAGAGCAGCTAAGACCAGCAGGGCACCGCCCGCATAGTCAGAGGGCTGGAGGGTCTCGCCCAAAAGGAAGAACTCCCCCAGGAAGACGAATACCGGAAATACGTAGACCTGGCCGGCAATCCTGCTCGTCTCCTCCACCTTGAGGGCGCGCAGGTACGCCGCCCAGAGGATCACCTGCACCACCCCGATGGACAGGGCATAGAGGCTCTGAGGATAGACGAACTCCAGGCCGGCATAGGCCAGGACGGGCAGGAGGAATACCTGCTGAATCACCACCAGGACGAATAGATATGCCAGGATATTGCGAACATACCTTCCCAGGTAGAACTTGTCTATGATCCCCGTGACCGCCAGGCAGGCGGCTCCAGCAATAGAGAATGCAAACCAGTCCACGAGGATCTCTCCCGCCAAAGGAAGTGTTATGGATTTCCCATATCTAGATTCAAATCTTATGATCCCCTGGCAGTTGCTTTAATCAGGCCGTATAATGCCTCGTTCACGGGAACTGCGATAGAATGCTCCTCGGCCTGGCGGACGATATAGCCGTTTATGGAATCGATCTCCGTGGTCTTGTTTTTCAGGACATCCTGGAGCATGCTGCAGCTGTTCTCCCCCGTCTTCTCGGCCACGGAAAGGACCAGCTCGAGGACAGCATCGGGATCGAAGTCCATTCCCAACTCTTGGGCCACTGCCACCCCTTCTCTGACCACTCGCTCCACTGTGCCGCCCAGCACCTCGGATAAGATGATGCCGTTTTTTTGCCGGGTCAGGGCAGCGAGGGGGTTTATCACCGAGTTGATAAAGAGCTTATTCCATTGCTGCCTCTTGAAATCTCCTGAGAACTCGATTTGAAATTCCCGGTCTTCGAACCGGGCTTTCATGAACTGCTCCAACTCCAGAGGGAGATTCTTTTCGATAACCGTCGTACCTTTGCCCTTCAGCTCAATTTTGCCCTCCCTGGCGAGCTTGACCCCATTGGATGTGATCCCCTCAATAATCCTTCCAGATGCTTGGGGGACCTGAGACTCGAAAAGCTCCCTGTTCCCCATGCCGTTCATCAGCAGGAGGAAAAGGGCGTTTTTCAGCTTACCATCGAGGAGGCCCGATTGGACGAGCTCCTGGCAGAGCTTCTCCAGCGAATAGGTCTTGACGCATATCACCACCAAATCCGGATGAAAGTCCGATCTGCCAAGCTCTTCAAGGTCGGTGAACAGGTGACCGAAATAGACCAGCGTCTTGCCATCGGGAGCCTCCACCTCCAGGCCCTCGGAGCTGATCCTCTCCATATGCCCCATTCTTCCCAGCAGAGCCATATTCTCCACCCCGCCACCATCTGAAGAATGCGCATCGGAGAGCAGATAACCCATGAGGGAGCCTATCGCTCCTGCTCCGTATATCAGGATATTTTTAGGTTCAATTTTATTATCGATCATTGAGCTCACCCCTCTCACTCTATCACCTCCTACTCTGTCATCCCTCATTCTAGAATCTTCCTGAAGCTCAACGATGCAAGGGCGAAGACCACCATATCGAAGACCAGTATGGCCAGCACATCTACCAGAATGTTGCCCAGCTCCCCGCTGATCATCAGGCCCCTTATCGCATCCACTGCATAGGTGAGGGGATTGAGCACGGCGAACAGCTGCAGAGCAGAGGGCATCATATCTATGGGATAGAGGGCATTGCTGGCAAAGAAAAGAGGCATGATCAGGGCCTGGCCCAGCCCCATGAACCTCTCCCTGGTCTTCATGATGGAGGCAACCAGGATGGAGATGGCAGCAAATCCTCCCGAGACCAGAAATAGGATCAGAAATGCTGCTGCTATGTAAAATGGATTGGCTATGAATTTAACCCCCAGCAGTATGGCAACGGGGAATATTATCAGGGCCTGGACTACCGCTCGCACACCGGAGGCAACCGACCGGCCGATGACCGTGGCATAAATGGAGGTGGGTGCCACAAGAAGCCTCTTTAAAATTCCAGTCTCCCTCTCCCAGACGATTGTCAGGCCATAGAATACAGAGACGAATATGGTGGACTGGAGCAGCACACCTGGCGTGATGTAATCGATATAGGGCAGCCAGCCGGTGGGTATGGCATTGACCCGGCCCATGATCGTTCCGAAGACGCCCAGCCACAGTATGGGCTGCACTGCCCGGGTGTAGATCTCGGTGCGGTCATGCCTGAGCCTTCTGATCTCCAGCTCAATCATGGCAAACATCTCCCTGATCGAATCATCTGGAGCCATATTAATCATGCCTGCAGTGCTTTTTCGGCCGGGTCCTCTCCCTTGCCTTTGAAACGGATTGCACCGGCGTATTTGAGGAATACGTCATCCAATGTAGGCTTGGCAGTGCAGATTCTCTTCAGGGATACGCCCTCGTTCCTCAAGACATCCAGGATTAAAGGCAGTTTGGTCTCCGAGTCCTCGACCACTATCTCCAGGTGGGAGTTATTATTGATTGCACCCCGGACAAATGCCAGATCCCTGATGCTCTTCAGAACCTGCCCATCGATCCTGCCATCTGGATAAACCTGAATGATCTCGCTCCTTAAAGATTGCTTGAGCTCGCTTGCCGTTCCGGATTTCACAATGCTGCCCTTGTTTATTATGGCTATCTCATCGGAGTAGAGGTCTGCCTCATCCATATAATGAGTATTGAAAAATACTGTAGTGCCATACTCCTTCTTGAATGAGATCAGGTTCTCCCAGACTGTCTTTCTTGCCGACGGGTCCAGGCCTATCGTCGGCTCATCCAGAAATAGAATCTTGGGCCCTACCAGAAGGGCGCAGGCGATCTCCAGCCGCCGCACCATCCCTCCGGAGTAGCTCTTGACCATCCTGTCCGCCATCTCCTCGATGCCCATGCTCTGCAGTGCATCCTGTATCCTCTTCTGCCTCATTCCAGCTGGAACGCCATAGATCTTGGAATAGACCAGCAGATTCTCATATCCGCTGATATCCAGCCAGACGCTGGTCTCCTGAGGCACATAGCCGATGATCCTTCTTATTTCTTGACCATTCCGAACCGCATCCAAGCCGAAGATGGATGCTTGGCCCGAGGTCGGCCTGATCTGGGTGGTCAGTATCCTCATCAAGGTGGTCTTGCCAGAACCATTTGGACCGAGAAAGGCGAAGACTCTGGTTGCCTCTACCCTCAGATCGACCCCGTCCAGGGCTCTGATCTTGCCGTTATAAAGTTTAAAGAGCCCTCTTACATCAATTGCAGCTGTCACTTCATCTTCATCCCTCTCTTCTTTTCAACCTCTTTTGAACATTCCATTTTTTTACAATTTATTACAATTATTTGCTATCGTAATTGTTTCACCACAATAGATCATGGATTAGATTTAATCTTTATTAACTTTTCTGTAGAAAAAAGATTTAAATATGGCAATAATACCAAATACGTATCACCTGATAATGGTGCATTATGTGATTTATTTAGCCATTACTTGCACGAGCTCTACGGAGGACAGCCAACACCCAGCATCGAGCAATTTATGCTACAAATTTAAAGATAAATCTTAAATAGACTGATGTCAATTGCATAGGATCAGAGGAATTCGTATGAAAATGAGGTATCAGACAATAACCATGGTCCTTCTCCTGGCTCTGGTTCCGGGATTGGCCATGGCGGACAATGCATTAATGAAAGCGCTGGGAGGCAAAGCCGCCCAGAAGGCGATGCAGGATCTGGGATTCGAGAAGGGAGATGCTAATGTCCTGGCTTTAACCGATGCCGGGCATGCCATCGTCGATGGCCAGACATCTCAAGCCGCGATCAAGGGAATCACAAATGAGAGCGGAAACAGCATCGGCGATGGAAACCTTTTCAGGCCTCTGCGCGCTCACTGGAAGCCCCTCTGGTTCTACTTCTTCGATAAATCCACCGGCGAAGCAGTGTATCTGGAGGCAAACTCCAAGGCCCTGAGCAAGAGTCTCGATGAGTTTCTTGACTTGCCGGACAATCAGGTATTCAGCAAGATATCAAAAGCCAACGTGGATATAGAATATCTGCAGAACCATACCGATGAAGGCAATGTCACCTTCAACGATAAAGCCTTCAACGGCAATGAGTTCGGACTTGTGGCAATGTCCAATGTCTGGGCAAGGGGAGCATCCTATGACTTCCTCCAGGCCACTGCATTCCACGACCATCTATGCCCCGGAGTCACCAGCGGCCTTCATATCGCTGAGTTTGTCGAGGAGAAACTGCCAATAACCAATAGCAGCGAGAGCTATAAGGTCATCTCATGCCCCAACTGGTGCAAAGAGGACCTATTCCAGATGCGCTGGGATGCCACTCCAGGAAAGAGCGGCATGTTTGTGATGGCCCTGACGGATGCCGAGAAGAAGGCAGTGCCCAACGTCGCCGGCATCTACATACGCTGGAATGATACTGCCAAAGAGGGTGATGCACTGGTGCTGGCCTACAACTTCAGCACTGTAGATCTGCCAAAGTGGACAGGCCCCTCCTGGGGATCGAAGATATACCAGGACATCGTCCTCATGCCATATGAAAACAATCCAGAGGCGTTCATAACCGTCCTCAAGGAATTCAAGGTGGATGCTGCCAAGCTGGCTAATCTCCAGAATGCCGACATGCATCCTCTGAAGGTTGCGGGCGTGATGTGAGACAAAAAAAAATGAAAACCGGCCACATAGGCGAGGGATATACCGTTAACAGCGCCCGGTACATTGAGAACCGGAAGCTTAACGATCTTCTGGATCAGGAGGTCTCTGAGATGGATCCTGTCAAGCGGAAAGAGTTGTTAAACGAGGTTCAGAAGGTCTATGCACAGGATCTGCCCGCCTTGCCCCTTTATTATTCAGATTCGTACTGGGTTCATGATGGCAAGGTGGATATGTACTACACCAAGCAGGGAATCGCAAACGGCATACCTATCGCCCAAAACAAGTTGTCTTTTGCAGAGTGATATGCATCTCAGGAGGCGAGCGCGCGGAAATTTGCTCGCCTTTTTTATCTGAAGAATTGAAAATAAAGAGAGAGTATTGCAGGAGATTGTCATGATCTTGAAATCCAATCAAAGGGAGAATATCATTCCACTACCAGTAGTACTGATTTCGACTTTATCCCAAGACAGAGTGAGAAATGCTGCTCCCTGGTCAAATTTCACGCCCATTTTGCGCCCTCTGGAGGAGGTCATCCTCGCTTCCTGGATCAAGCGCGACACCCTGGAGAACATCCGCCGGACGGGAGAGTTTGTGGTGAATATCCCGCAGATGGGCATGGAGGATGCGATTATGATCTGCGCCAGAAGCTATCCTCCCGGGGTGGATGAGTTCTTAGAAGCGGGACTTGAGCCCCACCCGTCCACAAAAGTCAAGGCTCCTGGAATCGAGGGCTGCCTGGCCTGGGCGGAGTGCGTTTTAGAAGAGGAGCTGGTCAGGGAGAAGTTCGTTCTCATCATCGGCAAGGTGGTGCACCTGGAGGTTGATGAACGGTTCTTTGATGCTGATGGAAGCATGGACTTTCAAAGGGCAAGGCCCCTGTCAGTAATGCTGGGCAAAGACGGCATGAGCTTCACTTATCCGGCTTTTTCCGGCAGGTATGCGGAGTATAGGGAGATGTTTCAAGCATCTGCTGCCCGGCGAAAAGGTTGATAGCCGGGCGCTGCTCCTAAAAAGAGACGACGAGCAAGTTCTATTTTCTGCTACGCCCTTGCTCCCCGGATCTGCCGCAAGGGCATTATCACCGGTCGGTCGGAGAGGCTCCTCACCGCCGCCTCCACCCGATAGACCTTTGCTATGTTCTCCTCGGTGATCACCGATTGGGGATCGCCAGCGGCTATTATCTTGCCTCTATTCATCATAATGATCCGGTCGGAGTAGTAGGAGGCGAGGTTCAGATCATGCAGGGCCATGATGGCAGTGATCTCCTTTTTCTTGACCACATCCCGAATGATGTTCATCACGTCCAGCTGATGCCAGATATCCAGGTTGCTGGTGGGCTCATCCAGGAGCATCACCTCTGCCTCCTGGACCAACGCTCGGGCGATCAGGACCTTCTGCTGCTGGCCGCCGGAGAGCTCACTGAAGTTGCTCATAGCCAGCCTCTCGATATCAAGAAGCCTCAAGACCTCCCAGACCTTATCCTCGTCCCTCTCACTGCCCAACCAGCCGATATGGGGCCTCCTGCCCATCAGAATGGTGTCGAAAACATTGGTGGGAAAGATCCTCACAGAGCTCTGGGGAACATAGGAGAGATATTTGGCCATATCCATCCTGGTCATCTTGGTCACATCCTTCCGGTTGATGAGGATGCTCCCCCCCTGAGGGGCAAGAATCCTGTCAATGCACTTGATCAGTGTTGACTTGCCAGAGCCGTTCGGCCCAACGATGGTGACCAGCTTTGAAGGGGCGATCTCGAAGTTCACATTTTGAAGTATCTTGCTGCTGTTATAGCCAAAATCCATATCCTTGGCCTGAAGCTTGATCATCATGTCCAAAACTCCTTTCTCTTTCCTTTCATCATCAGATACATGAAGAACGGGACTCCCACAATCGATGTCATGATCCCTGTGGGTATGATGGTGGGGGCGATCAGATTCATTCCCGCGGCATCGGCAGACATTAAAACCAGTGCTCCCAGCACTCCCGAGGCGGGGATGAGGAAACGGTGGTCTCCGCCAATGACCATCCGGGCCATGTGAGGGGCGACCAGCCCCACAAAGGCGATGGTCCCCATGAAGGAGACAATGGTCGCGACCAGCAGGCTGCTGACCACCATTATGAAGATGCGCGTCCTCTCAGCATTGACCCCGATGCTCTTGGCGGTCTCGTCTCCTGCCGTCATGATGTTCAGGTCCCAGCATTTGGTCATGAGAAGAGGAATACAGATGACGAATATGACCAAGAGTATCCTGGAGTTGGTCCAGGAGAAGGCAGCCAGGTCCCCCATTCCCCAGTTGGTCATAAGGCGAAGCTGCTCGTCGGTGGCGAAGTACTTGAGCAGCTGGCTGATCGCAGTGAAGAAGTAGTTGACTGCGATCCCTGCCAGGACCAGGTTCTCAGATGTCGCTCCTTTGATGGCGGCCAGGCCGATGATGAACAGAGAGCAGAAGAGGGCGCAGAGGAAGGCATTGCCGATTATGAAATAGGGACCGGCCAGAAAGGAAAAGCCGATGACTGCGGCCAGGGATATGCCAAACTGGGCACCGGCAGTGATCCCCAGGGTGAAGGGGCTGGCGAGAGGGTTCTTTAGGACCGCCTGCATCACGCAGCCGCATATCCCCAGCCCAAAGCCGGCCATGATTCCTCCCATGATTCTGGGAAAGCGGATGTTCCAGACCACCCGGCTGGTGAGCTCATCCACATAGAAGTGCTCCGGCCAGAAGCGGGCCAGGAGGGCAGAATAAGAATCGAGCACGGATATATCCAGGGGGCCGAGGGTGATTATGAGCCCGGTGAGAAGGACCAGAAGGCCGGCGATGCCCAGCACGAATAAGATTCTGATGAATTTGAATCTGTCATGGGCCAGCTCGTGGTTGCTCTTCTTGCCCGACCTCTTCGCCCGAGAGTAGCCAGCGTCGGGCTTGCCCCGGAAGAAGAGTGCCCGAAAGCTGGTCATTTATTGCTCACGGCCGCCCTGGCCAGCCCCATGAAAAGGGGAAGGTCTGAATTCCTGTGACCAGCGTCTGATCCGGTGGAGACCACTATCAGGTTCTTCTCTTTAGCGATCTCGGTCAGGGTCTGGTACTCCCTCAGCTTCAGAGCGCTCGGCTTGTCCTCGTACATATCTGCTGCCAGGTTCATCATCTTCGAGGCCTGATACTCTCCTTCTGCCAGGATGATCCGGGCTCTCTTCTCTCTCTCCGCCTCTGCCTGGCGGGCGATGGCGCGCAGCATGTTCTCCGGCAATGATACGTCCCTCATGGTGACCATCACCACGTGCATGCCCCAGGGACCGGTGGTCGAGTCCAGGATCTCCTTGATCCTCTTATTGAGATCGTCCCGATCGGAGAGGATGGTGTCCAGCTCATTCTGTCCCAGGATATCTCTCAGGGTGGTTTGAGCCAGAAGAAGGGTGGCGGCCTCGAAGTCCTCTACCTCGATGATCGCCCGAGAGGCATCCATCACCTTGTAGTAGATGACCGCATCCACCTCAAGGGTGACATTGTCCTTGCTGATAATCGTCTGTTTGGGCACATCAAGCTCTCGCACCCTCATGTCCACCCGGACCATCTTATCCACCAGAGGAATGAGGGGAAAAAGGCCTGGACCTCTCTCTTTCTTGATCTTGCCCAGGCGGAATATAACCGCTCGCTCGTATTGCCTCACCACCCGGATGCTCGAGGCCAGTATTACTATCAACAGAGCTGATCCGGCCAGAATGGGAATGGAGACCATTGTTTTGTCCTCCCCTGCATTTAATGATTGGACGCAGGCTGGTCCTTCTGCCAGGATATCATGGCCTGCTTATGATGGCGGTGCATGCACAGCCCCTGCTCACTTTCAGTCAGCTTCCCGGATAGAAACTCTCTCAGCTCGGGCTCTCTTTCCGCTGGTATTTCATGCATCTCCTTCCACTCGGCCACTGCCTCGTCAAGGTCCGAGTAGTGCTCGGAGGACTGCCAGTTCATGATCTTGATGTCGGCGAAAATTCCCATATCCGCCAGGAGGTTGTATATCACCAGGTAGTCGGCCGGGCCGCCGAAATGGTGGCGGGCCCTTTTGCCTCGCCTCAGGAAGTCTGCAAAGCCGTCATCTCTCCTCCGATCGGCGAATGTGAAGATATAGGCCGCCCTTTTAGCCATAGAGTCCATCTTGGCCAGGGACTCTCTCAGGTTCAACACCCCCAAAGAGTTGGAGGATAAGACCACATCGTGCGGCTCGATCTCGCCCTCAGCCAGCTCCTCCCAGCCATTATGGATGCAGCGAATGTTCTCTATGCCCTCTTTGGCCATGTTCTCCTCGAGGCAGGCCAGCATTCCCTTGGATTGATCAAGAGCAGTTACGCTCCTGGCCACCCGGGCCATAGGGATCGCCAGCCTGCCTGTGCCGGCGCCCACATCCAGTACTGTCTCATGAGGAAGGAGGCCGAGGGTGGCCACCTGATTTGTTGCCCTCTCGGGATTCTTCATCACCCTCTTGTTGAATCCTCGGGCCTTGCTATCCCAGTGGGATGCCAGATCCTGGCCGTCCCGGCCGTGATGGTGAAACCCGCCTGCATGGGTGGCCTTCCACAGCTCGTCCCAGTTAATGATTCCCGGCATGAGAGCACCTATTTCAGGCTGTCCAGGTACTCTCTTGGCCAGACCAGGTAATTGGCGTACTCGCTGAAGACGCCGTCCACTCCCAAGAAGGCCTTGAATATCTCATTGCCCTCTTTCTCCAGGTCGAGATCCTCAAACTCCTCCGGGTACATCACCTTGGCCATGTACATCATGTTAAACAGGTTTCTGTCAGGCGGAGTGCCCCGGCAGTGGGGATAGAAGCAGTTGAAGACGTTGCCTTCCTTTATGGCGTTGATGGAGGCCAGCTCAGGGCTGTTCTTGATGAAATCAAGGCCGGTATTGTTTCCCGCATTGCTGTTGGATATGAATATGAAGTCAGGGTTCCAGGCTATGATCTGCTCCAGGGCCACATTAACTGTGGAGCCGTTGATCTCCGAGGCGATGTTGTTGCCGCCGGCGATGGTCAGAGGATCGTATTTGGGTTCGGTTCTGGTGAAGTCCCGTCCCTCTTTGGGATCATAAAAGGCATTGCTTGCACCTCGGGAGGCGAAGTAGACCTTTGGCCGATCATCAGGATCTATCTCTTTTGTCACCGATTCGATCATTTCCACCTTGCCCTTGGCAAAGGCGATGAGCTCATCTGCCTGATCCCGAGCATCCAGGGCCTCGCCGGCCACGCGGATGCTATCGAAGTAGCCCTCATCGCCGAAGTTCCAGCCCTGTCCCCCAAGAACTACCACCGGGCAGCCGATCTTGTCCTCAAAGGCCTCTGCATCCTTCAGGTTTCCGCAGAAGATCAGGTCGGGCTCCAGCTTGGCGATCTCCTCGAAATAGATGTCGTACCTGGTGCTGATCTCGGGAAGGTCGGGCATCCGGCCGTCAATGATCGTCTCATAGCACTCCAGGCAACCTTCGGTGGTGTTGCTAAAGGTCATTGGGCAGAGGCAGGATTTGGTAGCCTGCTCACCGGCGACTAGCTTGTCTCCGTAGCCCAGGGCGATCACGATTCTGGCCTCGTCCGGGGCTCTGGTGATTATCCTCTGCGGGGATTCATCAAGAGTGATCTCCCGGCCCTGGGTGTCGGTAAAGGTCTTGGGGTATGATGCCAGGGCAGTAGAGCTCAGGAAAATTATAGAGCATATAAATAATATTATTATCGATCTATTCCAAAGGTTTCTTTTACT
>ENA-UOOR01001881-UOOR01001881.1-fermentation-metagenome-genome-assembly--contig:-NODE-1881-length-23052-cov-3.316259_pt1 | contig 23052 bp, 21 predicted proteins | sample MGYA00245780_ERZ724029 | MGnify/ENA primary metagenome ERZ724029 (study PRJEB28704, sample SAMN03018315) | fermentation metagenome | biome: anthropogenic terrestrial biome; feature: soil; material... | reverse complement strand
CTTAATGGGAACGCCGGCGTCCATCAGGGCCAGGGTGGAGCCGCAAATGGCTGCCTGACTGGTGGAACCGTTGGAGGAGAGAATCTCCGACACCAGACGGATGGCGTAAGGGAAATCTTCCTCATTGGGCAGAACAGGCTCCAGAGCTTTGGAGGCCAGAGCGCCGTGGCCGACTTCCCGGCGGCCGGGGCCCCGGGAGGGTCTGGTCTCTCCCACCGAGTAGGAGGGGAAGTTGTACTGGTGCATATAGCGGCGGAACTCCTCGTGATCCAAACCGTCCAGCTTCTGGCGGTCGCTCATGGGGCCAAGGGTGGCAATGGTCAGGCACTGGGTCTGGCCGCGGGTAAACATACCGGAACCGTGAACACGGGGGATCAGCCCCACCTGAGCATCCAGAGGACGCATCTCGTTCATGCCGCGGCCGTCCACCCGCTTACCCTGTAGCAGCCACTGGCGCACCACATGCTTTTGCAGCAGGTAGATGCCCTCGTCAATGAGGTAGAGCTGCTCGGGGTACTGGCTGTCAAACCGCTGATGAATTGCCTCCTTGAGAGGCTGAAGCCGGGCTTCCCGGACATTTTTGTCGTCGGTGTCCATGGCCTGCTGCATCTGGGTGGTAAACACATCCTTCAGAGCGGTGAGCAGCTCTTCGGGCACATTTTTAGGCTCAAAGGGAATCTTGGCCTTGCCAATCTGGGCCTGCACGCCTTTGATAAACTCTACCAGACGCTTAATCTCGGGGGCGGCGGCCTTGATGCCTCCCATAATCAGCTCCTCGGGAACTTCATAGGCGGCGGCTTCGATCATGCAGATGGTGTCGCCGTTGCCCACAATGGTGAGGAACATCTCGGAAGCTTCCCGCTGGGCTTCGTCAGGGTTGAGGATATACTCGCCCTCCACATAACCCACATTGACCCCGGCGATGGGTCCGTTCCAAGGAATGTCGGAGATGGAAAGGGCAAAGGAAACCCCCAGCATACCGGCGATTTCCGGCTGATAGTCCTGATTGGCCGACATAACGGTCATCACGACGCCTACATCGTTGCGCATATCCTTGGGGAAAAGGGGGCGGATGGGGCGGTCCACCAGACGGCTGGCCAGAATAGCCTTGTCGCTGGGGCGGCCTTCCCGCTTGAGGAAGGAGCCGGGGATTTTGCCCACGGCATAGAGCTTTTCTTCAAAGTCCACGGAAAGGGGGAAGAAGTCGATGCCTTCCCGGGGCTTGTCGCTCATGGTGACGTTGCAGAGCACGGTGGTGTCGCCGTAGCGGACCAAAGTGCTGCCACCGGCCAGAGCGCACATTTTTCCCACCTCAAACTGGATCGGCTTGCCGGCAAAGGTGGTTTCGAACACTTTAAAATTTTCGAACAAGATAAAGTCCTCCGTTTCGGTTGCCGGCCGGACCTTAGGTGAGCTTTAGCAATAAATCCAGTGGACAAGGGTGGGGTTTATCCCCTCGATTCACTGCTAAAAAAACACGCCAAGGCCGTCCGGAAGGGTGATTAGACCAAAAAAGAAAAAACAGGCACAAGACGTCCGGAATGCGGGCGCCTTGTGCGTCAGTGTTATCTTTTTAAGCCTGTTTCCTGCATAATCCTTTGTTCCGGGCCTTACTTGCGCAAGCCCAGCTTGGCAATGACAGAACGGTACAGCTCAATGTCGGTCTTCTGCAGGTAGTTGAGCAGTCCTCTGCGCTGTCCTACCATTTTCAGCAGGCCGCGGCGGCTGTGGTGGTCCTTCTTGTGGATTTTGAGATGCTCGGTCAGATCGTTGATGCGGCGGGTCAGAATGGCGATCTGAACCTCGGGGGAACCGGTGTCTTTTTCGTGACGGCGGTTATCCGCAATCACCTCGGTTTTTTGCTCCTTGAGCAGCATACTATCACCTCTAAAAAATATTCCCATGTCCTAGAAAAGGGTGGGTGAAAAGCTTTGTAAAAGCCTTTGCCCCTTATCCAAGAACAGGGTACCCGTAGAGTATAACATAACCTGACTGGGTTGTAAAGCAATCCTCTACAAAAACGGCCGGACGGTTACCCGTCCAGCCGCTGGTTTTCTCCGCGATGCAAACGCAAGACACGGCTTTGGACCGTGCAACTGTTAAATCACGGACGCACAAAGGCCCACGCGTAACGTGTAAAACCGGTGTTAGTATGAGCCGGTGCCGGCGCGTTTATACCACACCCGCCGGATTTTACAGTTTGTTCACGTTTTTGCATAAACCCGGCTCGTCGGGCAACAATACTTTAGCACGGGCATTGGGATGCCGTTTGCATCCCCACTCTGCCGGGCGCCGGCTTTCGGCGCAATCTTAAGGATAAGGAGTATTTTTATGCTGGATAAAATCGCGTTGATTCTGGTTATCATCGGCGCTATCAACTGGGGATTGGTGGGACTGTTCCGCTTTGACTTGGTCGCCTGGATGTTCGGAGGTCCCGCTGCCATTATCAGCCGCTTGGTCTACACACTGGTGGCCTTGGCGGGTATCTGGGCTATTTCCCTGCTTTTCCGGGACAGCGACCGGGAACATGTCAGAGACTGACAGGCTGCTTCACCGGGTCCGGGGCATGTGCCCCGGATCTTTTTTTGCAGCGATGGAACAGCGTCAATTCAAAGAGTTAGTTTGCCCCCTGTAGCCGGGATCATGCGGCAAAAAAGGCCGGATTCCCGCCCCTTCTATATCCCGATGCCTCTACTCCTGCTCCGAAAGTAGCCGAAGAGCACTTTTCACGTTTGTGTATTCCAGATTGGGGAGTTGCTCTGCCAGCGCTGGGATCTGCTCCCATAGGGCGCAGGCGGCGCAGGCATCCACCAGCAGCCGCAGAATACACTCCCGGGTGTATTCCGGGGCCAGTGTAGGGGCGGATTCCGGCAGGGGGAAAAGATAGCCCCGGCCGGAAGCCTGCCGCTTGGCCAGCGCCTGGTAGGTGTCGTCCCGAGGGGTAGTCACAGGGCTTTTTCGCAAATGGGAAAGAGCCCGCTCCAACAGCCGCAGGCTGGGTTCCCACTGGCCGGCTGCCACGTGGCACAAGGCCAGATTGTACAGGGCCGCTACATGGTATTCTTTTTCCCGGTACAGGCTGGAAAACAACAGATAAGCATCCGCGTGAGCCCCCCGCTCCAGCAGCTGGCACCCCAGCTCGAAGCGGCTGGAGAAGTTCCCTAAACCATCCATTTTGGGAATGCTTCCCAACAGAGCCATGTGAACCTTCCTCCCTTCATCCGAACAGCCTTGCCATGCCCCGCTCCTGTCCTTTTTTGAAACCGGTTCCGAATAGAAAGAAAGGGCTTGCTTGTGCTGCTTTGGAGTTATTGTACCACAGATTTGGTTCCTTCGCCACCGGGGGAGGGAAAAAACACCCCGGATCAAGGCGGTTTTCTGCCCAAAGGACGCCAAAAGCGGCATTCCACCGGAACGCCGCCTGCTCTTTTAATGTGCTGCATACGGGGAAGAAGCGGGCTGCCGCCAACAAGGGCCCCCCGTTCTTCCCCTCAAGGCCCCGGAAAGGGGCCTTTCCCGCGGGTGGGTTACTCCTCCCGGATAAAGTTGCGGTGTTCATCAAAGTGGGCGAAAATGGCTGTATTCCCGGTCAGGCGAAGCATCTCCTCCATCCTGCGCTCCTCTTCCTCCATGTAGAGAAGGTAGGCTTCCCCGGTTTTTTTGGCCCGTCCGGTACGGCCAATGCGGTGGGTGTAGTATTCGTTGGAGGTGGGGACATCGTAGTTGATGACGGCGTCCACATCGTCCACGTCGATGCCTCTGGCGGCAACGTCGGTGCTGACCAGAATCCGCAGCTTGCCCTCTTTAAAGTCGGCCATGATCTTGTTCCGCTCGTTTTGGGCAAGGTCGCCGTGGAGGCATTCCGCATCCAGACTCCGGTGCTCGATGAGCTGGCCCGCCAGCATTTGGGTGGTGTACTTGGTGTTGCAGAAGATCATCACACGGTCGTAGTCGTGCCGGGTGATGATGTCCGCCACGTTGGCCAGCTTGTCCCAGCCGGTGGTGAGCAGGGCGTACTGGGTGATGTTGGGGGCCGATGCCTTGACCGGCTCCACCACAATTTCCACAGGGTCCCGCTGGTACAGCCAGCTGATGTCCATCACCGGGCGGCTCATGGTGGCGCTGAACATCCCCATCTGCTGTTTGTTCTTCAGGCTGTCCAGAATTTTGGTGACATCCTTGTAAAAGCCCATATCCAGCATTTCGTCCGCCTCGTCCAGAACAATTCGGGTCACGTCCCCCAGACGGATGCTTTTGCGCTGAACGTGGTCCAGCAGGCGGCCGGGTGTGGCCACCACAATCTGGGGCTTTTTGTTTAGCTGGCTGAACTGCCGGCGAATGGGCTGACCGCCGTAGACACAGGCAATCCGCACCCAAGGCATAAACTGGGCCAGATCCCCCAAATCGTCGGTGATCTGCTGGGCCAGCTCCCGGGTGGGAGCCAAAATCAGAGCCTGCAGCGCTTCACCTTCCGGCTCCAACCCCATCAGCAGGGGGATGCCAAAGGCACAGGTTTTGCCGGTGCCGGTGGGAGCCTTTGCCACCAAGTCATGCCCCTCCACCATGGGGGGGATTGCTTTTGCCTGCACTTCGGTGGGCTCCACAAAGCCCATTGCCTCCACCGCCTTTAAAATTTCCGGGGGGAGATTCATTTCACTGTAACGCATACTTTCCTTTCTCTTGCCTGTAGTTGACCATAAGGTCATGTCTTTCTGATCCTATTGTAACAAAAGGCGGGGAAAGTCACAAGAGCAGAAGTAAATTTGCCCGCTCACGCACCGCACCGGGCCTTCCTCCGTGGAGAAAATCCGTGCGTTTGAATGTCGATAGACTTATAATACCCGATGGCCTCGTTTTTTGTCATCTCGCCGCTGAGCACCCGCAACAGTCGGGCAAAGGCGTCCTCCCCTACCTCCTGAATGCTCCGCTGGCCGGTGATCATGGTGCCTGCGTTGAGGCCCATGTCCTTTTCTATATGCTGGCAGGTAATGGAGTGGCCGCAGATTTTGATCACCATATGGGAGCCGAACTTCTCCACCAGTTCCTCCCGGGTGGTGGCCCGATGAAAATCAGAATGGTAATGTCAGCACCGGGTTAGTGTTTCTAGGCAAGATGCAGCAAAAAAGGAAGCGCCGCCTTGCAAGGTGAACAAAGTGTATACAGAGTACAAAGTTAAGGGTGATTTTTCCCATAATATAAATTATACTATAATGGGTTATAAAGAATCATGATTGCCAAACAGTCTGTAGCGAATGGAGCAAGAATAAGATGAAGAAAATGCAGGTAGGCATTCAAACCATCAAGGATCAGGTGTACAATGTCCTGAAGACCGAAATTCTCAATGGGGAGTTTGCCCCCAACGAGCGGTTGAACGAACAGTTTTTGGCCGATCGCCTCAACGTGAGCCGCTCCCCGGTGCGGGAAGCCATCAAGCAGTTGGCGGGGGACGGTCTGGTGGTCAACGTGCCCAACAAGGGGGCTTTTATTAAAACCCTCAACGCCAAAGAGTTGGGGGGCGTTTACGATGTCCGCCTGATGTTCGAGCTATATGCTGCCGAGCGTGCTCTGGCAAACCTGCGGTCTGCCGATGTGCAAGCCCTGCAAAATCTTCGCAAAGGCTTTGTCAAATCCCACCAAGAAGCCAACATCCGGCGGTATATCGAGCTGGATATGAAGCTCCACACCCTGCTGGTCCGTCTGGGCGACAACGAGCTGATCACTTCTACTTACGGCAATATCTTCACCATGATCAATCACTTCCGGGTGGCATCCCTTTCCAACCCCGAGCGGTTCGCCGAATCTCTGGATGAGCATCTGGGCGTCATTGACGCTCTGCTGGCCGGAGACGGGGAAAAGTTGGTCTGGCTGATTACCCGCCACCTGACACTGGCCAAGGAAAACGTTCAGAAAACCATTTTGCACAAGGACAACGCCTGATCGGCTTTCTTATTCCAGCTCCATCCTGTAGTGGTTGGCGGCCCGCAGCACCTTTGCCTTGTGAACGCCGCCCCCGGTGAGGCTGATGATCTCGCAGGGGCGGTTGACTGTGGTGGCGATGGTCTGTAGAAAAAGCTCCCCCGATGTTCGGAGGAGCTTTTTGCCGTCATCACGCAAAACAGGAACCACGCCGTTGCCGGCATGGCTCCTTCTAGGACTGATAAACTGGGGGCTTTACCTGAGCTTTGCGATAGCTCAGGGATAACAGATCAATCAGGACAATGGTGGTGACCAGAGCCACCTGAAAGCAGAGGCGGTAGCTTCCGGTGGTGTCGTAGACCAGCCCGGCGAAGGCAATGCCCATTCCCCCGGTAGCCGAGCTCACCATGGAGGCAATGGAAAGCGCCATGGAATACTGGTGGGCGGGGAATAAATCCTGCACCATCAGCGGCACCGCGACCGGGACCATAGCAAGGCAGAGGCCGTACAACCCGGAGGCCAGATACAGCAGAGGCGGCCGATCGGGAAAGAGCAGGTAGAGCAGGTAGCCCACCACAATCAGAACTGTCCTCCAGATGGTGATATGTTTGGTGGAGTGTTTCTGGTTGAGCCAGCCGATGGCCACCTTCCCTCCTACATTGGTGATCATAGAGAGGGAGGACATGGTCGCTCCCACAAAGGAGCTCAGCCCCACTGATTTGGCGTAAGTGGTAAAATGGAACACATAAGCGCTGGGGTAGGAAATCATCAGCACCGCCGGCAAAAACATCCACAGAACAGGCTGCCTGAGCAGGCTGCCCCCCGAGGCGGCAGGCTGTGCTTCCGGCCGGGATAGCGCGGTGTCGTCCTGTGGCGGCTTTTGCAGCACCAGCAACGTGCAGGGAAGAATAGTGACGGCTCCCACTCCCGCAAAAAGGAGATAGGCCCAGCGCCATCCCCACTGTTCGATCCACCAAGTGCCCAGAGGGCTCATCACCGCTCCCCCCAGCCCGGTAAAAGCCATGGCAATGCCAATGGCCATGCCGCTCCTTTGGGGGAACCAATGGGTGAGAAGAATGGGGGTAGCCGAGGCGATGTACCACTGGTGCAGATGGTGGAAGAAGGCCATGCTGAAGGTGGAGCCACAAAGCATCACTCCGGCGGCGGTGAGCAGGACTTTGGGGCTCACCCGGGAAAACAGCCAGCCGGAAAGGGGCAAAAACAGCGTGGTGACAAGGCCGCGAATGGTGGTATGCAAAGAAAGCTGGGCGGTAGAAAAGCCCAGCTCTTCGCAGACGTAGGGATAAAAAATCCCGATAGAGTTGGATTGCACCCCCATCCCCCCAAACTGAAGGAGACAGCACCCCGCCAGAATCAGGTAAGGAGAGATGGTAGGCCGGGACCTTGTGTTGTTCATGCGCCGTGAGTGTAGAGCAGCTCCACAATCAGCAACAGATTCCGGATGATGTGGTAGGGGTCCTTGACGGGCAGGGCCACCACTTTATCCTGAGGGGAGCCGTCCTGCTTGAGGATTTGCACCCACTCCCGCACTTCCCGGTCGGGATTGGGAAAATGGCGGAAGGTGTACTCAAATATCTTCCGGTGCCACTGCCAGAAGTAGTCGTCTCCCGTTTCCAGATAGCAGCGCAGGGTGGTATAAAGAGCCTCCGAATGGACCCACCAAAGCTTGTCGGACCACCCATGCTTCATCTGAAGCAGCATGGGCTCTTCCTCTACGCCGTCTTCCTCTCCTTCCGGCTTGCCGCCATGAATACCGCAGAAGTGCAGCAGGCCGCCGTATTCCGGATCCCAGCCGATTTCCAGCGTCTTGCGCACAATGCTCCGCGCCTGCCGGATCCACTGGGGTTTTTGCAGGTACTCCGCGCTGTTGAGGAGAAACCAAACATCCTCCAGAGTGTGGCCGGGGTTGACGTGCTGCCCCAGAATCTGGGGGATCTGGCGGTTGTCGCTGCCGATGACCTCCCGCACAATGTGGTTCTCGTCGGCAAAATTGGTGAGGACGTCGGCGCTAAAGTGCTCCAGCCGGGCCTTAAGCTGGGGCAGAGCCTCTGTGTCGAACACCTCTGCCGCCAGAACCACTTCCCGGGTAGTGTCGTTTAGGATCATGGGGATGCCGTGGGCCCGGAACTGGGGGGATAAGGGATAGGGCAGGGTGTGAAAGTTTCCGCTGTCAATCCGCTCCATACAGGAGTCAAACAGCTTTTTAGCAAAATTGTAAGCGCTTTCATCTTTGGCGGCAATGGCGTAGCGGGCCATCCCCAGCACCACAAAGGCGTCGGCGTAGATGCTCAGATCCAAGGGTTGACCGGGCGCTACCTCCTTGTGGTTTCCCATCTGGTCCATCAGGAAGGAGCAGCGCCAGTCGTTTGAACCCATGAGGCAGTGTGCCTCCAGGAAATCCCGACCGCTTTTAGCAAGCTCCAGAAGTTCCCGGCGCTGGGCCTTGGTGAAGATGGGGGCTTCCATGGTGGCCAGCCGAGAGAAAAGCCAGACAAAGCGGCCCTGACTCCAGGTGTATTTGTCCTTGCTCACCATCTTGCTGCCGTCATTGGTAAAGCAGTTAAAGTACCCCCCGTACTCCTTATCCAGGCATCGGGGCAGCCAAAAGGAAAGAATATTATTGGTTAGCTCATTTTCATAAAAGCCTTTTAAAAGTTGCCGAGATGCCAGCTCCATGACCTATATCGCTCCTTATTCAAAAAGATTCCCGGCTGACAGGGCCACCGAACAAAGTGCCCTGAATATTGCCTTCACCCGCCTTAGGGCTACTTTAAAAAATCCCATCTGGGGAAGAACGCACTCAATTGGCACCTTGCTTCGTTGCAGATAGCCTGACCGGGCCTGTCTGTCTCGAAACCATCCAATTTTCCACGTTCCTCCAATCCAATGCAAGCTTTCCGAATGACTCTAGTGAATCTCGGCAGCGGCGGCCGTATCCAAAAACAGCATGGCATTTTTGTGGTTTCGCAGAACAGAAGCAGGGCAGGCGGTGGTGATGTCCCCTTCCAGCATGTCCTTGATGGCCCGCGCCTTGGTGGCTCCGGGCACACTGCACACCAAAAGCCCTGCCTTGAGGATGGCGGGAATGGTGACGGTGACCGCGTGGGTAGGTACATCGGAAAGGGCGGGGAAGCAGCCGTCGTTCACCTGTTGGCGGCGGCAGGCCTCTTCCAGCTCCACCGTCTTGACGGACAGAGGATCGTTAAAATCGGCAACGGGGGGATCGTTAAAGGCAATGTGGCCGTTTTCCCCCACGCCCATCAGAGTCATATCCAGAGGATGGGTGCGCAGCAGCTGGGCGTAGCGCTTGGTCTCCTCCTCCATATTGGCGGCGTTGCCGTTGATCAGGTTGACGCTGCGGAAGGGCAGGGCGTCAAAGATATTCCGGCGCAAAAAGTTGCCGAACCCTGCGGGATGATCGGCTTGCAGGCCGATGTATTCGTCCATGTGGAAGGCGTTGACCCGGGTCCAGTCAATTTCCTTACAATTTTTCAGGTAGGCCAAAGTCTCATTCTGGGAGGGCGCGGCGGCAAACAAAACGTTAACCTCCTGCGTTTCTCGCAAAAGAGCCACCAAGTACTCGGCGGCTACCTGTCCCGCGCAATCTCCCATTGACTTCCGGTCCGCAAAAATTCGCACCCGAAGATTATCTTTGGTAAACTCTTTTCTTGTTACCATGATTGTTCTCCCCTATTCATATAAAAAAGTGTCTGCTCCGTTGCTGATGGCAGCCAGCCGGCCACCGGGATACCGGGCCATGGCGTCGTTGATGGCTTGTTGCAGCTGGGCCAACGGGTAGTGAATGCAACCGCACAGGGCCATTTCCTCCCGGGTGACTCCGTCGCTCACCACCACCAGCCTGCGCCGGCGGCGCATTTTGGACATGCTGTTCCCTACGGCAATGGCCAGAGGATCGCCCAGACCCTCCTCCCCCCCGATGCAGGCCCGCACCAGATCGTCGCCATCGTCCCGCCCCATCACATCGGGATACTCGGGATGAGGGCCGATTCCCTCGTAGTTGGGGCTGACCAGTATCATGGTTCCGTCCCGCTCTCCTTTGAGGGCAGGCTCGGCGGCATACATGGCCTTGGGGGATTGCCAGAAGTCCTGATCGGCGGGATGGCTGCCGGCTACCACCACATCCACTTTTTCCGTCACCCGGTAGCCCAAAAGCCGCTGAGCCAGACGGACACCTTCCCGGTGAGCGTGGATGTAGTGGCCTGCCACCACCCTGCAAATATCGAACCGATCGTTGAGTACCGTATTGATGATAAAGTGGAGCCCAATGGAATCCACCCAGTTTTCCATCATCTCCCGAACGGGAGTGGTGCTGTGCCCAAACAGGTTTTCCTCTACCAGCCCCCCTTTTAAATGAAAGTAAGCGACGGTGTGTTCGCCGGTCACTCCGGGATAGAGGATTTTGCCGCCCCCTCCCCAACCCATGACGGGGTGAGGGGCAAGATTCCCCACTCCGATGCGGATGTCGCTTTCCATCACGCATTTGGAGACCAGAATCTCCACGCCTTCGGGGGTATGGCCTACGCTGACCAATCCCTCCGGCTCGCGGAATTCCGAGTTCATCACCTGACAGCGGGTATAGATGTCCTCCCCTACCCGCTGGCGCAGCTCCGCCTGAGTCATGTAGCGGTGACTGCCCAGCGCCACCACAATCCGCACATCCCGGTCGGCAATGCCGCAGGCGTTGAGCCGGGCCACCAGACAGGGCAACATGGTGCTGACAGGGGTGGGGCGGGAGATGTCGTCTACAATGACGCAGATGGTTTGACCGGGCTTTACCATCTCCTCCAGCGGCTGTGTGCCGATGGGATGATCCAGAGCATACTCCAGTTCCGCCAGAGGATTTTGAGCAGCTTGGGCCGGCTGGGGGTCGTACATTCCGGCAAAGGAAGCATCCTCTACCGCAAAGCTAACCCGCTCCTTGCCATAAGGAAGGGTTACCTTCATACAGACAACCCCCTCTTTTGGCGAAGGTTCCGGGCAATCTGCTCCATGCGTTTATTGTACTCTTTCTGACTGAGAATAACAAGGTCCTTTTCCTCGGGGAAGAGGACAAAGGGCTTGCCCCAGCCCAGTTTATCCTTGTATTTGGGGCAGAGGGTAAAGTGAACATGACGCACTTCGTCCCCGTAAATGGCATAGTTGATTTTGTCGGCGCCAAACAGCTCGGTAATGGTTTGAGCCAGAGCGCAGACATCGTCCATAAAGTCGTCCCGCAATTGTTTTGGAATATCGTACAGCTCTTCGTAATGTTCCCGAAACATAATGGTGCAGCGGCCGGGCAGCGTTTGGTCCCGGCAGAGGAACACGGTGGAAACCTTTAGATCACACAGGCGGAACAGCACGCTCTGGAACTGTTCATTCTGTTCGCAGTAAAAACAACCTGGTTTGCGCTCCATAATTGGCATCTCCTAATTCTATTTTACCGCACCGGCTGTTGCGTTCCCGGTAATGTAATTGCGGATGAGGATAAACAACACCACCAGCGGCACTGTGGCACAGACCGCTCCCGCCATGACCAGATGCCATGGAATTCCCACCGCGGGGTTGTTTTTCAGAACCTCGTAAAGGCTGACGATAATGGTTTTCTTTTCGGTGCTGGACATAAAGGTAAAGGCAAACAAGAACTCGTTCCAGCTGCGGGTAAAGGCGTAGATAATGGCGACGGCAATTCCGGTGCGGGAAATAGGCACAAAAATCCACACCAGAGTCATAAAGGAGTTGCAGCCGTCAATCTTGGCGGCCTCTACCGTCTCCTTGGGGACACTGTCAAAGGTGGCCTTGAGCATCAGAACGATAAAAGCCAGATTAAAGGTAATGTTCATAATCACAAGGCTGAGCCGGCTGTCGATAAGCCCCATGCGGTTCATCAGGCTGTACAGGGGGATGATGACAATGACCGGGGCAAACATCTGGCTGACCAGCACCATGTAGTAGACCGGCTTTTTTAGGACAAAGCGGAGCTTGGAAAGGGCAAAAGCCGCGGGAATTCCCAGCAGCATAATGCCGCCAATGGATGCCGCCGTAATCAAAATGCTGTTCAGGAACCCGGTGGTCATCTTCATCTTGCTAAAAACGGCGGGGTAGTTTTCCCAAGCGGGCTTTTTGGGAATCCAAGTCACCGGTACGGTAAAGACCTCGTTGGCCTGCTTGAGTGAGACCGAGATCATAGCCACAATGGGAAAAAGCATGACAAAAAGAATCAGCAGCACCAGCAGACCAAAGAAAATCCGCTTGACGGTTTTGATGGCGGAAGGCTTATTCATAGGACACATCTCCTTCCTTGGAGCGGACATAGAGCAGGGCAAAGATTGAGAGAATCACAAAGCAGACCACGCTCACCGCCGCCGAGTAAGGCCGGTTGTTAAATTGGAAGGCATTCTGATAGATGTTGCTCACCAGAATGGAGGAGGAGTTGGCAGGACCGCCCTGAGTCATCATAAAAATAACGTCAAAGGAGTTAAAGGCCCAGATGCCCACCAGCAGTCCCAGAGTGCGCATGGACGATGCAATCAGGGGCAGGGTGATCTTAAAAAAGGCCTGAATGCTGTTGGCGCCGTCAATTTTGGCGGCTTCGTAAATATAGGTGGGGATGGAGTACAACGTGGAAAGGATGTTAAGGGCGCAAAAAGGCGCTACCGCCCACACGTTGACAATCATCACCGCCAGCAGGGAGGTTTTGGTGTTCCCCAAAAAGTTTAAGGGTTCACTGATTAGCCCTAGCCGGGTGAGAATATCTCCGATATGCCCAAACACGGGGTTGTACATCAGCCGCCAGATCATGCAAGAAACCGCCGCCGGCATAGCATAGGGAATCAGGATAATGCCGGTCATTACCTTTTTCCCGGGAAAGGCCTGATATAGCACCAGAGCGATGCCCAAGCCGAACAGCAGCTTGAAAAACGTGCCCACAAACACCCAGATACCGGTGTTGAGCAGCAGCCGGGATGTTTCCCGGTGGTGAATGAATTTGATAAAATTGTTCAGCCCCACATAAAAATACTGACCGGTGGAAGTACGGTCATAAACGGAGAGATTAAAAACCTCTATAATGGGATAGATGATAAATGCTGCAAAAACAGCCAGCATAGGCAAAATGTAAAGCAGGTTCAGCAGATTTTCCCGCCGGTTGGCCTGTTTCATGGCTTCTCCTCCAATTCTTATGACCGCCTTAGGAGATCACTGGAATCATACGATTCTGCTTCTGCGACAAAGGGCAAAGCGCCTTCGTCCGGCAACTGAATTGCCGCTGGGCCAAAACCCCAGGCGGATAGTATGGCAGAACATCGGCGCGCTGTGGCCCAAAGAGCGTTCCCTTCCCCTTTGGGTGGGATAAGCGGTGTGGGCAAAAAACCGCAGTCCTTCGCCCACACCGACATCTTCCTTACTTTTGGAGCAGTTCGTCTACCAGAGGGCCGGCTTCGGCAAAGGCCTCGGCAGGAGTCATCTCCCCCATCACGGCTTTGGTGATATAGTCGGCCATCACCTTCTGCACTTCTTCCCAGCTGGAGATGGTGGGCTTAAACTTGGCCAGAGGCTCCAGCTCGGCAAAGGGAGCCACCATGACGTTGGCGGGATCGGTAAAGGCGGGGCGGTCAAAGAAGCTCTTCTGGTTGGGAACCCAACCGGCCTGCTCCACCACATCGCCCATGCGGTCCTTGGTGTGCCAGAATTCCAGCCACTTGCCGGCAGCGGCTTCGTTGCCGGTGTTGAACACCAGATCCACGTCCATGATGCCCAAAGAGTACTGGGAACCCCCGGATCCCTTAAGGGGAGCGCCCACTACGGCCCAGCTGTAATCCTCGCCGGCGTCGGCCAGAGCGGCCAGACCCTGAGCGTTGTGGATGTAAGCGGCAGCGGTCTGGGTGGTGAAGTTGTTTTGGGTGAAGTTAATGTCGGCTTCGCCGTAGTCGGGGACGGCAAACTTGGCCAGATCGCAGTAAACCTGCAGGGCGGCGATGCCGTTCTCGTTGTTAAAGCCGTTGGTCTTGCCGTCGGCAGCGGTTACATCGCCGTCATAGGCCCACAGAATGGGCAGGAAGCAGTCCAGAGTGTTCTTGGGATGACCCGCCACCATGGAATAAGCGTACTTGCCGTCGCCTGCCAGCTTGGGAGCCACTTCCAAAAACTCCTGCCAGGTGGTGGGCAGCTGGGTGATGCCGGCGGCATCCAGCATGTCCTTGTTGTACAGAATGGAGCGGATAGACATGTAGGAGGGCATCACCCACATCTGACCGTCCACGGTGCAGACATCCAGAGCGGCCTTGGAAAAGTCGTCCTTCAGCTCCTGACTGATCAGGTTGTCCAGAGGCACGGTGTAGCCCAAATTTTTAAACTGCTGGGTCCAGCCGGAAAAACCGTACATGGCATCGGGAGGAGTGCCGGCTTCGCACAGGGTGATGATCTTCTGGTAGGCATCGGAATATGCCCAGGATTCCAGCTTGACCTTGATGCCGGTTTCGGCCTCAAACTCCTCGGCGGCTTTTTGCAGCTGATTCATGCCGGTGTCGCCCAAGGTAACATAAGTAATGGTAGTGCCCTCTGCGGGGGCGCTGTCACCGGAGGGGGCGGCTTCGCTTCCGGCAGGCGCCGGGCTTGCCGCAGGGGAAGCGGGGGGTGTGGGGTCCGAAGGGGGCGAACAGGCGGCCAGAGCCACTGCCAACAATAAAGACAGTGTCAATGCGATTGCTTTTTTCATGTTTCTTCTCCTTTGAATTTTTTGTGGAATGGGTGCAAAGCGTTCCGAACTCTCGGAACGAGGAAAACAGAGAAAGGCGGGCGATGCGCCATGCCCTAAACGTTAAAAGCGGTGTCAAAACCCAAATAATGATCATATCAACAGATGATTATGCTTATATTATAGTCAAATTAAAGATATTCGTCTTTGCACAAAACCTTGGTATTTGTTGCACATTTTATAAAAATGCCATATTTTTTAGAGTTTAGCACTAGATTTTAACGAAATATTACAAAATATTATTTACAACTTCCTCAAAATATGATATTATCATTATATGATTATTAAAATTATGGGGATATAGCAGACGGAAAAGCCCTAATCCCAAGTTCGATTGGGGCGATGGGAACCAATGCAAAGGGTTAGGAGTGGTTCTGTTTGAAGGTTACAAGAGTTAAGCTAAGTGATCAGGTAGCCAACGAGATTCAAACTATGATTTTGAACAACGACTTTCAGGCCGGGGACAAGCTGCCGGTGGAAAACGAACTGGCCCGAATGTTTTCCGTCAGCCGGATCACGGTGCGGGAGGCCATCAGCAAGCTAAGCCTTACCGGCATCATTGACGTCCGCCAGGGCGAGGGCACCTTTGTCAAAAAGCTGGGGCCGGAATCCTTTATGAAACCGCTTCTTCCCATGCTGATGATGGGCAAAAAGGATGTGCAGGATGTGCTGGAGGTGCGGCTGCTGATCGAGTGCAAAAACGCCCAGCTGGCCGCTCAAAACGCCACCCCCACCGAGCTCGCCAAGGTCAAGACCTGTCTGGAAAAGATGGAGCAGTGTGCCATGGAGGGGGATTTGACTCAGTACAACCGGTACGACGCCAAGTTCCACTATCTGGTGGCCAAGTGCAGCCACAATCAGGTGCTGGTCACCATTCAGGAGCTGCTGATGGATTTGGTCACCAGCTCCATCGAGGTGACCATTCAGCCGCCCAACGCCCTTGCCACCTCCATTTTGCTCCACCGCAAAATTTACGAGGCCTTGCACAACCGCGATCAACAGGCCGCCTTTGAGGTTATGCAGCAGCATATCGGAGGCGCCGCCGGTTATGTGGACAGCAGCCTGTAGTATTTGGAGAAACATACCATGCTGATTACAGATGTACAGGTGCACAGTATCCGAAGAATCGAGTCCCCTTCCGGGTTGGAAGCATCTGACCGTGCCAGACTCCTGTTTGTGTCGGGAGAGGGCATCTTGATCGGAGACGGGGGCACACTGGCCGTGTCCGAAGGGCAGTGTGCCTATCTCCCCGGCGGGAGCGGCGTTTTTGCCAAAGGAAAGATGACCCTGATTCAGATCACCTTTACCGTCGCCAACCAACGGCTGTCCCAATGTCTGGGCCGAACACTCCGGGTGTTGCCCCTGCGCAATCTTTCTGCCCGGGAGATTATCCTGAACATGATTTGGGAATGCAAACGCCGCACTCCTCACTGTCAGGATGCGGCCAATCTGGGGCTGATGCGCCTGCTGTTCGAAGCCGTTGCCCAGCAAAACGGGGAACAGGATGACGGCTTGGAACAGTTTCAGTGGGAGGCCTTTACCGACCCCGTCCTGCGGCTGAGTGTCAATTACATCGACCGGAATTTGGCCGATGACGATGTGCTGGATGGTGTATGTACCATGGTCAACCGCAATCAGGCCCAGCTCAACTACCTGTTTAAAAAATACACGGGAACCACCGCCCTGCAATGGCTGGGGCAGCGCAGGCTGCTTCGGGCCAAGGAGCTGCTCTGCTTTTCCAACTACACCATTACGGAAATCGCGGAGATGACAGGGTTTAAGTCCATCCATTACTTCAGCCGCTACTTTAAGAAGAAAGAACTGGTCAATCCTCAGAAGTTTAAAGAAACCCTGCTGCCCGCCAATCTGTTGTAGGGCGGGAGCAAGGATAACTAAGGTATCTCCATATTTTTTTCCCATACAAGCAAAGGCGCTTCCGGCCCAATGACCGGAGGCGCCTTTGTGTTAGCAAGAAAGGGCGAATGGGACAGGGATTAATCCAGATACAGGTGAATGGGGTAGGAAAGGTATTCTACAGGCTCCAGCTTTTCCACGGTGATATAGCCTGCCGAGGCCCGCAGGACGCTGGGAATGCGGTTGACAATGGTGGCGCAGGTGTGCTCCACGGTGGCGGGCTTTTGAACAAAGAAGGTGGTGTCCGGCTCGCCGGTAATCTTCCAATCGCACATGTCGCCGTCGTCGGGGCCATATACTTTTCCGATGCACTGAGTCTCGATCACCGGCCCTTGGAAGGTCTCGGTGGTGACCACGGCGCTCATGCCGATGCAGTCCCCCTTGGGGATAGTGCGGCCCAACGTTTCGGAATACAAATCGGTGTCGTAGAAGTAGGGCACACACTTCTGAGTCTGGGACTTGATGGTCCAGCTCATCTTGTTGCAGAGAGCCTCGTTGGAGTTCCAGACATAGGCGGGTTCCAAAGTAGTGGGATGAGCGATTTTCTCTTCAAACTCCTGAGGAGTCATGCCGGCGCCGTGGGCCTCGGCCAGCGCCAGACCGTAATCTTCCACGTTGTAGCTGACAGCGCCTTCAATCTTCTCGATGTGGTGGACTCCCCCGGCCACACAGCCGATCATGTTGATCCAGAAGATGTCCTGCATGCCGGAACCCACAATGGTGCAGCCGGTTTCTTTGGCCAGCTTATCCAGCTTGTTGGTGATGGCAGAAGCGGTGGTCCAGGGGTAGATGGCCTCTTCGCAGGTGGTGAGGATATGAATGCCCCGGCGAGCGCAGCGCTCGAAATGAGGATAGACGTCATCCATAAAGCTGAACAGAGTGAGGATGGCGATGTCGGCGTCGCAGCTGTCCAGCACGGCGTCGGCGTCGCTGCTGATCTTGACCCCCAGCTGAGTGCCCAGCCCGGCAAAGTCTCCTACGTCCATTCCGATCACTTCGGGATTGACGTCGATGGCCCCCACAATTTCTGCGCCGTTTTCATACAAATAACGCAGAGTGTATTTGGACATCTTCCCACAGCCGTACTGTACGACACGGATTTTTTCACGATTCATGGAAGCAACCCTCTTTCTATATAGTATGTATTGACAGAACCGGCATCCTGCCCTTTCCTTCATTGTAAGGGTTGCTGTTGCTATAAGGTCAACCGGAATATTGATAAAAAAATAACAGAATCTTTAGTGGAATTTAACGGGAACCTGTAGCCTCAGGAACATTCCCCGCTCTCCGCTGCCGATAACCGGAAGTTCCGCAACGGTTTCGCAGAGGTAGTCGCCGCAGATGATGTATCCCTCCTGTTTAGATTTTTCCAAAAGACGCTGGGCATATTCCTTTTCCTTATAAAAATTATCACAGTAGATGCAAAGGTAGTTACCGGGGGGGATAACGGTGATGAGATCGGGTGGTGCAAACTCCCGGTCCACAAAGACAAACACCTCGGTGGAATAAAAGTGTCCGGCCAAGAGGTTTTTTTGGCGCAGGATGGTTCCCGCGTTGCAGAAGTAGATTTGCGGCAGCTTGTCCTGGGAAAGGCGGTTGCGCAGTTCCCGCAGAATTTCCTCGTACACCTCGATGCCCTGATCGTAAAAGTTGTTGTGGGTGTCGATGGAGTACATCTGCCGCTTGCCGATGTATTCCAGCACAATGGTGCCGTCCCGGGGGGCTGCCCGGTACCGCTCAAAGCTTTCCAGTGTGCGCTCTACCGCCCGGCGCTGCATCTTAAGCTCCCCAATCTGCTCCTGAATCTGCTGCTGCTTTTGATGAAGCACATTGCCCAAATAGTCCAAATCCTTGTTGTCCAGCTGGGTTTTAATATCCCGCAGGTTCATTCCCAGAGACTTCATGTACTGGATCATATCCAGCACGGCGCTTTGCTTGATATCGTAGTAGCGGTAGCGGTTGTCGTCTCCCCTTTTGCAGGGGGAAAGAAGCCCCTTTTTGTCGTATAGCCGAAGAGTCTGCTGGGAAATCTGATTCAGCTTGGCCATCTGGCCGATGGTCAGCCACTGCATGTCATCACCTCCTGCCCTTATTTTACCAAACCTTACTCCTGTGTCAATGTTTTAACAATATTTTAATAAAAATATAACGGTTATACTCCCCTGCCCGATTCATTGACAAAATGAGCCACCATGGATAGACTTTATATCAGGATGAACTTGGTATACAATAAGGGAGCCATGTTCAGTCAAAATAGTAGACGAGGTGATACTTTGAAGCAGTACGATCTGGTGATTGTGGGGAGCGGAGCCGGCCTGATGGTGTTGGAGGAAGCCCTGAGTCAAGGGCTTTGCTGCGCTTTGGTGGAGGAATCCAAGTTTGGGGGAACCTGCCTGACCAAGGGCTGCATCCCCTCTAAAATGCTGGTGTATCCGGCGGATTTTATCCGGGAGGCTCAAAATTCCCAGCGGTTTGGGGTGGAGGTGGGCACCCCTTCCATTGATTGGGAAGAGATTTCCGCCCGCATGTGGGAGCAGATTGACTTTCATCAAACCATTGAAGCCAACCTGCGGAAGGCGCCCAACCTGACCATTTATAAAGGCAGGGGCTCCTTTGCCGGGCCAGACCGGATGGTGATCCGCTACCGGGACGGCAGACCGGAGGAGATGATCGGCGGCAAGAGATTCGTCATCGCTGCCGGGGCCCGCAGCTTTGTCCCCACTGTTCCGGGGCTGGAGGAGACGGGATATCTCACTTACGAGGGCTTTTTTGGCGAGGGTTTCCCCCAAAAGCCTTGGGAAAGCCTTGTCATTGTAGGGGGCGGGGCCATCAGCGCGGAGTTTGCCCACATCTTTTCCGCCTTTGGCACCAAGGTCACCATTGTGGTCCGTTCTCACGGGATTCTCTCCAAGGAAGAAGAGGAGGTTTCCCGGTTTGTCACAAGGCAGTTCGAGAAAAACGGCATCCGGGTGGTGACCGAAAGCGTGGCGGTGGAGGCCTCCAAGGAGGGGGATACCAAGTACCTCACCGTGGAAAACCGGGTGACGGGGGAGCGGACCGCCTTGCCCTGTCAGGAGATTTTCATCGCCGCCGGAGTGCGGTCCAACGGGGACACTTTGGATTTGGGCAAAGCAGGGGTGGAGGTGGATGAGCAGGGCTGGATTCCGACCAACCTCTATCTGGAAACCTCCCGGGAAAACATCTGGGCCTTGGGGGACATCAACGGCAAATACCAGTTCCGCCACAAGGCCAACCACGAGGCTCAGATTCTCATGGCAAACCTCTTTTCCGGGGAGGAGAAGAAGGAGGTCAACTACCACAGTGTCCCATGGACCATCTTTACCCATCCTCAGGTGGCCCGGGTGGGCCGGACGGAGGCCCAGCTTCAGGCGCAGGGAATTCCCTACAAAGCCGCCAAGAACTACTATTCCGAGGTGGTGGGCGGCAGGGCCATGGGCTACCGGGAGGAGGACGACGACGACGGCTTTGTCAAAATGCTGGTGGGGAAGAACAAAAACATTCTGGGGGTTCACATTGTGGGGCCACAGGCATCGGTGCTGCTGCAACCCTTTGTCTACCTGATGAACGCCGGGTACCGGTGTAAGAAAAAGCTGGAGCAAACCGCCGCTGCCAAGGAGATCGAAGGCTTGCGGATTCTCTGTCCCCATCTGGGAAGCTATGCCCCCATCAACGATTCCATGATCATCCACCCCTCCCTGAACGAGCTGACGGCCTGGGTGTTTGAAAAGCTGGAGGAAGGCTGATTTAACGCCGCCCTCTGCGCCTTGTTCCGCCAATGTGACCCAATCACAGTCCCTCCCGGTGGTTTTTGGTATAGTGAAAGCAGAACCATTCAGGCTTTGACAGCCAACCACAAGGAGGGGTGAACACATGACCAGATACATTATCGGCGGCCTCATCGGCTTGGCGGCGGGGTATCTTTACTATCGACTGGTGGGATGCGCCACCGGCTCCTGCCCTATCACCGCCAACCCTTTAAGCTCCTCCATCTACGGACTGGTTATGGGGTTGCTGGTAGCGGGGATTGTGAGCAAATAGAGCTGCTGTCCCTCTAACCCAATAAAAAACGCCGGGAAACTTCCCGGCGTTTTTGGCGTTCTTCTGTTTAAAATGGGATGGAATCGGCCTTCTATTTTGCCTTGCCGTCGCAGCCCAGCACGTCCTTGATTTTGTGAGCAACCATTCCCTTGATGGCTTCCCGGGCGGGAGCCAGATACTGGCGGGGGTCGAAGTGGGAGGGGTTCTCGGCAAAATGTTTGCGGATGGTTCCGGTCATGGCCAGACGCAGGTCGGAGTCGATGTTAATTTTGCATACCGCCATGGAGGCCGCCTTGCGCAGCATATCCTCGGGGATGCCGATGGCGTCGTCCATCTTGCCGCCGTTCTCGTTGATCATCTTGACATACTCGGGAATGACAGAAGAAGCCCCGTGGAGCACAATGGGGAATCCGGGCAGGCGGCGTTCCACCTCTTCCAGAATGTCAAAGCGCAGCTGAGGCTTTTGGCCGGGCTTAAACTTAAAGGCTCCGTGGCTGGTGCCGATGGCAATGGCAAGGCTGTCCACCCCGGTGCGCTCTACAAACTCCTGCACTTCTTCGGGGCGGGTGTAGGAGGCATCCTCGGAGGAGACATTGACAGCGTCCTCGATGCCGGCCAGACGGCCCAGCTCGCCTTCTACGCAGACGCCTTTGGCGTGAGCATACTCCACCACCTGCTTGGTCAGCTTGATGTTGTCCTCAAAGGAATGGTGGGAGCCGTCGATCATAACGGAGGTAAAGCCGCCGTCGATGCAGCTTTTGCAAAGCTCGAAGGTGTCACCGTGGTCCAGATGAACGGCGATGGGAAGCCCGGTCTCGGCCACAGCGGCCTCGATCAGCTTCATCAAATAGGTGTGGTTGGCGTATTTCCGGGCGCCGGCGCTGACCTGAAGAATCAGAGGAGCGTTGAGCTCTTTGGCCGCCTCGGTAATGCCCTGAATGATCTCCATATTGTTAACGTTAAAGGCTCCGATAGCGTAGCCGCCTGCATAGGCGTCCTTAAACATCTGAGTAGTGGTTACGATTGCCATGTTACCAACTCCCTTGTCTTATTTGACTTCTAAAATTATCTTACCAAGAATTTCTATCAAATGCAAGGATAAACTCCTGCCGGGAAAATCTTGGTTTTTGTATAGTCTCCCCGTTTTTCAGAGGGATAATCTCCCCCCTTTTTAAAGCTTGGGCAGGTAAAGCGCAAAGAGCCTGCCGGGTGCAAACCATAAAAAGAGGAGAGGTACCCGGGTACCTTTCCTCTCCATTACGGCTTGGCTTAGTATGATTTAATGGATGCTATCGGTCAGAGCAAGGGTTGGGGGTGCCGGGGCCTTTGGAATCTTCGGGGCCGGTAGAGCCCGCTGTAATGGGAAAACACAAATCGGCAAAAGTGGCAGGGCAGTAAAATGCGTTTACCACCCTGCCACAGAAACTTTAGAAGTTATTTTTTACGCGTATGCTCCAAGCATCTTTATGCCGATTTGGAACAAGCTTTATAAATTTTAACCCAGAGAAATTATCCCCTCTGGTCGCTGATTAACGCACTGCTGTTATTTTCGCTGAGATTTGCAAGAGGATTGTAGGGAGCATCGCTTATGGTTCCCGCAAGCAACGCGATATCAACGGCATTTTCGGGGCTGCCCCAAGAGTTGCCTGAAAATACGAAAATTGCCCGATCTACGACAAATCCCCGGGTTTCGTATACCACATTACCTGTAATAAATCCAGTGGAGTTGGGATTTAAATAAGCCGGCTGGCGCATGGAATAGAAAATATTGTTCTGCACAAGGAGGTTTGTTACGCTTCCTTGCGTTACAAAGCCGCGGTTAACAACCCAGTCTATAGAAGGACCAGACTGCGGAGGCCCGTAAATAATAGAATTGATAATCTTATTGTTAGCGCCCGCAAGCTGAATGAACTCTACAGCGTACGGATTATCACTCGTTATGGTCAAGCCGTCAAGAGTGTTTCCCCCTCCTGTAACCAAAAAGGCTATTACAGCGCTCTGCAGCTCTATGATAGAAGCGGGAGCGGCCTTTAGTGTTACATTGGCCTTATTAAGGGTGATTGTGGCGGTGACCGGATACATTCCCGCAAGGATATGAACCGTTCCGCCAGGCTGCACAGCGGCGATGCCTTCCTCAATCGTTCCAAAGGGATTGGCTTGTACTCCGTCCCCGCCTGTAGCTCCCGCCTGAACATAAACATTAAACGGACTAAACTCTACACTTCCCACCGGGCCGGCAGGACCGGTAGGACCGATAAGGCCTTGAGCGCCGTCAGCACCGGCGGGGCCGGTAGGACCGATAAGGCCTTGAGCGCCGTCAGCACCGGCGGGGCCGGTAGGACCGATAAGGCCTTGAGCGCCGTCAGCACCGGCGGGGCCGGTAGGAC
>ENA-UOOR01001880-UOOR01001880.1-fermentation-metagenome-genome-assembly--contig:-NODE-1880-length-23078-cov-5.605177_pt1 | contig 23078 bp, 13 predicted proteins | sample MGYA00245780_ERZ724029 | MGnify/ENA primary metagenome ERZ724029 (study PRJEB28704, sample SAMN03018315) | fermentation metagenome | biome: anthropogenic terrestrial biome; feature: soil; material... | reverse complement strand
TGTAAATATCTCCTTTCTTAATTATACCGTTGAGTTAATGCGAAAATGTTTTCAAGTAAATTGATGCCACCATCCTCAAAATAAATATTGGAGTAATTAAAAACGGCATCAATATATCACAATATTACATGCAATATTTATGCCAGGTTTTTGATTTTTTTGAACTAATAAAATTATTGACATGCTGATTTCTTTGTTGTAGTATTTCCATAATGTTAAAAACTATGTGGGAGGTACAATATGTATGATACAGATAAACTTGATAATTATTTAAAGAAACTATTTGATGAAAAAAAATATCCCAGCCTTACAGTGTGTATAAGAGGACCGGAAGGTATTATATTTGAAAAGGGCTATGGCTACTGTGATTCAGGAAAGACAAAATCTGCCGGAATAGATACTGTTTACGGCATTGCATCCATGAGCAAGTCTTTGACATCACTTGCGTGTGCAATCTTAGAAACCGAAGGAAAGCTGAGTTTTTCAGATCCGGTGACAAAATATTTTCCGCAATTTTCTATTCCGGGAACGCCGAAGGAAAGCGTAACACTAAGGCACTTAGCAATGCATACCGCCGGCATTCCTCCCATTCCTCCGCTGGAATGGTCAATTGTGATGAATACTCCGGGAAGGGTTAGCGAAGAAGCCAAAAAGCTGATAGAAAGCGCACCTAATAAAATGGACACAATTGAAGATATCATTGATTATATTGCAAACAGCGGGGAATATGAGCCGTTAGGCGCTCCCGGAGAATGCATGAGCTATTCAAACGATGCTTATGCCATTCTTTCCTATGTTGTTGACCAGGCTGCAGGGATACCGCTGGAGCAGTTTTTAAAGGAAAGGATTTTTGAACCCCTGGGCATGACACGTACAGTACTTGACCTGGATGGGAAGGAAGCCATTGCCATTGCAAACGGCGATATAACGGATTTGTTCGATTTGGATGATGACGGAAATCTTTATTCAGATCAGAGGTGGTCTGTCCTTCCGCCATATCGTGGCTGTGCCTGCGTTAAATCGACTGCCAGGGATATTACAAAATATTATCAGATGCTTTCTCAGTATGGCAAATTTGAAGAAAAGCAGGTAATTGATCCAAAAGCAGTAGAAATACTTATCGGACACGAATTTCCTGAAACACGTTATCCTTTTTATTGCTTTGGATTAAATAAACGCACGATAAATGATAAAGTGATATGTGAGCATTCCGGAGGACTTCACGGAGTTTCAACCTACGGAGGACTAATAATGGGAGGCTGGTCGATGACTGCACTCTGCAACCAGGGAGATGCTTCGGTAGAGCCGTTTATTTGGGCATGCTACAACTTAATTCTTGGTCTGCCTCTTGATAAATCTCATAGCTTTGCAATTCCTTCAGGTGGAAAATTCAGTATGCCTGAAGCGGTAACAGGCACTTATATCAGCAGAGAAGCGTCTCCGGCCTATTGTATTGTAACTGCTGATGAAGAAGGTAATCTGTTTGCTAAATATTATGATGAAGATTTAGTCTTATATCATTGCGAAGAAACTCTTTTCAGCGCCAGGACAGTGGGAAAACCGGAAGAGCAACGCACTACCATGCGATTCTTAATCAGAAATGGAAAGGCATGGGGAGTAAGATGTTATACCAGGGTTTTCCAGAGAACGGAATAATTAAAAATAACTTTTTAAAATATTTTTGGATAGGTTCATAAAACAAAAGGGATTTAATAGGGTTTAACCTATTAAATCCTAATTTATTTCTAAATTATTTATAGTTGCATTATAAAATTATTTTTGATATAATCCTATTAAATAGGATTATATTTAATCTCAAATTTATATGACGGAGCCGATTATGAAAAAAGTTGCTGTAATTTATTATAATAATAATAACCAGGGAGTAATTAAGTATTTAAAAAATAAACTGGAAGAAATTTTTGAGAATTATATAGTTGTTGAAAATTACTATTTATCCGAGCTTGACCCAACTTTTAAAATTGATGCGGATGCTTATATAACTACCAATGACACAATGCTTTATTCTCTGAAAAACAGAATTACAAATTACAACAACATAGTGAATATGTACAGGAGTATAAAGAAGCAGCAGCTTCATGAAATTTTGCAGATTCCTAAGGATACAAATGTGCTGATTGTCAATGATTCATATGAAACAGCGATAGAAACACTATGTACACTTTATGAGCTGGGAATGAATCAAATCAACCTGATTCCATTTGATCCTAATGATCCGGATAACCCCATATACAGAGAATATAATTACTGCATAACTCCAAACGAAGTGCAGCTGGTACCAAAGCATATACAAAACATTATAAATATCGGATACAGAGAAATAAGCTTTGATACACTTATACAGCTTATGAGCAGACTGGATTTGAATTTCGAATTAACAAACAGGAATCTTGTTAGGCATATACGTTCGTTGGCTGTACCTGATATTTACTTTTACAATAATTATTTAAATAATTTCGTAAAAGATCATGTTTTTAACAGCGTTATAAACGATTCGCCCACTGCTTTAATTGTTACCAATGAGAAATATCTCGTGCTTTTTTCAAACAGCAAGGCAAAGGCGTTATTTGATATAAAAAATGACAGTAAAATGCTTCCTTTTTCGAACATTGCGGATAGCCGGACATTCTCAACGATTCAGGAAGAAACAATGCCGAAAAACGGGATTGTATTAAATGGTATCCAATATTTTGTTGAGAAAACACCGATTATGCTTATGGACGAAATAATGGGATATTCCATTGCCTTTCAGAATGAAAAGGATTTAAGGGACATAGAGCTCAATGCAAAAGAGCTGTTTGAAAGGAAAGGGCTGTATGCAAAATATAATTTTTCTGATATTATATATGTTTCCAATTCCATGAAAGAATGTATAAATACCGCAAAAACAGTTGCGGTAACAGACCACACAGTTTTGATAACGGGAGAAAGCGGAACAGGAAAGGAACTTATTGCTCAGTCTGTTCACAATTATTCCCAACGTAAAAAAATGCCTTTTGTTGCAGTAAATTGTGCAGCTCTTCCTGAATCATTATTGGAAAGCGAGTTGTTTGGTTATGAAAGCGGTTCATTTACCGGTGCAAAGAAAAGTGGGAAGCTTGGCTTGTTTGAACAGGCTAACGGTGGAACTATTTTTCTTGACGAAATAGGAGATATTTCCCCTAATCTTCAGTCAAGGCTCCTCCGTGTTTTGCAGGAACGTCAAATAATGCGCATTGGTAGTGACAGGATGATAAATATTGACACCAGAATAATTGCCGCAACAAACAAGAACTTAATGAGTGAGGTAGAGAAAGGAAATTTCAGAAAAGATTTATATTACCGTTTAAATGTAATAACCATATCCATTGAACCTTTGAGAAATAGGAAAGAAGATATACTTCCTTTGATGTCAAATTTTTTAGATTCAAAATTTAATGAATTGACGGATTATGATAAAAAGCTTTTGTGTGGTTATACCTGGCCTGGTAATGTCAGAGAACTCGAAAATGCGGCTGTGCATTACAAGACACTATCCATGCTGCCTAAATATCTTTTGGACACCACCACTGTTTCGGGGGAAGACATAAATAAACCTGGCAACTCAATAAACAGTGCATCTATTGAAATGGAAATTCTGAAGATTATCATGGAAAATTCACAGCTGTATCATGGCATAGGTCGAATGCAGTTAAATACGCAGTTAAAAGCAATGCAGCTGCATATAGGGGATGCCAGCCTGCGCAGCGTTCTGCAGGGATTGCAGGAACAGTGCATGATAACAATTGGTAAGGGAAGGACAGGAACGAAAATTACCGAACAGGGAATCCAAAAAATAATCGATTATGAAAAAAGCCAGACCTGATTTCTGAGATCATTGGCTCTGTAACACCGCCCAAAAAATTTAACCAAATAATATAAAAAACTCTTGCATTCATAATTACTTTATGTTAATATCATTAAGTGCTTAGCCGCAGTGATGGAATGGCAGACGTGACGGACTCAAAATCCGTTGGTGGCAACACCGTGGGGGTTCAAGTCCCTTCTGCGGCATAGAATTATAAGACTGAATAGATGTGATAATCTTTTCAGTCTATTTTTATATTTGAATTTTATCTTGAAAGGCATCACTTTCCTTGAAATACTTAGTCCTCTTTATTTTTGAGCAACAATAGCTACGTATCCCCCCTTATCATATCCTGAAATTGGTTCTTCAACAGCATCGTTGGTGTAGACAGGGCTGCCGGTTAACGTCTGGTAAAATTTAATATTCGTCATATTCAAATATTCTTTGATGATTTTTGCCTTATCTAAGGTAGTATAAAATATTCCTGATGTAACCAGTTCAATAGGATATGGTAATTCAGGTGCTATTTTATCAAAAATATCTTTGTCATAATTGCCCACATGTTTTGCAAAGCTGTATAAAATTCCGTAAGCACTTTCTTTGGGTACATCCAGCAGAATGAAATGACCTCCCTTTTTTAGTGCTGAATAACAATTTTCATATGCCTTTTTTAAATCAGGAATATAAGTTGAACAGCCATTAAAGTAAATAATATCATATTCTTCAGAAGGTAATTCACCTGTTTCAGCATTACCGGGTTTCACATCAATTCCTCTTTTGACTGCAATTTTTGCCATGTCCTGAGATGGTTCCAGACCATAGATATTGTTTATTCCATACTCTTTATTTAAAACACTTTCAAACAAACCGCTTCCACAGCCTACAGACAAAATTTTATCTTTCTTTAATGGTTCTAAGCAGTGATGAAGTAACTTTAATTCACTTAAGAACACCTTATCATTTGCCATAAACCATTTATCATAGTGATCAGCATATCCGTCAAACATACTCGAATTCATTTTTATATCCTCTCTTTTTTTAAGTTTTAAATAAAACAAGAGACACCTGAGTCAGTGTCCCTAAAAAAATCAATTATGATTTTCCTACGTCGGCATTATCCGCATCAGGTTAAAGGGTCGAAATAGCATCATTTCCTCTCAGCCTGATTTACAAGCTCCCCTGCTTATTTTTAATTAATGTATCACATGAAAAATATGTTGTCAATCAAAAAATACATTATCAGGGCAGTTTATCTGTTTATTCCCTCATAGGCCATATTCCAGAAGTCATATTCCAGAAGACTTGCCTTTTTGAAAATATCAATAAGTTCTATTTTTTTACTTTCTGATAAGCTGCTGTATTTTTTATTTGCAAATTCAGTCCATCTGTTACAGGCATCCCTGTAGTCATCACTTAAATAATCTTTAATAAAAAAGTAATATTCTGAATTTTTTACCACATTATCTTTTGCAATCATAGTAAAAACATATTGATAGCTTAGCATACAGTGGAGTAATACTAAGAGAATTCGGTCATTGTTGTAATCATTGCTGAAGCTCATGATAAAATCAATATATCTTTGGTTTTCCAACAATACATTCACTGAATTTTTTTTGTCCAGATTTTCCGTTCTTGTGCCTATTTCAGTATCAAAAGCAAATGATATTAAAGATAAATACAGGCTGATTTCCTCATTACCTTTAGAATTATAAATTGCTTTACCACACAGTTTAACATAATACAAAAGATAGATATTATCCTGTTCAAGATAAAGGTTAAATCTGTCTTTAGATAACTTACCTGTCTTTAGCTCCTGAATGAAGGGTAAATTCATGGATTTCTGCCAAACCGGTCTGGATATTTTGATTGCTTCATTCATAAAATTCATTTGTGCCTCCGGATATCTTCCTTTTTTTAATAATATTCATTTTACCATATCTACTCTCAAACAGCAAGCGTACACAAAACTTACAACCAAAGTGTTTTGTAGGTTTTTGTAATGACGTCGTATAAAAAATATGTTAAATTGTGTTGATGTTTTTAGAATTATGGTATATACTACTATGCGAAGGAGTTGATAAATTATGGCAACCACAAATTTAAACATTAGAATAGACGCTGAATTGAAAAAGCAGGCGGAAGAAATTTTTAATGAACTGGGACTAAATATGTCTACTGCACTTACTGTTTTTTTGCGTCAAGCTGTCCGTTCAAATGGCATACCGTTCGATATGCGGCTGGATACTCCGAACGCTGAAACGATTGCTGCAATGAAAGATGCAAGATTGGGACGCAATTTAAAAGAACCTTTTAACAGTGTTAAAGAACTTATGGATGACTTAAATGCTGAAGATTAGGTGTAGCACAAAAGTTGAAAACAGGTAAGGTGTGAATTATGGATAAAGCTGTAGAATTATTAAAAAAGTATTATGGATATGATTCCTTCAGGGAGGGACAGAGGGAAATAATTGAGAATATTTTGTCCCATAAGGATGTGATGGCTATAATGCCTACAGGCGGGGGAAAATCCCTGTGCTACCAGATACCTGCCATGCTTATGGAGGGAACCACCATAGTTATTTCACCACTTATATCCCTTATGAAGGATCAGGTGGATACATTGCAGCAAATGGGCATGTCTTCTGCGTTTATTAACAGTTCATTGCCCATGGGTAAACTGAATCGGATCATATACGAAGCTGAAAATAACAAGTACAAGCTGTTGTATATTGCACCGGAACGGTTAGAATCTGAAAGCTTTATGGAGATGCTAAAAAACATTAAGATTTCCATGATAGCTGTTGATGAAGCCCACTGCGTTTCCCAGTGGGGTCATGATTTCAGACCAAGCTATTTAAAAGTCAGGAACCTGAGAGATATTTCAGAAGATAATCCCGTTGTTTCAGCATTTACAGCAACAGCAACACCTGAAGTTAAACATGATATAATAGATCTAATAGGGTTAAGTGATCACTATGAAATTATTACTGGCTTTGACAGAGAAAATTTAAAGTTTGAAGTGGTAAGAATAAATAAAAAATCCCCTTACATATTGAAATATGTAGAAGAACATAAAGGTAAGTCAGGCATTATTTACTGCCTTACAAGAAAGCTGACTGATGAGGTCTGCGCAAGGCTTGTAAGTGCAGGCTATAAAGCCGTCAGCTATCATGCAGGCCTCAGTGATGCTGAAAGAAGTAAAAATCAGGATGATTTTCTTTATGACAATGCCGATATAATGGTTGCTACAAATGCTTTTGGTATGGGAATAGACAAGCTGGACATCAGGTATGTCATTCATTATAATATGCCTAAGAATGTAGAATCATATTATCAGGAATCGGGTAGAGCGGGAAGAGACGGAGAACCATCTGACTGCATTTTATTGTTCAGTCCCCAGGACATAGTGATAAATAATTTTTTGATAGAAAACAGCATTAGCGATGAGCTGACAAAGTCCACTGAGTATGACAAACTTAAAAAAATGGTAAATTACTGCAACACGGATAAATGCCTAAGGAAGTACCTGGTAAGCTATTTTGATACGAATTATACGACGGAAAACTGCCATAACTGCAGCAATTGTCTCAGTGATATTGAGAGCAGTGATATAACAACAGAAACCCAGAAAATTTTGTCCTGTATTTACCGAATGGGGCAGCGTTTTGGAAGCAATGTGGTAATAGATGTACTGAAAGGCAGCTCAGGTCAAAGAATAAAATCATTAAATTTCCATAAGTTAAGCACATACGGCTTAATGAAAGAATATGACAAAGATACATTAAAAGAGATGATTTCTTACCTGATATCCGACGGCTATATAAATGTAATAGGTGACAAATATCCTGTGCTCAGTATATCAAGACAGGGGCATGAAGTTCTGAAGGGCAGACAGCAGGTGACTATCAGAAAAATTTTTGCTACACACGAAGCTCCTGACAAATCGGTTAATTACAACAAAGATCTGTTTGAAACACTGAGGGCACTTAGAAAGAAAATTGCCGATGAATTAAAAGTTCCTCCCTTTGTAGTTTTTTCAGATGCAGCGTTAAAGGATATGTGTATTAAATACCCCCAAAACAATGCAGAATTTCTTAAAGTATCCGGAGTGGGAGAAATTAAGGCCGAAAAATATGGCAGTGAATTTATGGAGGCTATTAAAAAATATATAGAGAATAACAATATTGATTTAAAACAGATAAAACCTCAAAATATATACAGCGAAAGAGAGATAAAGACGGGCACTGAAGAAAGGGCTAAAAAGGAAGATACAAGGGAAATAAGCTATAATTTGTACAGATCAAGAAAAAACATCGCTGAAATAGCAAAAGAAAGAGGACTTTCACCGGTTACGGTAGAGAATCATCTGATAGACTGCGCAAAATTAGGCTATGAAATAAACTACAGGGATTTTGTTTCGGAAGATAAAGAAAGGCTTATTATAAGTACATATAAGAAAATCGGCGGGGATAAGCTTAAACCTGTAAAGGAGGCGCTGCCTCCGGAAATAACATACGGAGAAATTAAATTTGCCCTTTGCAGGCTGGAAACAACAGGAGAAACTAATGAGTAAATTATACATAGTGCCTACACCCATAGGCAATTTAAGTGACATGACTCAAAGGGCAATAGAAACCCTTAAAGAGTGTGATTATATATTGGCAGAAGATACAAGACACACTCAAAAGCTATTAAACTTTTTTGATATAAAAAAACATATGATTTCATACCATAAATTTAATGAAAAGGAAAGAAGTCCGGAAATTGTAGATGAAATTCTTTCTGAAAACAAAACTGTGGCACTGGTAACAGATGCAGGAACTCCATGCATTTCAGATCCCGGATATGAGCTTGTGAAAAGCGCAAGAGAAGCAGGAATCGAGGTAATAGGACTGGCGGGAGCTTCAGCGGTTATAATTGCTCTCTCCGTTGCAGGAATAGATACACGGGAGTTTGCTTTTTACGGATTTTTGCCAAGAAAGAAAAGCGAGCTTGATAATGCATTGAAAAGAATAAAGGACAATACTATAAAAACATTTGTACTTTATGAATCTCCAAAACGAATAATCAATCTTATGGAAAGTCTGAAAGAACACATGCCAAATGCAACCGTATGTGTATGCAAGGAATTAACAAAGCTTCATGAAAACTCATTTTACGGAAGCGTTGATTCCGTTCTTCAGCAGTTGAACAGTAGTGATGACACAGAAAGAGGCGAATATGTAATTGTAGGCTACAACAACGACTATGAAGAAAAGGAACAGAACACATTAAATGTAAGTATCCATGGAATCTTATTTGACAAATTAATTCACAAAGATTATTCTTTAAAGGAAGCTGTCAATGAGGCTGTAGAAGAAGGAGCAGCATCTAAAAATGAGGCATATAAGGCTTCGTTGGAGATTAAAAAATTTATGGAGAATTACTTTATTACAAAGGAGGACAATAATTAATGTTTCAAAGGTTAGTAGCAATTGAACCTGTTAACATAGATCGGGAGTCGAAGGATTTACTTTCAGGCTATGCCAATGAAGTAAAGTTATATCAGGATATCCCTGAAGATAACGAAGAAATAATAAGACGTATAGGAAATGCAGATGCTGTTTTGGTTTCTTATACCACGAAGATAGATTCACAGGTTATTAATACATGTAAAAATTTAAAATACATTGGGATGTGCTGCAGTCTGTACTCGAAAGAAAGCGCAAATGTAGACATTACAGCTGCGGAAAAACAAAATATCACTGTGAGCGGAGTTCGGGATTATGGCGATGAAGGTGTTGCGGAATATGTGATTAGCGAGTTGGTTCGTTTACTGCACGGATTTGGAAACAGTCAATGGAAAGATAAATCTGTAGAGCTTACAGATATGAAAATTGGGATACTTGGTCTTGGGGCAACAGGTTTAATTGTTGGAAACGCACTTCGTTTTTTTGGTGCGGATGTGTATTATTACAGCCGTACCCGTAAACCGGAGCAGGAAAACAGGGGCTTTAAATATCTTGAGATGGAGGAATTGCTGAAAAAGGCTGATATTCTCTGTACATGTCTTAACAAAAATGTAGTTCTTCTCAATCAGAGGGAATTTGAAATTTTCGGCAATGGTAAAATACTTGTAAATACATCTATAGGACCAAGTCATGATGTTAATGCACTGAAAAACTGGCTTGCTGATAAGAGCAACTATTTTCTTTGCGATACCATCATAGGATCGGGAGATGAGTCCGGTGAAATAATTTCGCTTCCCAATGTATCATGCGTAAATAAAACAGCAGGAACCACTGTACAGAGTACAAAGCGGTTAGGTAAAAAAGTGATACAAAATATAGAAAACTATTCAATGTCACATTGATAAAGATAGTATTATAAATATTGCAAGGTTATTCAGTTCGAGGATAATAAAGGAGCTGAATAACTTTTTTATTTGATTCTAAGAGATACAGGGCAGTTAATAAGCTATAAAGGTTATAATAAAATATTTGCATTCCTTTATGGTAGATGTTAATATATATTAACAAAAGTGTATTGCAATGAAGCAGTGGGATATCAAACACGTAAAGACAAACAATATGCTTTCGGCAGTGTTTCTGCCAATAATTTATTACTTAATTTTTTAGCAGAGGTGTAATGTGGATAAAAGGTTAGCTCTTAATCCTATGGCAATAATGTTAATCAGCCTGGGATTTATATTTTTTTCATTAGTGTTGTCAATTCCCTTATTTATCGGATTTGTCATGGGAATAGTTTTTACTTTGGCAGTATTGATTAAAAGCGGATATAGTCTGTCGGATTTGTTAAAGACAATATTAAACTCGATACTTGAAATAAAGAACCTTATTGTAGTTATATTGTTTATAGGTGCAACAACATCTATATGGCTTTCTTCAGGTGTTGTGCCGACAATAATGCATTATGGGTTTACATATATGGAGGGTGTCAATTTTTTGTTTGCCTCGTTTTTAATAATGTCACTAATTTCATTATTCATGGGAACAGCAGCGGGTACTATGAGTACCGTAGGTATTTCTTTGAGCGGTATAGGAATGGGGCTGGGTATACCTCAGAACGTGATTATTGGAATGCTGGTTTCGGGTGCATTTATAGCAGATAAAATATCTCCGCTGTCTGGACTTGTAAATCTATTGATGAAAGCAACAAACAAAAGCTACAAGGAAATTTTTAAAAGCTTAGTTGTAACACTAATACCTACAATAATTATAACAGCAGTTATTTACTATTTAATTGGTTTAAAATATACGTCCGGAGATTACAGCAAACTTTTATTGTATAAGGATGCAATAGCATCAGGCTTTAATGTCTCTCCTTTTTTGTTGATACTACCCGTTATCGTACTGGGGCTTTCCATTGCAGGGCTGAATTCAATAATAACTTTTTCAATAGGCATTGGTGTTGGCTCCGTGCTCAGCATTGTTTTTCAGAGAGCTACAGTAAAAGAAGTTTTAACCTCATTAGTGTTTGGGTATCATGGTAATACTCCTTCACCGGAACTTAACAGGCTTTTGGTAAGCGGAGGCATGATTTCAATGGTTGAGACAATTTGTATGGTAGTTGCTGCCTATGCATTGATACAGCTGTTTGAAAAGGGTAATATACTTATGCCGGTAATAGGAAAACTAATTAATGGAATTAATTCTAAAATGACTCTAATAAGGCGAACGGGACTTATGAGTATACTCCTCACTGTTGCTACCTGCGATCAGACTTCCGGCATAATAGTTCCGGCAAAAATTCTGAATGAAAAGTATAAGGAGATGGGTATGGATGAAACTGTATTGGCAAGGACAATTTCAGATACGGGAGTAATTGTGGCACCTCTTATGCCTTGGAATGTAAACGCACTTTTAATAAAACCAATCATGGGCATTACGGCAATACAATATGCACCCTATGCAGTGTTGTGTTATATATGTCCGCTGATAAATATGGCAGTCTCATATATATTGTTTGGAAAACAAAGGCATAAAAATTACACTTAAAGGAGATGGTGATTTTTATCAGTATAACATTTACTTAATACTTTTGTCTGATGTGAGGGTTTAGCATATCATTTTGCAATTATTTAACAAATTAAATATGTTAGGTTTATGGAGAATACTCTTAAAATATTTAGGTAAATACAGAGAAAAGCTTAAATAAAACGAAAGTTTTTTTGGATATTGAAAGTAATATTAAGACAAGATATAATAAATTTGAAAAATCAATATCATAACACATATTTAAAAAATAAATATATAGTATAACATAATTAATTTATAGGAGTGTAAAATGCAAAGCTTAACTTCAAATTTAAATGTTTTAAAATGGATAGACGAAGTAGTATCCATAACTAAACCTTCAAAAGTAATGTGGATTGACGGAAGCGAAGAACAATTGAAAATGCTTAAAGATGAAGCATGCAAAACGGGTGAATTTAAAAAGTTAAATCAGGAAAAATATCCGGGTTGCTATTATCATCGCTCACGAAAAGATGATGTTGCTCGTATGGAGGACAAGACGTATATCTGTTCAAAAAATAAAGAAAATGCTGGACCGACTAACAATTGGAAGAGTCCCGAAGAAGCTTATGAATTAGGTAGAGAAATATTTGATAATTCAATGAACGGAAGAACCATGTACATTATACCGTATTCTATGGGTCCTGTAGGCTCTCCATTTTCAAAAATTGGTATTGAAGTTACAGATTCTATATATGTAGTCGTAAACATGAGCATTATGACAAGAATAGGTAAAAAAGTTCTGGACGTACTTGGTGATTCTAACGATTTTGTAAGAGGACTACACGGAAAATGTACCCTTGATATTGATAAAAGATATATATTCCACTTCCCTGAAGATAATACAATCTGGTCATGTAATTCTGCATACGGCGGAAATGTGTTGCTTGGGAAAAAATGCTTTGCACTTCGTATTGCTTCTTACCAGGGCTGGAAAGAAGGATGGATGGCAGAACACATGCTCATACTTGGAATAGAAAATCCAAAGGGAGAAGTAAAATATATGGCAGCTGCTTTCCCGTCAGCTTGCGGAAAAACAAATCTTGCCATGCTTATACCTCCTGAAATATACACGAAAAAAGGCTACAAGGTATGGACAGTTGGCGATGACATCGCATGGCTTAAGATAAAAGAAGACGGAAGGCTTTGGGCTATTAATCCAGAGGCAGGGTTCTTTGGAGTTGCTCCGGGAACAAATTTACAATCAAATTATAACGCTATGATGTCTACAAAGAAGGATACCATATTTACTAATGTGGCATATAATTTGGATGATGATACCATTTGGTGGGAAAAATTTGATGACAATCCTCCTGAACATGCTCTTGATTGGCAGGGAAATCCGTGGAACGGAAAAACATCAAAGGAAAAGGGAGCACATCCTAATTCCAGATTTACAGCTCCTGCTAAAAACTGCCCATGCATATCAAAAGAGTGGGAAGCACCGGAGGGAGTTCCTATTTCTGCAATAATATTCGGAGGTAGACGTGCAAAGACAGCTCCACTGGTATATCAATCAAGAAGCTGGCAGCATGGTGTATTTGTAGGCTCGACTCTTGCATCTGAAACCACTGCAGCAGCCGCCGGAAAGGTTGGAGTTGTAAGAAGAGATCCAATGGCAATGCTTCCGTTCTGTGGCTACAACATGGGTGATTATTTTGGACATTGGATTGAAATGGGCAAGAAAATGAGTAATCCGCCTAAGATATTCCACGTAAATTGGTTCAGGACAAATTCTGACGGTGAATTCTTATGGCCGGGCTATGGTGAAAACTTCAGAGTGTTGGAATGGATAATCAACAGATGTGAAAACAATGTAACAGCGGACACAGCTCCCATAGGATTTATTCCAAAGGTTGAAGACATAAATACAGAGGATCTGGATGTTTCGGAAGAGGTGATGAACTCGCTGCTTACTATAGATAAAGATTCCTGGATTGAAGATATAGAAAGTATTGAAGAATTCTATGGCAAAATAGGAAATACACTGCCGGAAGAATTAAAGGATGAACTGACAACATTAAAAAACAATTTAAATAATTATGCAGAACCATCATTAGCATAAAAAAATAAAGGAATGCCGCTTGGCATTCCTTTAAAAATCTTGGCAACAAATCTGCAATGGAAGATTTCCTTGGAAAAATTGAAATAAAAGCAGCTAACCTGCATCAGAGTAAACTTATTTTAACAATTGATAAATGATGTTCGTATGATTATTATATGGAAGTATAAAATATATAAAATTAAAACAGCCTGAAAGGATATCACATCTTTTCAGGCTTATAATTTAGTGCCGCAGAAAAGACTTGAACCCCACGGTGTAGCTACTAACATTTATCTCACAAACGTGTGATTCTATTTATGCATTTGTTAAAAATCTTGTAAATTTATGATGTTTAATCTATAATAAAGTAGGTATTTGTTATATAAAGTAGACTATAGTAAGGAATGAACAGACATGGGAAATGTAATTGCTTCAACAGAGCAAATGATTGAAAAAATTAATTATGTGCTTAAAACGAAAAAAAATGCGGTAGTGAATATCGTAAATGATAAGCTAACACTATCTGTCTTTGCCTTGCTTGAACAAAACTTAAAAAATGTAAAAGAAATAAATTTTGTAATCAGGGATACAAAATTTGTGCCTGAAAAAAATGAAATATCCCATGAGTTTGAAATGGCTCCAACGGATATTTTATACAACTCTTATGATATCGTTGAAAAAAACAAATTAAAACATTTTTCAAAAGCAAAAGCCATGCACGATTTTATCAAAGCAAATGTTAATGTAAAAAAAGCAAATCCTAAAGTTAAAATAGGTGGTAATATAATCATTATAGACGATGATTTTATGATACAAGGTTCCTCTTCTTTGGAGGTAACACTAAAGAAAAGCAGGAATGCTTTTAGAAATATTAATTTTGATACGATGCTCAATGGAACAATGGATAAAGAGCAAATACTTTCAGCACTGAATACTTTCAATCAAATATGGTTTAACGAGCAGGTATCCTCTGATTATAAAGAGGATTTATTACAAAGTTTATCTTTTATTTATAAAGAGCACTCCCCTGAGTTTTTATATTATTTTACCCTGAATGAGCTGTTTGGATATCAAATAGACAGTGGTGTAGAAAGATTTGAAAGAGATAGCGAGAAATTTAAAAAAACTCAAATATGGCAATCTCTTTATGATTTTCAGAAGGACTGTGTTGTATCAGCAATTCAAAAGCTGCAAAAATATGGTGGCTGTATAATTGCTGATTCTGTTGGATTAGGTAAAACCTTTGAAGCCCTTGCAGTCATAAAATACTTTGAAATAAAGATGGATAATGTACTTGTTCTTACCCCTGCAAAGCTATATGATAACTGGAACTCTTTTAGAGGTACATATAAGGATAGTTTGTTAAATGAAACATTCAATTATAAGATTATGTTTCATACAGATTTATCAAGATATAAAGGCATGTCTCAATCTGGACAAGACCTGAAAAGATTTGATTGGGGTAACTATGACCTTGTTGTAATAGATGAATCCCATAATTTTAGGAATAGGAATGATCGTTATGATGATAATGACCAGCTAATAATGACAAGGTATGCACGTTTGATGCAGGACGTAATAAAAAGAGGTAAAAATAATACCAAGGTGCTACTCCTTTCTGCTACACCTGTTAACAATAGTTTGGTAGATCTAAAAAATCAGATTAGCATAATAACAGGTGATAGAGATTTTGCTTTTGAAGATGAAGGTATCTCCAGCGTAGAGAACCTACTTAGGAAGTCTTCAACTATTATTAATCAATGGCAAACTGTACCAAACCATAATAAAAATGACTTGCTTGACAGTCTTCCATCAGAATTTTATAAACTGCTTGAGCTTATGACAATTTCAAGAAGCAGAAAGCATATCACCAGCTATTACGGAAATAGCAGTGTCGGTAAATTCCCTAACAAGAATAAACCGATAACCAGACGCCCTGAAATTGACTGCCAAGAAAAGCTATTGAAGTTTGCTGATACAAATGAATTGCTGGAGTCCCTTGAATTGTCGGTATATACACCAACAAGATATATTAAAAGTGAATACCAGAAATTATATGTTGAGAAATACAGTTTAAAAGGAAAACACGGCGGAAAAATGGATTTTCAAACCCAGTCCAAGGGTATGATTGTCATGCACCGCTTTAACCTCTTTAAACGCATGGAAAGTTCCGTATATTCATTTGCAGAAACCATTCGGAGATTGATGGAGCGAATAGACAGAACCATGGAGGTACTTAATAAAGGCGGTCAGGTTGACGAAGAAACAGGTACAGCAGATGAAGAATATGAATATTTAGAAGGAAAATATGAAATTGAAGTTGCCCACTTACGTATCAAAGATTATCTGTACGATTTGGAGGGCGACAGAATTATTCTTGAAAAAATTTATAATGAAGCAAAATGCATATTAGAAGAAAACAGAGATTTAAAAATCCGTACTCTGCAAGATGAAATTATTAAAAAGGTAACACAAACACCTTATAATAGCGGTAACAAAAAAATCCTTGTATTCACTGCTTTTTCAGATACAGCAGACTATATTTATCAGAAGATTGCAGAAGAGCTTAAAAAGGTTCACTTAGACACTGCTTGCGTTACGGGCAGAGGAGTAAAGACAACAAACAAAAATGTGGATAGCGAATTTAACTCTGTTCTATGTGCATTTTCTCCAAAATCAAAAATGAAAAAAGATATTCCAGATGATGAACAGATAGATATTCTTATAGGTACAGATTGTATTTCAGAAGGACAAAATTTACAGGACTGTGATACAGTAATCAACTTTGATATTCAGTGGAATCCTGTTTCGCTCATACAAAGATTTGGCCGTATTGACCGTATTGGAAGCACCAATGAATGTATTCAGATGATTAACTTCTACCCGAATCTTGAGCTTAACGAGTATTTAGGCTTGGAGCAGCGAGTTAAAGGTAAAATGACAACACTAAATATTGTGTCTACAGGTGATGAGGATTTCCTGTCTCCTGAAATGAATGATTTTAATTTTAGAAAAAGGCAATTAGAACGGTTAAAAGATGAAGTTATTGATATTGAGGATGCTAATGAAAACATCTCCTTAACCGACCTTAATATGAACGAATACTTGTATGAATTATCAGAGTATGTAAAAAATAATCCATCAATAAAGAAAGTACCAAGTGGGATATATTCTGTTACTGATGGAGAAAAGCAAGGCGTTATATTCTGCTTTAAACATAGTAACCAAGATGAAAAGCCAAAGTCTGACAGCTCCTTGTATCCCTATTATTTGATTTATTTAGATAATAAGGGTGAAGTTCTCTATGGAAGTGGAAAAGCACGCGAGGTTATCAAACTTTTTAGAAAACTTTGCTATGGCAAAGATAAGCCGGTTCAATCATTATTTGATCAATTCCTTGTTAAAACAAATAATACAAATGACATGAAGTTTTATTCCGACCTTTTGAACAAGGCAGTTAATTCTATTAAAGGTGCTGAAGAAGAAAAAGCCTTCCAAACTACGTTTGATTTCGGTGGATTTAATAATGACTTTGCAGATGAAACAGCGGATGATTTTGAACTTATTTCATTTTTGGTGGTGGAATGATGTTTAACTTACCGGAGAAATATAAAGTTGGCAAAAAACTGCCAATTAAGGATTTCATACCTAAGGTATTGAAGCCTGATGTAAGAAAGAAAATCAGGGATAATGTAAAAAGCGTTATATTAAGCTATCAGATAATGGGAGAAGGTATACCATCTTTGGTGAATGATGAATACAATTGCCAAGTTATTCAGTATTATGACATAGAACTTGTTGATATGAAAAAGGCGTCCTTTATTGCAAATATGTATCAGGAGATAATAAAGTCTCCTTGTGTTCTACGACTAAACGATAACAGCAACGAGGTATACTCCTTTGCACTAAAACGATTGAATCAGAATGACAGAACACAGATTGTGGTTACAGACAAGGTTCTTACAACTGTCTACCCCACTGTCCTACCCAGCTCTGATAAAAACAATTTGCTAAGGGAACTTGCCTATGACAATATCAAAAACAAAGACAACAAAGCTACCTTTTATTTTGAAATGTATCTGCGAGCTTACATCTTAACGAATGATAAAGTATATGCAAAGGCAAAGAGCTTTTTAGAGAAACCTATATGGTACAGCATTAACAGACAAAAAGAGGTATACACCCTCCTCTGTGCTGTTGCACGCAATAAAGAAAAGGTGCAAAAATCTATATCTAACAGTGAAAAAATGAAGCTGAATCAAGAAATCAGACAAGCTATAATCGAATTGGATAAGGTATAAAACCGAAGTTTCAGTTGTTCGGAAATTCCGAACAACTGCTTTATAGCATGAACGTCCAAAACAAGTACAAAAATGAGTAATTTATAGATTAATTAGATAAATGGAGGAATAACAAATGGACTATGTAAAAGTGCCACAGGAGATTAACAACATTGTTGGGGATAATGTAAAGCTGTTAGCACAGCTATTCCCCTCTGCCGTTAAAGACGGACAGGTTGATTTTGAGGCATTAAAGGAAGAACTTGGACAGTTTGAAGAAGTGGGCAAAGAAAAATATGAACTTACTTGGGCAGGCAAGCAGGATGCAAAGAAAAAAGCTCAGGAGGATGTATATAACAGAACGCTCAAATATATTGAAGAAGATAGCAAAAACCCAAATACTACCGAAAATCTTTATATTGAGGGGGATAACCTTGAAGTTTTGAAAATGCTTCGACAAAACTATTATGGTGCTATTAAAATGATATATATAGATCCACCCTATAACACGGGAAATGATTTTGTATATAATGATAATTTTACCATGAACAGTAAGGAAAGTGATATAGCAGAAGGTACTCGTGATGATGAAGGGAATCCTTTGCAGAAAAACCAACAATCATCTAACCGTTTTCATGCTAATTGGTTGAATATGATGTATCCGAGGATTAAAGTTGCAAAAGACTTACTCACCGACGATGGAGTTATTTTTATTAGTATTGATGATAATGAGCAAGCAAATGCAATAAAAATTTTAAATGAAGTATTTGGAGACAATAATAAAGTTGCAGAACTAATGGTTATTCGTGCAGAAGGTGGTGGACTTGCAAAACAAGTGATAAAAGGGCATGATTATTTATTTGTATATGCAAAAAGTATAGGTTCTTTTACTCCATTAGGACGGCCTAAGGATATTCGAGGAAAAATTATTGAGAAAGATGGTGTGAAATACTGGATACAAGAGGATTGGCTACGTAAAGAATTTGGAAAATACGGAAATTGTCACTATGAGGAAATCCTCGAATATAAAGGGGAAAAAACCTTGATGGAGATAGATGAAAAAATCAAAAATGGGGAATATGTCCTTTTACCTAAAGGTAATGGTATGCATATTGTTGGAAAGCTTCGTAATGTAAATGAAGATGCGTCAAAATTTTACAGTGTACTTAAACATTTGTCTGCAAATGGAGTAAAGGACTTAGAAGTATTAGGTTTAGAACAATATTTTGACTACCCAAAACCTATTTCTTTACTAAAAGAATTAATTCTTGGGGCAACGTTCTTTACAGTTCAAGACGATGATTTGATACTCGACTTCTTTTCTGGCTCTGCCACTACCGCCCACGCAGTTATGCAACTAAATGGTGAGGACGGAGGGAACAGAAAATTTATTATGGTTCAGCTACCCGAAGAAACCGACGAAAGCTCAGAAGCTTACAAAGCAGGTTACAAAGATATATGTGAACTTGGCAAAGAACGTATCCGACGCGCAGGTGAAAAGATCAAACAAGAAATTGAAACTGCCAATGCACAGCTTAAAATTGGCGAAGAACCAAAACAAGTGCCTGATATTGGCTTTAAAGTCTTTAGAACTGCTGATACCAATATCAAATGGAACTTGTATGACGAATTAGGACAGCTTGATGCCAGTACAATGTCACACACTCCTGACCTTGCTGACTTTACTATAGGCTTTAATGATATTGATGTTGTATATGAAGTGATGCTCCGCCAGAAGGATGTACCACTATCCTCTACTTTAGAAACTTTAACCCATATTGGAAGCAGGACTTACTTATATGGCAGTGCATACTTGATTTGCCTTGAAACAGAAATTACAGAGAAATTAATTGATAAAATAGCTGCTCTTGACCCACTGCCTATTAAATTTATCTTTAGGGATTCTGCTTTTAAAGACGATATCAATTTAAAGGATGAAACCTTTAGAAGGCTTAAAAACCTCATTGAAAGGAATTCTGGACTTGAGAAAAAATCATACACTGTAGAATTTATATAAGGAGGAAGTAGCCGTGGCAAAAAGAATTGCATTTCAGTTTGATGATGAATTAGATTATCAATTAAAAGCAATCCACTCTACTGTGGACTTATTCAAAGGACTTTCTCGTCAAATAGACGGTATATATCGTCCAAGACGTATCAAAAAGCTTGATGAGGGTGACCCTGTAAGAAACCAAAGCATTGTAACAGGCAGTAGATTACTTCAAAATCTAAGAAAGGTTCAGTTAGATAACAAGTTATTTGCAGATAATGAGCTTGCAAATAATAACTTTACCATCGAGATGGAAACAGGTACAGGTAAAACTTATGTGTATTTGCGTACCATTTTAGAACTATATAAAGAATATGACTTCAAAAAGTTTATGATTGTTGTGCCAAGTATTGCAATCCGTAAAGGCGTAGAAAAGTCCATCGACCAGTTAAAAGACCATTTCAAAAGGCTCTATGATGTGGATTTATCAAAGCACAGTTTTATTTATGACAGCAATAACCCGAAAAAGGTGAGCTCAAGCCTTGTGGAAACCAATGACTTAAGCATTTGTGTTCTCAACATTCAGGCTTTTAATAAAGATACAAACAAAATCCGCAGCGAAGATGAATACGGACAGATTTTATGGGAGGATATCAAGTACATAAAGCCCATTGTCATCATTGATGAACCACAAAAAATTGAGGGACAAAAAGGTAAAAAATCTAAATCATTGCAAGCTATTGATGAGATTGAACCTTTGTTTGTACTTCGTTATTCTGCTACCCATAAGAAACTGTATAATCAAATTTATAAGTTAGATTCCTATGCTGCATATAAAAATGACTTGGTTAAGAAGATTACAGTTAAAACAGTAAATGGGGTTATTGAAAGAGATTATCCCTACATTCGATATATAGCTTTCACAAAGGACCTAAAAGCAAGGATTGAGATGTTCTCCCAAAAACAAGGAGATTCCATTCGCTTTAAAACCTTTGATGTATCAGCAAATACATCTTTAGAGGATTTATCCGGTGGTTTGGTACAGTATCGCAATATGCGTATCGTTGAAGAACCACATAAGCTTAAACCTTTGAAGGTTGCCACTACAGATGGCACTATAATTTTGGAGCTTGGAGAAAGCAATAATGGGCTTGAGGATAGTGAGGCTACCCGTATTCAGATTCGTCTTGCTATTAGAAATCATCTTGAAAAACAGTTTGCAATTTTAAAAAGCGGCAAAAAGATAAAAACTTTAACCTTGTTCTTTGTAGATGCAGTTAGTAAAGTTCGTGATAAGACTCGACCTGATGGACGTGGTGAATACCTGCGTATCTTTGATGAAGAGTATCAAAGTGCAATTAAAGGCTACGAAAAACAATTTTCAAAGTACAAAGAGTATTTCCCTGAGTATCAGAATGGTTTAAAGGTGCGTGAAGGTTACTTCGCCATTGATAAAAAGAATAATGAAGTTGAAATTGAAGACTGGGATGATAATAAAAGCGAGCTGGACGTTAAGGCTAAATCCCAGGAAGATATCGACCGTGGTATCAGCTTAATTCTTGAAAGAAAAGATGAGCTTATTTCCTTTGAAGAACCACTCAGCTTTATATTTTCCCATTCAGCACTTCGTGAAGGCTGGGATAATCCCAATGTATTTACACTTTGTACACTAAAAAACGGTAGCTCTGATATTGCAAAAAAGCAGGAAATAGGTCGTGGCTTAAGGCTTCCGGTAGATATTACAGGTAACCGCTGTCTGGATACAGATATCAATGAATTGACTGTCATTGCAAACGACAGCTACGAGAATTTCTCAAGGGTACTTCAGGAAGACTTCAACCAAAGTATGAATTTCAACAAGAATGAAGTAACCTCTGATATTCTGACCGTTGCCCTTGAAAAGGCAGGTGTTCCAAAGGAAAAAATAACTGCGGAGCTGGTCGATACCTTTAAGCAGGAGCTGATGGGTAAAGGCGTATTTGACAGTAATAATATTCTACATAAAAATGTAGAGCAAACAACTAAACTTCTTGAAGACATTGTTTTTGAAGATGAAATACTGAAAGAACATTCTGTAAAGCTGAAAGAAAATTTTGCAGAGCTGATGGTAGAAAAAGGATCTCGCCGCATTGAAATAAATAACGGAGATAATGAACCCTATGTAAATACTATCCGTGCATTTGTTTCTGAAGAGGAGTTTCAGCAAATCTATCTGGGGCTGAGCAGCAATTTGACCAAACGCACTCTTTATAAATGCAACGTGAATAAGGACACGTTTGTTTCTGATTGTATAAAGGAAATAAATTCATACTTACAATACTTTAGAGTTACCAGAGCAGTGAATATTACAACTGGCAGGGGTGAATTTAATGATGCCCAGATGTTTGAAATGGAAAAGTCGGGAGATAAAACCTTTGATATTGATGTGGGTATGAAGGTTACCCCAAAGGGAGATTTTGAAATTGTAAACTATATCATGTACCATACCATGTTACCTCGTCTTACCATTTTTAATATATTAAAAGGCATTGAAAAAAGAGAGGCTCTAAATTTTCAGGACGTTCTCGACAGAGTAACCCAGAAGATTCTGGTGAAATTAAATGACTCCAAAGCATCAAGTATCTTTTCCTATGAAGTCATCGAAGGCTATGAGCTTGATGAGGGACAGATTTTTGCTACAGATACCATAGCTGAGGAAGACTTCCGTGATGAGTGGCGTGTCTTCAAGTCCAATCCAAACAGGAAAAATGCCTTAAATGAATATTATAAAATGGACAGCAAAGGAGAAAGGAAATTTGCTGAAAAACTGGAAGCTAATGATAATGTCATCTTATTTACTAAACTTAAAAAAGGCGGTTTTGTAATAGATACTCCCTACGGAAACTATTCTCCGGATTGGGCG
>ENA-UOOR01001874-UOOR01001874.1-fermentation-metagenome-genome-assembly--contig:-NODE-1874-length-23158-cov-5.191490_pt1 | contig 23158 bp, 20 predicted proteins | sample MGYA00245780_ERZ724029 | MGnify/ENA primary metagenome ERZ724029 (study PRJEB28704, sample SAMN03018315) | fermentation metagenome | biome: anthropogenic terrestrial biome; feature: soil; material... | reverse complement strand
GCCAACGCATTACTCAAATCAAAAAAGCATCCTGAATTTAAAGAGAGATATCACAGAATCAAATCCCATCGTGGACATAAAAAAGCTATCATCGCTGTATGCAAGATGCTCCTGACCGCTATCTGGAATGTCTTAAATAAGCTTGAACCTTATACCCCTGAAGGTTTTTTAGAACATCGCCCTGTCAATGAATCCAAGACTCTGACAAAGTCACAAGCTCTGGAACTGTTCAGGAAAAGAGGTTACACAATAATAGATGATCCTGCTGTAACAGTTTAATCCTGATTCAATATTGGTAATTAATACCATTTTCTAATTGTGAATGGCTTGTTTACTATACTCTTTTTTATTGGCTACTCACTACTTTTAGTTTCAAACTTACTTACCTCCATTTTCACTATTCCACAAAATATCTGGGTATACTCCGTCCGCTTTTAACTTATTAATAGCATTCATAACATCTTCTTTATCTTCTTTATAAGTCACGCCATACCATTTATCCTCAGATTTTAATACTTGGACTGTAGCTTTCTTCTCTTCTAGGAGCTCCTGTACTACGCTAGGAAGGAAATATTCCGCTTTTAAAGGATTATTTACTGCATACTTCTTCAGGAAACTCTGGAAACGGTCTTTTAACTCCTTAAGTACACTATCCGTAAATCCCCACATGTTCATCGATACGGTACTATTTGCTGATACATCAAACCAATACTTGCCATCATCTTCCGTATAGCTAGCACCTTCACCTCTTTTTACTATATGGGTTCTCTCATCAATCTTCTCCAACAAACTACCATCTGGGGTAACTTGACAGATTCCCCTTGCCACATGGCCATTTTCCGTTAAAGTATTGGCTAGAATATATCCTACCATCATATAACGGTATTGCTCATCGTCCTTAGCATTCTTTAGCCAATCATAAACCATAGAAAAAGCACGACTTCCATAGTAATCATCTGCGTTAATTACAGCAAATGGATCATTAATATTATTTATACAACTTAAAATTGCATGTCCAGTTCCCCAAGGCTTAACTCTACCTTCAGGAACAGCAAAGCCCTTTGGCAAATTATCTAACCCTTGGTATACATACTCTACTTCAATATGTTTAGCAATTCGATTGCCAATCACTTCTTTAAAATCTTCTTCTATTTCAAGCTTGATGATAAAGATCACCTTTTTAAATCCCGCTTTTATCGCATCGTAGATGGAGAAATCGATAATCAAATTCCCGTGGCTATCCACAGGATCCATTTGCTTTAACCCTCCATACCTACTCCCCATTCCTGCAGCCATTATTACTAATACTGGTTCTTGCATAATTCACATCTCCTTATCTATAAATTCATAATTGTATGTTGTGTCAAGTGTCCTTGCCCACAATTTAAATTATTAGGTTTTATCTTTTCTTTAACTATAACACCTATTGTGATACATTTATTATAGCTATAATTCCTTATGTTTTCTTTGTCCAATAAACCATGATTTGTGCACAAAAACCACCCTTGTTCAAATATTTCCTGCTTTTATGCCAACTTTACTTTTGTCATAAAATCTGATAATCTAAAAGCAGTAAAAAACTACGTATTTATCGAATTCGAGGTGCTTCCCTGTGTCCTATGAAAATATAACATTATCACAAGATCTTGAAATCAAAGAAATAGTGACGGTTCATTATTTTGAATATTTGAGTACTTTTTCATTTCCTGGGGAAACCCATAATTTTTGGGAATTTTTATATGTGGATAAAGGTGAAGTTGAAGTGAATGCAGATGGTAAGAAATTCGCTCTTGAGAAAAATCAAATTATATTCCACAAACCCAATGAATTTCATGGATTAAAAGCTAATGGGATCATTGCTCCTAATTTAGTTGTCATTTCATTTTACTGTGAAGCCCCATGTATGTGCTTCTTTGAAAATCAAATATTGCATATTAATGAGTTTGAGAGAAATCTTCTTGGGCAGATTATTCGTGAGGCGAAAAATACTTTTTCCTCTCCTCTGGGTGATCCACATTTAAAGAAATTAGAACGACATAAAGAAGTTCCATTTGGAAGCGAACAATTAATTAAGATTAATCTTGAGCACTTATTAATTCATTTAATACGCAGATTTCGAACATCGGAAGTTGTTCCTTCCATGAACACCTTAAGACAAGAGAAAACCACAAAGATGAATTATGATGATGAAGTGATCAATTGCATTATCCGATATATGGAAACCCATTTGGAATCCCGCCTTACCATAGATCAAATATGCGTGGATCACTCCATTGGGCGCTCCCAATTACAAAACTTATTTCAATCTAAATTTCAATGTGGTGTAATCGAATACTTTTCAAATATGAAAATTGAAGCTGCCAAACAGTGTATTAGGGAAACGAATATGAATTTTACACAGATAGCCGAGAAATTAGGTTTTAGTTCTGTTCATTACTTCTCAAGGCAGTTTAAGAAAATAAGTAACATGACACCAACCGAATACTCGTCCTCTGTAAAAATCGTATCTGAAAAACCATTTTTTTAAACTTTTATCTCAAGCTTAGCTTTGTTCCACTCCAGATTGCGAATTTAAAAACGGGCTCTAAAAATATGCAAATATAATGTCCTTTATTTATTTCTATATTTACATCCATTTACACATCATGGGTTATAGTTCATCTCGTTTCCTCTATACTTTTGAAATCCTCCGACTATTTTCTGCTGGTTCTTGTATTTTCTGAGATCCTTTTCAATCATGCTATCATCGAAACCAACTTGGAAATCATTCAGTTTTTTATCAACTTATGAAAATCAGTAATGTAGCCGATATATAATACACAAGAATTAAAGAAAGTGAGGGTTTTGCTTGGACATAAAGAATTCAATACTATCTAATTATAAATCAGGAAAGACTAAAGCATCCCTTGGAAAAACTCCCATTTCTACAGATAAGCTCAAGGATGCTTCTCAAATAAATAAACAGACACCTAAGGAAAATGCTCTGATAGATATTAAGGAAGGCCAGACCCTAAAAGGCGAAGTTGTTGACCTTAGATATGATAGTGTCACTATCAGATTAGAGCCAGGTGATCAAGTTGTTGTAGCTAAACTTGAAGGTGGTGTTGATCTATCCATTGGACAAACAGCTCAGTTTTATGTAGCTGAGGATGGCTCAAATCGAATTGTCCTTCGTTATCTTCCTGTAGATGGGACTTCAACTAATAGAACCATAGATAAAGCATTAACTGCTTCTAATATACCATTAACAAATCGTAATAGATTATTAGTAAGTGAGCTTTTGGCTAATCAAATGCCTGTTGATAAAAATACTCTATCAGCTCTAGTAAGGCTTTCTCATATCCATCATGAAGCTAGTCCCCTTACTTTAGTTTTGATGTATAAATATAATATTCCTATGACTGATGAAAACATCCAGCAATTTGAAGCATATCAAAATGGATCTAATGAAATAATGGGTAAAATTAATACTCTAACTGATGCTTTATTAGAATTAATTAATTCATCTAAAGAAGCCGATCCATCAAGCAACGAACATCTAGATGCTTTTTCTAATCCAAGTCAAGTAGCTGAAACAAGTATTAGCTCTACATATATTAATCAACAGTTACTCCAGCTTAACAAGGACCTACTTCGATTATTTGATAGCAATCTTGATACAAACCCTAACCATGCACAGTTTACACCTGATGCCCCCATTCATAATATTATATCCCAGGAGGATATTGCTCTTCTAGGTAAAACTTTAGAACAGCTGATTAATAGCAATGGGAAATCAGAAGTCTCAGATGCACAAGGAGCTTCTAATAATACCTTGGCTAGGATTTATAGTGGTAATTCCTCCATGTCTGAAGCAATTGCCTATAGCCTAGAACTTTTGGGTTTAGAGCATAACCCAGAGACTCCATTTGCTATAAATACACTTCAAGATATTATTGCAGATCCATCATTACCTGAACCCATAAAGAATCTGATTTTTCAGTATGTTGAGAATGATATTGTCTCAAGTAACTCTTCTGAGATTACTAATATCTTGAATCAAGAAGAACGTACTGAACTTATTAGTTTACTTACGCCTTTTTCAAGTACCAATCAGCTTGATCATCAAAATAACAATCTAGTAGATAATCATAGTAATAGCCAGATATTTAGGCAAATTGATAGTGGAGATGCCCCTTTAAAGGATGTGCTTAGCTATATAAATCTGAAGGTCCTAAAAAGTGATGCTGCTCCTAAGGTCGTTGATGATATTCTACAATCATCAGTCTATAGTAAGCTTCTACAGACCGTTATTAAGGATAGGTGGACTATAACACCTGAGAAATTAGACCAATACTCTGTATCTCAGCTTTATGAAAACTTAGATGAAGATATAAAACATATCAATATTATGCTTCAGCTCAGTAAAGATTCTGCAGAATTAATGAAGCTCCATGAACCCAGCAAAGGTCTTCAGGATAATCTATCATTCCTTAAGGATTTAAACCAGGTATTTAATTATCTTCCATTGCCAATACAGTTTAAAAATCAGGATGCCCATTGTGACCTATATGTTCTTACTAGAAAGAAAGCATTAAATGATCAAAGTAATGGACTTAGTGTACTCCTCCATCTTGATATGGAGCACCTAGGTTCATTAAATATCCATCTCAATATGAAGAACAAGAATATTGCTGGTAAGTTCTATATTGAGGATTTGTCATCAGTAGAGTTGCTTTCGACACATATGGAGACCTTAGTATATAATCTTAAGAAGAAAGGATATGACTTTGAACCGGAAGTTATAAGTAGCTATGAGAAGCCTAATTTCACCAAGGACTTCATAGCAAATGAACTTAAAGATAATGACTTTTCAAGATATACTTTTGATGTGCGAACATAAAGATTTCCTTACATCCATCAGGTTACCACCCCTAGCAGCAAAAAACAACCGAGGTTAACTTTTATTAAGAAGTTTAGCCTTCGGTTGTTCCCTATATTTATTCTATTCTTTATTTATCTTTTCATCGTATTCATCAAATATATATGATAATATAGTTGATATTCCAACAAATTCGCATCCATACATAGTCATATTACCTTCTAATAGCTGGCTTCGTACTATTTTTATCACCGATTGTAATGTGTCTTTGTTATTTAAGCTAATATTAGCATTAAAGTAATAGTCTATAGGTAATTCACTTTCTGATTTAAAGCCTATCCCCTCTTGTGAAATGTCAACTACCTCAATATGGGCATTAATGTCCTTCACAAGATCCATGTCCTGATGATACAATGTTGATACGTCTAATGTCAAAGTAACTGGCAATCTTTTCGCTCTTCTACGTTCCTCCATAATTATACTTTCCCTTCTTTTCAATAGATTACTGTGTACTCTAAAGTATACTTCTTTAATTCACTTGATAAAATAGTAATTCAATATCTATTATTAAATACATAACTGTAATAATCTTTACGAAGTATGTTATCTGAAATAGTAAATTTATTCTTTATAATACTATTAATACCTTTAATATATCCCTTAGGAAGTTCTTCATTTGTAAGCTTTATAATCTCACCAGTTCCCGAATTATACATAACCTTATCTGTTATAAAACTTCGATCTGAAAGAATAACAAGGGCTGGTCCATCTGATAAAACATCCTTGCCCATAAGAAGTCTGGAATCATATTCTAGTCCAAATAAATTGGACAGGGTTGGTAAAATATCAAGACTTGAGCAAGGCTTATCTATAATTATATCCTCTTTCATCCCACTATTCCATAGGATAAAGTTATTCTTATAAGTTTCAAAATCAGCTTCTATTTCATGTCCTGCCAATTCATCTAATTGAGATTTCTCCCAGCCATAGGGATAGTGGTCTGCACTCAGGGCTATCACCGTATTCTCTAAAACTCCTGCTTCTTCCAGTTCCTTAATAAGATATTCTAGCGCTCTATCTAGTTCAATCTGGCAGGCAATATATGCTCTTCCTTCGGAAGAATAAGCTAGGTCTTTCACAAGGTCTCTATTCTTAAAGGACATACTATTTCCTACAAATGTATAATTCATATGACCACTGACTGTTAGGTAATATACATGAAATTGTTCATCCTCAATAAATCTATGAACTGTATCCTCCATCATTTCTATGTCAGAGCCTGGCCATACATCAGACTTTAGCTTAAGACCATTACCTTTTGCAATAAAATCATATCCTAGATTGCTATGGGTCTCGTCCCTTTGATAATATGTGTAGGTATGATTGTGATAGGCTTTACTATCTATTCCTAACCTATTAAATTGCTGTCCAAGAGAAAATGGCATATAGTTGTTCCTTGCTCTATACATGCTCCTAGTCCCAACAGGAACAAGACCAGTCATAGCAACATACTCACCATCACTAGTACTTGTCTGCCAAAGGGCTGTATAGAAATTGTTGAATACAAACCCTTCATTAGTAAGCTTATATAATGTAGGTGTAAGTTCTTTATGGACAGCATAGGGTGAATACCCTTCAGCTGTTATCATGATTAGATTATAGCCTTGGAACATTCCAGTATATTCATTCTTATTAGTAGGTACTGCTTGGGCAAAATACTCATGCATAGTCCGGATTACATCATCATTTTCACTCTCTGCTAAAGTGAGAAAATCAATATCCATAATATTAGGTGATCTATCAATAGGAATTGGTGTAGGTGATGAGATTGCTGTTGGTTCTGCATTAGCTTTTGTACTAGGTTTGTTATCGGGCTTATTATAATCCTTTATAGGAATCTGGGTGGGAATGACTGTAGGCACCTTCCAATCAATTGTAGGAGCATTGGCCAAAACCATTTCATCTCTAGGGCTAATCAATCTTACCAAATCAAAACGTGTCATTGTTGCTATACCAAGTTGTTCACCAGTAAATTCATGTACCCTAGTATTATAATAAATATCATAAGGGGAATAGTCACCCTTTCCAAATGGAAGTATTGCAAGTAGAGCAATACAGTGCAATAACAATATAGCTGCTCCCAATATTCCCTGCTCTTTATGTGTTTATTGTATAATAAAAATACCGAAAGTTGCAGATTGAAATTCCCTATTGTTGCATGAGGAAATTCCCTATTATTGCAGATGATTCAAATACCCTCCAGGAACGGATGACACCTAAGTGGCGGTCTCCAAGTCAGAGGTATTGAAAATCCATTGCAGACATACCATAAAACCGTTATCCTTGTTTTGTTGTAGCAATAACAAAGACAAGGAGGAAAGGAGTATGCTTACAATGGATCAGATACATCATATCAGAGCTTTGTACTATGAACAAGGCATGAAAATATCTGAAATCATCAAGGAGACTGGGATGGACAGGAAAACCATTACTAAGTACATTGACATGACGGACTTTAATCAACCAATACCAATACCAACAAAGGAGCAGCAGATATGTCCAAAGCTTAATCCCTATAAGCCACTTATTGACGAATGGCTTACTGAGGACAAGATAGCACCCAGAAAGCAGCGGCACACCGCTAAACGTGTGTTTAAGAGACTTCAAAAAGAAACCTATGGATTTAATTGTTCTTACAGGCTGGTCGCCGAATATGTGACAGCACGTAAGAGAGAACTCAACCTTAGTAAAAAGGAAGGTTACATACCGTTGGAACATTATCCAGGAGAAAGCCAGGGGGATTTCGGGAAAGCCGATTTCTATGAAAACGGTACTCTCCATAGTGGTAAATACTTTATCCTATCATTCCCTTTCAGTAATGCCGGATATATGCAGTTGAATTATGGAGAGAACATGGAATGCTTGCTGGAAGCACTGATTGCTATTTTTGAGTACATAGGTGGTGTTCCTACTGAGGTCTGGTTCGATAACACTTCCACGATTGTAACAAATATCATCAAAGGTGGCGGTCGTGATATTACAGAGCGTTTCATACGTTTTAAGGAGCACTATGGCTTCAAAGCTGTATTCATGAATCCCGAATCCGGTTGGGAGAAAGGAAATGTGGAGTGTAAGGTCGGCTATAGCCGCCGGAATCTCCTGGTCCCTGTTCCGCGATTTGTCAGCCTGGCTGATTACAACAAACAGCTTCTAACTGAATGTGATGCCGATGCAGACAGGGAACATTACCGTCATAATCAGACCATTGAGGAGCTACACGAACAAGATAAAAAGCAACTTCTTCCGTTGCCGTCAGTCTCATTTGATACAGCATCCTATATGCCAATACATACCAACAAGTGGGGAAAGTTCATTTTAAACAAGGGGTGTCATGAGTACTCTGTTTCTCCGCATTATGCGGATCAGAACGTCTGGTTAAAGCTTACATCTTCTCAGGTCATTGTCATGGATGATAAGCAGCATGTAATCATTGCCCACAATCGGCTCTATGGCGATAAGAAACAACAGAGTATGGAATGGCTGCCTTACCTGAAATACATAGCTAAAAAGCCGAGGAGCCTCAAAAACAGTGGTATCTATGATATGATGCCGGAAAACATGCGGTTCTATCTTGACAAATGCCCAAGTACAGAACGCGGACAAATCCTTCGGGTGTTATCCGAGCTGACGGATCGTACGGGATTTGGCAGTGCCATACAAACGGTAAATCAGGCAATTCAGTTTCAGGCAGTGGATGCTGATAGTTTAAAAAATCTGTACCGAAGGCTGTATGCAGATATACCTCAGTTGCCACCTTTAAAATCACAGGCTGGCGTACCAAACGTAATTCAGATGCCTGTTAATCTTGCAGGTTACGATGCATTTCTTCAGGGAGGAGGTGCTGTAGGTGGTTGATTACAAATCAGATATAGCAGCTTGTTGTAAGCAATTGAGATTATCGACAAACCTTGCTGAAAGGGCAATGAATCAGAAAGGAGAATCCAACCAAGAGTATCTAATTAACCTCTTACAAGCGGAGATTGCATACCGGACCCATATCCGGATCTCAAAGATGTTGAACACGGCAGGTTTTCCCAGAAGATACCGCTTTGATGATTTCAGGCCAGATGAAGTACAATTTCCATCTGACTTGACGATGGAACATCTGAAAAGCCTGGAGTTTTATAAATCATGTAAAAACATCATTATGTATGGGGGAACTGGTACCGGCAAGACGATGCTGTCCATCTGCATCGGCATGGAGGCCTGTAATCAGGGGATTCCTGTGCGGTTTTATCGTACAGCAGGACTGGTCAATCAGCTTTCCGAAGCAAAATCGAACGGTTCTCTCACAACCCTAACAAAAAAACTAAATAAAGCATCCATTATCATCCTGGATGAGTTTGGTTATGTACCATATGACCGTACCGGTTCCCAGCTTTTGTTTGATTATCTCTCAGAAATCCATGAGCAGAAATCAATCATACTTAACACCAATCTGGAGTTCTCCAGGTGGGTAAATATTCTGTATGACGAGCAGATGACTGCTGCGCTAGTTGGTAGGCTGATGCACCACTGCCACCTGATCCTGTTTCCCGGTGAGAATAACCGCTTAAGGGAATCCAGTATTAATGAAGTATACCGGCAGATAGCCGGCAAGCATCCAAAGGAGGATAATGACAATGACCATTAATAATAAAATGATTAAGGTACTCGAGACCTACACATTCAATCGCCCATTTCCAACTGAACTGAAACGATTCTTAAAGGATAGGTATTCAGAAGAACCCTGGCCTTATGAATACAGCGAGCAGGATCTCTATGCTAACATCAAGGAAGATGCTTATGCCTATTTTGCAGGTAATCTTGATGTAGCCATAAAAACACCTCTGGATAAGAAAGAACTCGAAATCGAATATCTCAGAGATTTGTACGGTGATGCCATGTGTGAAATCAACGATCTTCAAAAATACATTGAAGAGCTTCACGAATTGTTATGGGCACATGGGCTTGAATCAAGCAGAATGCTTCATTCAGACTCCCACGTAGGTGCCTATGCGGAAGCTAATGCGAATTCTTTATAATAACAATCAACAAAATGTCTGCAGTGCATTCCTGCCTAAACATAGGCAGGAACTGCATTTGCAATAATGAGGAAATTCTCTATGCAAAAATAGGGAAAAACAATCTGCAACTTTGAGGAAAAAGTACTTGCAAAAAACACTTTATGTTTTCTTTTAATTAATTCTAATCCTTGCTCTATTAAAACTATTAAGAGTAGTAAGGGCATGGCCACAATAATTAGTTCACTAATATTATCCTTAATAGCATTCACAACATCAGATCCAAATTCAGATACTGCATCTCCTGCCATACCCAAAGTTTGAAAGGAGAAATGCATCTTAAATAAAGAGAAGTATGTTACCTGTAAGCCATAATAAAAGCATATAAGTCCTGTAAGCAAGAAGATTAATCTCTTATTAATCCTTGGACTGAAAAATCCCACTAATAGTGAGAAAAAAACTCCTACTGGCAATGCATACAGTACTGGCAAGATTATCTTACTATCAATCATGCTATATATGATCAAGTGAGATATGACCTCAAGATATATTAATGTTCCAGTAAAAAACATAAGCGGGATAAGAAGATTATTTTTTCTCTCCTTATCAATATAATCCCAATCGGCCCTGACTCTTGCAGAAACCTTTTCCACAAATTCCTTGCCCCTCATTCGCAGTTTACCTTCTTTCAAAAGTAATATTTCCTTTACCATCCTGACTAGTGATATTAACAATTGCTCCATTAATCATAGCAATCTGGGGTGGTTTATGACCAATATCAGCATCTAATATTATAGGTATATTAAATTGTCCTAGAACTGACTTTACTACTTCCCCATATGTTGCATTAATATAAGAATCATACATGGCTGGTCTACCAAATATAAATCCTTTAGCATGTTCAAACCATCCAGCTTCTCTTAGCTGCCATAATCCTCGCGTTAAGGCTTCGCTATTAAGATCATAGCTTTCTAAAAACCATACTATTTTGTCCTGCTTATATTTATCAATGAATTCTTTGGTTTTATCATATTTTGTTCCAACAAGATTAAGAAGCACATCAAGATTACCACCCAATGCCCTACCAGACATACGAATCCCATCAGCTTGTGTATCATTTGGGTATATGTTTTCCCACTCTACCTTCTTCGTGGGTTTAAACCCTTCAAGACCTGTAATCTTCTCAGTAAACCCATCTTGAAATAGTTCAAAGCTTTTCTGAGAAATATTATCTCCGTTTAGAATCTTTATGTTGTCTTCCAAGGAGCTATGCCACTTATCCATGCCAAAATTACTAAAATTGCCTCCATATATAGTCGCCACGTCAAGATTTGTTGTAATCGTGAAGGTTAATCCTGTGTTATCAGAATATCCCTGTATCCATGTTGGATTCTTTCTTATTAATTCGTAATCAAGATAGGGAAGCATTTCTACCAGATAATTCCCTCCACTTACAGCAAAAATTGCTCGAACATCAGAATCTTTTACCAAATCCATAAACTCCTTAGCACGAGTCACACCATCTGAACTTCTTCCATTAATATCAGTTCTCACATTACCGGTCTCTACCACCGGGTATCCCAACTTCTTAAAATGTTTTATGCCCCTCTCAAGACGTTTTATATCGGTATCTTTAGTAAATCCATCTGAAGTAGCTGTTACTCCTATTTTATATGGTATTTCCAAATTATTAGGATATATCAATTATAATCAATACCTTTCTTAAATACTTTCTTTGACTAATCTATTTATTCATGGAGATCAATTTCCCCATGAAAAACTGTAACTGCTGGTCCAGTCATATATACTAGATCTACTTTCTCATCATAACGAACGATAATATCTCCACCAAGCAGAGTTACTCTTACCTCATGATCTGTAAGTCCATTTAAAATGCATGCTATAACACTGGCACAAGCACCTGTTCCGCAGGCCAAGGTCTCACCTGAACCCCTCTCCCATACTCTCATATCTATATGAGTACGATCAATTACTTGGACAAATTCTGTATTAACTCTGTTTGGGAAAATCTCATGATTCTCAAATAATGGTCCAATAATTTCAATAGGCACATCCTTTGTATCCTCAACAAATACAACTGCATGTGGATTACCCATAGATACACAGGTAACCTTGTATATCTCTCCATTAATTGTTATAGGTTCATTAATCACCATATCCATATCCAAATCAACAGGTATAAGTGAAGGAGTTAATATAGGCTTACCCATATCAACTGTAACAGATTGAACCTTACCATCTTCTACAAAAAGCTCTAAATTCTTCACTCCACTTAAGGTTTCAATCTTAATATGATTCTTATCAGTTAATCCATTGTCATATACGTATTTGCCTACGCAACGAATACCGTTTCCACACATTTGTGACCTTGAACCATCATAATTATACATATCCATCATAAAGTCAGCCTCCTTAGAAGGCCTAATTAATATTAAGCCATCGGAGCCTACACCATAATGTCGATCACTTACCTTCCTAGCAGTCTCTGGAATATTATCTATCAAATTTTTAGTGCAATCCACATATACGTAATCATTGCCGCAACCATGCATCTTAGTAAACTTCATCAAACCGCAACCTTCCTGTCTATATTCTAAAACAATCTACAATAATGCCAACAATTAACTCTCATTATAGCAAAATATAGTAATATGGTAAAGGTTTCAGTCAAAAAATGATTTAAGTTGAAACTTTATTCCAATTATAATATAATGAAACGGAATGAGAAATGCAAGCTTGCTTGCAATTTTGAGTGGAGTGCCAAGATCATAAACACGCTTTTTGTTTATGATATAATATCCACAATAAGCAGATTAGTCCGTGATATACAGCGCATTTTATGTGACATGCCTTTTATGTCGCAATAAAATGAGATGGATCGCAAGGATAAGTGCATAGGTGCAGCGTATCTGCAAGCCAGATACACGGATAATGCCTAGCATTTGAGTTCTTAATTTGCTCAGATTAGGGGGGTGATGACTCATGCAAATTAAAGATTTACCTGTCGGTGCTGAAATTGAACTAGAGGTAAAGTATAATGGTCAGTGTGTTAATTTTCAGAGCCAAGTAGTAGATGTAATTGAAAACTCTGTATTAATTAATCCAATTATTGTTGACGAAAAGACTCTTGGTTTTACTGACAGCAATCAAGTTAACTTTATATACATATCTGAGGATAAGGTATTTGTATGGAATCATATTGATGTTATTCTCATTAAATACAATGGTAACATGTACCATAAAGCAGATCTTTCAGGTGATGGTGTACCATATAACCGTAGAAATTCATATCGAATGTATATCGGTGAAGATATGCCTCTTCATATTAATACTTCAAGAGGATCTTCAACAATCAATGTTTTAGTTAAAGATGTTAGCGAAACTGGTGTAGCATTTATAACTGAAGAAGATTTATCAATCGGAAGAGTCTTCCGTCTAAAACTTAAGGATAATAATCGACTTATTAACTTATCTGGAGTAATTGTCAGAAAGGAATATCTAGATCACTTAGGTTCATTCTTATATGGATGTAAATTTAATGAATACAATACAGTTCTTGGAGGTTATATTGCCCGAAAGCAGAATGAATTATTAAAAAAGAAATCTGATCAAATCACCTATAGTAGTAATAAACCTCATAGAACCAGACATGTAGTGAGGCAAAAAAATTGATAGTAACAATTAATATTATGAGGGGTCTCGAGTAGGAGGCTAATCATTAGTTGATTAACCATAAAGGGTACACTAACAAGAGCCTTATAATAAGTACCTCTTGGATATTTTAAGGTCTTACATAATTTCTTAATTGTATATAGGTGTAGATTGTATTAATGTATGACACATATTCTGTTGTCGTTCTTTTGCGTATATGGCATAAGCCAACTTGTTGGCTATGAGCTTATTTTTGATTGCGCCCAGATGGCGCACGTAGAAAAGTCCCTAGATTTCTGGTTGAAATCTAGGGACTTTATTTACAGTCTGAGAGGATATACATCCTCTTTTATTTTAGCTCAATATAGTGTTTAAATTTATAATTTGGTGATACACTTTTTGAAAATTCAACTACATGAGTTTCTTCATAAGATACACGTTCAACTAACATTCCAAGGGAATTCAATGGCGCTCCCAAAAGATGTGCTTCCATATCCTGCAGTATAACAGGTTCAAAGCTTTCTTCAGCTCTTGTTAAAATAACATTATATTTTGAAGCAAATATGGCGTAAAGGGAATTACCTTCAAGATCTTCCATTGTAAGTCCTTCAAATTGATCACTTAGTAAATAATTGGTTTCTAATAGCATTGGTATACCATCTGCAAGCCTCAATCGCATAATACGATACAAAAAAGTACCCTTTGGAACTATAAAGATTTTGGCCAATGTATCTGTAGCACCCATTTTAATAAAGTCTAGAACTTTCGTTTCAGGGGTTTTACCAATTTTTTTCATATCTTCATCAAAACTATAAATCGAGTTCATCTTCTGGAGAACTCCATTTAGCTTGCACACTATGCTTCCTTTTCCTTGCGCACTTACAATTATACCTCCTTTAACAAGTTCCTGTAATGCTTTTCGTACAGTGCTTCGACTAATATTATACTGTTTGCACAATTCATTTTCAGATGGAAGCAATGCCCCTTCAGGATATAAACCATTTTTAATTTTTAATAATAAATCATTCATTAATTGCATGTATAAATATTTTTCTTGATATTTCATGTACGATAACCTCTTATATCCTATTAATAGATGCTTTATATTAAAAAACTGGAAAGCCAGTAAACAAATTTAAATAAAATATCTCAATCACATACACTTTATTTATTCATTTTTAATGGATATATGCCGTTAAATTGCTTCTTTGATATTGCCTCTATAAGCGCATGAACAGAAAGTGGCGTATATTCATATGCAGCAATAATTGCATCAGCACGCTTAATTAATGACATATCGTAAGGTGCTCCCAGCAATAATACAATTAGGGTTTTCCCTGAAGCTTCTAATTTCCGTAAAACATCAATTTGTCCTGTTCGAAACCTTGCATTATACAAACCAATTACCGCCACATCATACACACCGTTAATAGCATTTTCAGTTGCATTATCACATTTATTAAGTGGAATGTCAATACCCTGACCACCAAAAACTTCCGCCGCTAGTTTTGAAAAGCTTAGCTTTTCTTTCTTTTCATCTTCTGCACCAGTTAAAGCTAAGGAGAGGGGCGCAAAGAACCTTGGCATTCCATGAGCAATTGCATCTATACCACCACAATCCTTTAATAAAGTTATGCTATCAAATGCTACAGAGCTATTTATTTGTTGTGTAAATTTATTGTGAATAAGATTATCGGCTTCTTTTGCATCTACGCTTGTATAATGAACAAGGCCATGTCTTTCTTTTAATTGTATGATGCGCATATAAGATTCCTCAATCCGATTAGGCGTAATTCTACCAGTCTCCAGAGCTTGATAAATCGATAATACAGCTTCCTCTACAGCAGAAAAAGTATGAGAAAATGTCAATATATCACACCCTGCCTCTATAGCACGTACAGTTCCTTCTCCTATTCCATAGGCATCCGCAATGGCACCCATTTCCATACAATCAGTTATTGCAACACCTTTAAAGCCATGTTCCTTTCGTAATAATTCAGTCATAATTTTATATGAAAGAGTTGAAGGATATTCATTATCTACGTACTTATACTTTACATGACTTGTCATAAGCGCCTCAGCACCCTCTTCAAAAGCACGTTCAAACGGCATCCATTCTGTCTTTTTAAGCACCTCTCTTGACACAGTATTAATAGGAATTCCAAGATGAGAATCTGCATTTACATTTCCATGACCAGGATAATGCTTAACTCCAGTAATAATACCTTCTTTTTGTAAACCATGGAACATTTGCAGACCATATTTTTCTACCACTTCCGATGTATCCCCAAAAGACCTTGTACCAATAATTGGATTCTGCGGATTAATATTTATATCGAGAACTGGAGCAAAATCCGTATTTATACCCATTGCTTTTAGAATTTTTCCAGTATTTCTACCTATATCATAAGTCTTGTCCGTATGGCTTGCAGAGATTGCCATTGCTCCTGGAATTAGTGCCCCGCCATCATAAATACGAGATACTGCTCCACCTTCCTGATCAACTGCAATCAATGGTGCATATCCTGTTATTTTATGTACATTTTCACTTAAATCGTTGCATAGGTTGCAGGTTTGTTCCGTATTATTAAAATTCCTTGCAAATAGCACAAAATTTCCTACTCTATATTTCTCTACCATCCGTCTTGCCTGGTCATCAAAAAATGGGGATGGAAAACCTGCACATATCATCTGTCCAATTTTCAGTACCAATTCTTCTTGCATATTAAAACTCCTTCCATTCTTTTTCAACTCCATATTCTAATTTATAAAACAGGAATTCGCTTCCTATAGGTTTCTAGAATACTCTTATTTTCAAGATCACCTTCATCAATATTAGCACTGGTAAATATTGGTGGCTTAATGCCTCGTTTCTCCAAGATTTCCACAATATCAATAATAAGGGAATTTACCAAGATAATATCAATTACAGAAGATGTTGGCCCAATTTTTTTATTCTCTCCGATCTTAACAGAGGCATCCCCAGGTTCTCCAAAGTTATCCAATGTATAGTCGCAAATTTCATATAATAGTTTTCCACTAGAATGTCGTGAAGTTACACTTTTTGTATGTTTCAATGAAGTAATTGCTACTGTAGTAGCACCTACCTTTTTTGCTTCTATTGCAGCATCTATAATACAACAATTTCTGCCTGAATTTGAAATGAGAAAAATAACATCACCTTCACCTATTCCGCTTTGCCCTATAATTTTAGTCCCTAATCCTTCAATACGCTCGTATACACTACTTTTACTTGCACTTTCATGAAGCATTAACATAGGTACTAAGATTGGTGATATACATGCTAAGCCACCAGCCCGGTAGAACGGTTCTTCACATACTATGCTGGAATGTCCCGTTCCAAAGAAATATAATAGTTTATTATTGCATATAGCATCCGCACACTTTTCAGCCACAGTGGTAATTACTTCTTCACTATTTTCAATCTGATTTAAAAGTTTCCTAATATTACTTAAATATAGCTTATTCATTTAGTTACCTCCACATCATTTATGTAAGTGTCGATTTTGACACCACCTTTTCCCAAAACATTGTATCACAAGGCTTACAACCTTTTTAAATAATTACTCTTTCTTTTTCAATAATTGATTATTCACTAATCTGTCTCTCTGGGTTGCTACTATAACATTCTAAGACCACATAAGTTTACTACATGTAAAAATTCAATAAACGATGTAGAAATCTTAAAATGTGCCGATAACATCCCCCACTAAATAGTAGCTTCTAATCTTTTCTGGCCATGATTTAATAATTATTCCTTCCACTAAGGATTTTATATCATGAGTTCGTTTACGCAATCAATTATGCATTCACGCACCTCTATTTGCGCATTTTCCTGATATATCGCTGCTATGTCCTCATAATTGCTTTGAAAATCAAGGGGACGTTCAGACGGAAGGTACCCATCATATCCTCCAGTATAGCAGGCAATCCAAGTAGTTTTCTTTGAAATTTTTCTTAGAAGTTCTTCGTATTTTTTTCCTTGTAAACTATTTAATTCTAGCGGAAGTCCAACTATAATAAACGCTCCTGCATCTGTTACTGAGATACAGATATTCCTACCACTTCTTTTACCGTAATTAGGACGTTTTAAAACCGCCAACCTTGATTGATACTCTCTCTTCAAACCATTCTCTTCACAGTTTTCAATTTTTTCTTCTAATAAAGCAATTAGTTCTTTTCTTTTTTCATCAGAAAGCCCTTTGGCTCCCGAAAGGAAAAGTGATCTTTTTACAGTTCGAAGATGCAAATCAACTACAACCTCTGTATTTTTAATAGCTTCGTTAATATCATTTGCTAGTATGGAACCTAGGCGGTTTAGTTCTGCAATATTTGATTCATTTCTTGTATACCTGGTAGATATGTCTCCACAGGCTCCGTTCAGAAAAATATATTGATATTTATTATCTAAGAATTTCTCACATGAACCGATTAAGTCCCTTGATAAAAACAAATTATTCTCATCAAGAATAGTTGGATGGCACTGTAGTAGGCATAGCACCACCTTATCCTCTTCTCGTTCCAGTACCAGGAGATTGGTCCTCATTATAAAATCCTGTCCTGGCCCTTCGGTTCGGATACATGCCAAATTACGAACGTTCGTTGTTTTCATATATGGTATTGAAAAACTTGCATTAGCTATTGCTTTTTCAACAGTAACTATGGTCGTTTCTATTAAAAAATTCACATACTCAATATCATTTTTGTCCTTATTACTAAAAATGTTTCCTGGTGCACTATGTGTATGAGTCGCACTAATAAGGATATCTGAATCGCTTATTACACATCTATTTGTGATTTCCTTTCTTACTAGTTCACAAAATTGACTATCTACTCCCAATAGATCATACGAGCAAACTATCAATTGTCCTCCTTCTAAGTCCTCGAGAAATAGTACAGTAATATATAGCGGATCTAAAACTCCAACAGATAATGCTTTTCTTAAATCAAATCCTGCCATTCTTGATGTACCTTGAGGTGTAATTTCACTACGTGAATAGCCCACTTTAGTTTTTCTCATATTTTCAACAACAGATTGCACGCTTCATCCCTCCCATCATAATAAAGTGCTAACGCTGCAGAAGCTACCCCAGGGTCAATATTGGGAATTATAATTTCAGAAATCCCTGCTTCATTCTTCATAAGATGTGCAGATACTAGATTATATAGTGGCGATGTCTTTTGTAACAGACTACCTGACATAATAACAGGAAGTTTTACCGCTAATTTAGCCTTCTTAATCGTAGTTATAATGGATAGAGCAATTTCATATGCTGCATTTTCTATAATTTCTTTTGCTAATAGATTATTCTTTTTATATAAATTACACACCGGAATCGTACACGAAGCTATTTCACTGCGTATATCACCCTTTGCGAAATAACGTAGCATATCCTGTGCAGTGTATACTCCATAATGGTTACAGATTTCTTCCATAAATTCTTGATTCCCTACTCGACCATCCAGTATTTTCATCGTCATCTGCACTGATTTATGTCCTATGTAATATCCAGATCCCTCATCACCCAATAACGGACCCCATCCACTGGTTTTGATATAAAGTTCTTTACTACAATAGCACGTAATCGCACCTGTTCCAGCGATTGAGATAATGGCAGGATTATCTCTCGCAGCACCAAACCAAATTTGTCTTAAATCACTATCACAGATTATATTATTTGCATTAATGCATGTAGAAAAAAAATCAATATGAGTTGAGCCACATCCCAATTTAATAGCTGCCGATCCAACAAAGACAGTTTCCAAACTTACTTCTGTTATCGTAGCATTTTTGAATGCATTAGAAATACATTTTTTTATATTTTTACGCGCTTCATCTCTCCCGCAAAATAGGTAATTAGAAGGACCTCCAAACCCAGAACCAATAATATTTCCTATTTCATCAACTAATACACAATGTGTTTTTGTACCTCCACAATCTAATCCTGCATAAATTTTCATGCTTTACCCCTTTACAGAACCTGCTGTCAAATCGCCAATAAAATGGCGTTGCATACTGATAAATAAAATAATCAATGGTAATATTGCTATTGTCATAGCCGCGCATAAATATCCCCATTGCGTTACATTCAAACCCTTAAACATCGTCAAGCCCAATTGTATCGGTTTTAATTCAATCTTATTAATTACAAGAGGCCAAATATATTGGTTCCAAGACCACATACCTTTGAAAATCGCCATAGTTGCTACAACCGGTTTTGCAATAGGAAGCATAATAGATGTATAAATTCTCAAGTCAGATGCCCCGTCTATTTTTGCGCATTCCTCCAGTTCAATCGGAATTGACATAAAATGATTTCTAAACAAATATATTCCCATTCCCGAAGCTAAAAAAGGAACAATTTGGACTATATATGTATTTATCCACCCGAATTTTACTACAATTAAATATTCAGGTACTAATGTCACATAAAATGGCACCATCATTGTTGCCAGCGCCGTGTATAAAAAAAGATTCCTTCCAGGAAATCTCTTGCGAGCTAATACATATCCAGCCATTGAATCTATTATGATGCCAAAAACTGTAATTACAATTGTAACAAATAAACTATTAAGAATAAAGGTTCCCATAGTAACATCCGGATTAAATACTCTCGGAAATTCCCATGCTTTAATAAAATTTTCAAATGTAATTTCTTTAGGTATGATTGAAGTCGACGCCACAAATGAATTAGGCTTAAGAGCTGTTGATAACATCCACAGCAGAGGTGCTAACATAATTATCGCACCAATAATTAAAGGTAAATTGATCAAGAAACTTCGAAGAAAATCCTTTACTTTCTGATTCATCTAAACAGCCTCCCTATTCTCTGTCGCCAATTTTATTTTGAATAATACTTAGAATAAGTAGAACCAAAAACAAAATCAATGAAATTGCGCTTGCTATTCCCATTTTATATTCTTTAAAACCTTTGTCGTATAACAATGTAACTAAGGTTGTTGTTGAATATCCCGGACCACCATCAGTTAAAATCTGAACTGGTGTAAATACCTGAAAACCATTAATCGTCTCTGTAACAAGTAAAAATATTGTAGTAGGTCTTATTAATGGCAATGTGATTTTTCTTGCCAAAGTAAAAGGACTAATCGGATCCAATGATGCCGATTCATAGACTTCACCTGGAACTGCTAAAAGTCCTCCAATATAAATGATGATTACATATCCCAACTGTTTCCATATGCCAAGGATAATAACTATTACCATTGCCCATTTACTTGTTGATAACCATCCGATAGGTTCAAGCCCAAGCTTAGTTAAAATTTGATTTGCGGTACCATTCGTAGATGCATTAAAAATCAACGAAAAGACTTGTGCAACTGCAACCATAGAAGACACGTAAGGAATATAATAGCAAATCTTGTAAGTCGATTTATAACGGACATATTTCGAGTTAATAAGACTGGCTATTAAAAAACCTAAAACCAGCATTATTGGTACAGTAGTTAATGTATAAATAAGTGTGTTTTTACAAGCTGCTAAAAATTGCTTGTTTGCCAAGAGCGATTTAAAATTATTAAAACCTACAAATTTAGCTTCATTAATTGTCATCATGTTATATTCAAAAAATGATAATATAAATGAATAAATCATTGGCCCAAAAATAAAGACCACAAAAATTATGAATGCTGGCGCAAGGAAAAGATAGTAACCTACCCACTCTTTTTTACTTGATACCATCCGCTTTACCCTCCAATTCAATACACAATCATCCTGATTGTCTGAAATCATAACTGTTCAGTTACCCCTAAACAGATAAAAAGCATCAGGTTTCCTATGTTTTTATCTTTATCATTCTAACAACACAACAATGTGAATAAACATCTGCAAGTCAATTGTTTTTAGTATAATAATTGATGTTCATCCACATATTTAATTACTAACGTTTTAAGCGTTTAAGCATTTGTTTTAACGGAAGACTGAACAGTTATAAAATTTTATTAGTTACTCAGTAAACAATGCATTAATCTGATCATCTGTATCTTTCAAAAAATCATCAATTGTTATATCGTCGCTTAAAAATAACTGTATATTAGTACGAAGTGTAGTTGTAACACCACTTGAAATAGGACTCTTAACATAAAATTTTCCGCAATTTACTGCTTCTGAAAATCCTGCCTTTAAATCACTAGATGTAAAATAACTATCCTGCGCTGCTGTCTTTGATACAGGAGTAAATCCAACGGCCTTTACATAAGTAAGCTGATTATCAGGTTGAAGTAAGAAATTGATTAATTTTGCAGTTTCCTCTGGATGTTCAGTAGATGAAGGCATAACCAAAGTATCTGCACCTGCAAATGCATATTGCTTCTCATCATGCGGTACTGCTCCAACGCCTAGTTTATCTGCCCATTCCTCTGTATTTGAAATTTCAGTTGCATAATCACTAGTTGCAATCATCATCGCAATTTCGCCGTTTAGGAACATTGCTAACTGATCTGCTAAATCCATAGCCTCACTTCCCTTAGGAGTGATGCCTTCAGTAAAGAATGTTTTATAATATTCAACACCTGCTTTCCAAAAATCATTATTAATGGTTGCTGTATCAAGTGTAGAGTTTAGAATGTCACCGCCCATATCCCAGATAAAAGGCAAATACTGAGAAGCATATTTAGCAGATGTTGCAAATCCATATACATGGGTTCCATTAATTTCACCAGTCACTTTTCTTGCTAGATCTTGGAATTCATCCAGAGATATTGATTCTGTAGGATATGGAGCACCAACTGCATCAAAGATCTCTTTGTTAAACAGGATGGTTCTTGCATCTCCATATAATGGAATAGAAATATATTTTCCATTTAATTCAGTATTATCACCATAATAAATACATTCATTTGCAAAACCCATTAGGTCACCTTTAACCGTATCATCCAGGTAATCATCTAAAGCTTGTATACTGTTTCCCCCTGCCAAAACAAAATCAAAAGGATTACCAACGACCAACAAATCCGCCACATCTCTGCTAGCAATTGCAGTTTGGAACTGTACATGCGGATCACTTGCCCATGGAACTGCCTGATACTCAATAATAATGTTTGGATTTTCCTTCATAAATCTTACTAATAGCTCATTCATAACATTTGTAGCATTAGCAGTATCTGCACCTGCCTGCCAAAATCTTAGAACTATAGATTCAGTTTTTTCATCTGCTTTAGTTTCAGCTTCTGTTTTAGTTTCACTTGTTTTGTTGCTTGTTTCTTCATTTGCTTTTTTCTCATTGGTATTTGCGCAAGCTGTCATTGTAAATACCAAACACACTAAAATAATTGCTGTAAATAACTTTTTCATACCTTTTCTCCTTTTTATTAACTCGATTTTTCGAAACATTTGCTCAACTTGTAACGTCGTCGTCATCAACTTGTACCTACATTACATTTAGAATATTACACTATGAATCGATATATGTCAATACTATATTAGCAAGTTTCACTATTTTTTTCATTTAATTTTTCTTTTTTTGTAAATATGATTGAGGTGTAGAAACTGAAAGATTTAAGTTCACCTCAAACATTAAATCTG
>ENA-UOOR01001871-UOOR01001871.1-fermentation-metagenome-genome-assembly--contig:-NODE-1871-length-23195-cov-6.162187_pt1 | contig 23195 bp, 19 predicted proteins | sample MGYA00245780_ERZ724029 | MGnify/ENA primary metagenome ERZ724029 (study PRJEB28704, sample SAMN03018315) | fermentation metagenome | biome: anthropogenic terrestrial biome; feature: soil; material... | reverse complement strand
GCGCTACGGTCTCCCCGAGCGTAGAGGCGACCAGCGGGAGCCTCGGAGTCGAGGGGGCCGCGCGAAGTCGAGCAACCTTCGACTCCGCCTCTCTCGTTCCTCGGGAGGCGACGCTCGGGGTGAGCGGGTGGCGAGCCGAGGCTCGGCAACCGGCCGCTGCGCGTACCAATCGCCGAGGGACGGCTCCGCAAACGGCACCGGCGCGCGCCAATCGCCGAGGGAAGGCTCCGCAAACGGCCCTGGCGCGTGCCAATCGCCGGGGAAGGCTCCGCAAACGGATTCAGCGCCTGCCAATCGCGTTTCGGAGGCGTTCAGAAGCGATCGGCGCTCTGCCAATCGCGTTCCGAAGACGTCCCGAAGGCGATTGGCACTCTGCCAATCGGGTTCCGGAGGCTTCCAGACGCAACTGGCACGCGCCGACTCGCGTTCCGGAGGCGTCCAGAAGCAATTGGCACGCGCCGACTCGCGTTCCGGAGGGTCCGAAAAGCAATTGGCACAGTGCCAATCGCGTTCCCGAGGGTCCGAAAAGCAATTGGCACAGTGCCAATCCCGTTCCGAAGCCCGGCCCTCCGCCTGCGCACCGGGCGGCTCCCTCGCCGGACGCGCCAGCCGATGACCGGTTTCCTGAAAATAGAGGTTTATGATCGAGGAAATCCGCGGGGTTGCAATGTCGCTGTCGTAAGCAGAAGGGGTCTCGGTTGCTGTGTTTTCGCGGGCTTGGAGTGTTCACAGGGTCCGCGGCCCGGAGGGCGCTCTCGAAAGACCCGGCTCGCGGGCTCGGCTGCTCCCGGATGGGGCAGGTCCCGCCCGCGTGGTCTACAGCAACCGCCGATAGACCCCCGCGACCTGCTCGACACAGGCCTCCCAGCGAAACTTCTCGGCCCGCCGGCGTCCGGCGGCTGCCAGCTCGGTGCGCTTCTGCGGCGAGTCGAGCAGCGCCTGGATCTGCTCGGCCAGCGCGGCGTCGTCGTGGACCGGAAAGGTGAGCGCGGCGCCGCCGGTCACCTCGGGCAACGAGCCCGCGTCCGAGACGATGGTCGGGGCGCCGCAGGCCATCGCCTCGAGCGGCGGCAGCCCAAAGCCCTCGTAGAGAGACGGGAAGACGAAGGCGGTCGCCCCCGAGTAGAGCGCGACGAGGGCTTCGTCCCCCTGACCTTGCAGCAGCCGCACCCTGTTCTGCAGCCCCAGGCGCTCGATCTCCGGGCGGATGCGGTCGGGACCCTGTCCGCAGAGCACCAGCGTCGGCGCGTCGGCCAGCCGCGCATAGGCCCGCAGCAGCAGGGGCACGTTCTTGTGAGGCGCGAAGCTACCGACGTAGAGCAGGTAGTCGCGAGGGAGCCCGAGCCGGCCGAGCAGCTCGCCTCGCGCGGCCTCGTCGAGCGGGCGAAAGCGCGGGTCGATCCCGTTGGGGATCACCTCGACCCTTTCGGCCGGAACTCCGAGTCGCCGCTCGATCTCGACGCGCGAGAACTCCGAGACGGTGACGATGGCGGCGGCGCGCTTGGCGAAGAGCCGAACCGCGGTCTGGAAGTAGAGCTCGCGGTGCCGGCCGTAGAGCTGGGGAAGCGCGAGGTAGTTCACGTCGTGGAGGGTCAAGACGTATGGCCGGTGCCAGACCAGCGGGGCGACGAAGAGCGTCGCGTGGAACAGGTCGACGCGGTGGCCGTAGAGCAGCGCCGGCAGCTCGGCTTGCTCCCTGAGCGAAATCGACGTGGTGCGCGCCTCGAGCACGCGGGCCTGTGGCAGACGGCGCCGGATCTTGTCGGCCCGGCCGACGGTCACGAGCTCGGCGTCCTTCATCAGGAGCGGGAGCCGCCCGGCGAGCTCGAGCGCATAGCGAGAGATTCCATCCGGCGGATCGACGAGCATCCGCAGGTCGAGAGCGATGCGAGCGGTCATGCGGGACCTCCGTCGTGCGAGACATGCGGCTCCGCGGAAGCAGGCCGCCTGCCCGGTCGAAGCAGGGCGAAGGCGACCGCGAAGGCCGCGGCCACGGCCAGGACTTCGACGGCGACCCCGGCGCCCCGGACCGCGGCCCAGACTCCGAGAGCGGCGGCTGCCGCCAGGCCGGACTTGAGGAGGAGCGCGCCTTCGCCCTTTTCGGCCAGCCCGGCGCGGCAGCGCCCCGCGAAGAGGGCGAAGAAGAGCAGGCCGTCGGTCGCAATCATCGCTGCCGCTGCGCCGGCCACCCCGAGCGACGGGGTCAAGGCGACGACGAGCGCGACCTTGAGCGCCAACGCGCCGAGCCGGCTCAGCGAGGCCTGCCACCGACGCCCCGCGGCGATCAGCAGGTAGATGGCGACCAGGTTCGAGAAGTAGAAGGGCGTGGCGAGCGCGAGCAGCGCCAGGGAGAAGCCGGCCGCCTCGAACCCCGGCCCGAACAGCAGGCGCGCCACCGGGGGCGAGAGGATCGCCCCGACGCCGGAGGCAGGGAGGACGACGAGCATCGCCAGCCGCGAGACCCGCGAGAAGAAGGGGGCGAGCGACTGCGAAGTGCCCGAACGCGCGAGCTGGGCGACGACAGGGAAGGTGCCGCCGACGACCACGAGCGGCAGCCCCTGCGCTGCTTCGAGGATCTTGAGGGCGGCGCCGTACTCGCCGATGGCTGCGTCCGCGAAGCCGAGCGCCTCGAGCAGCAGGTTGTCGACGTAGAAGTAGAGGTTGATGGCCAGCGAGGCGGTCGCGACCGGCACCGCGGTGGCGAGCGCTCGGCCGACGAACCGGGGCTCCCATCGCGCGCCGAAATAGAGACCGAGCCGCCGGCGGTACGCCGCTCCAGCGAGGACCGCGAGCAGGTTGGCGATGCTCACCGCGGCGATGACTCCAAGCAGCGGAGCCTTCAGCGCCACGGCCGCGATGCCCGCCAGGCTGACGCCGATGCGGGTCGCGACCCGCATCTTCGCCTCCTGGACCATGCGCTCGTGCGCGTTGAAGATCGCCGTGTGGTAGTCGAGCAGGGTGTTGGCGCCCATGAAGACCGCCAGCAGGGCGATCTCGAGCAGGCGGCTGGGATCGGCCGCGCCGAACGCGAGGCCGACGGTGGTGGCGGCGACGATGGCCACGCTCGCCAGTCGCAGCGGGGCGAAGCGGCGGATGTAGTCGGCCGCCTTCTCGCGGTTTCGGGCCGCCTCCTGTGTCAGCAGGGTGTTGAGCCCCAGCTCGCCGCACAACGCCAGGGTCGCCGCGAAGGCATAGGCGTAGGCGTAGCGCCCGAAGCCCTCGGCCCCCAGCCCGCGCGCCAGCACCAGGTTGAAGGCGAAGCTGATCAGCCGCGAGGCGACCTCGCCCACCAGCTTGCTCGAGATGTTTCGCCGCAGCCGCTCGCGCATGTCCTCAACCTGGGCGCGGCCTGTTGTCCGCGCGCCGGCGTCTTATAGCGCACCTATCGCCCTGCGGCCGTCCCCGTCGGCGCAGGCGGCAGAGACCTCGGAGCTCGGGCGACCGCGGCCCAGGCAGACCCCGGCAGGCGCCTTCACGCCGGCTCGCACCGCGAGGCCGCTGACGACCGAGCCGCTGTCTGGTAGAAGACGCCGCATGCGTGTCGCCCTTGTCCACGATTGGCTCCTCGGAATGCGCGGAGGCGAGCGGGTCTTCGAGGCCTTCTGCGAGCTGTTCCCGGCAGCCGACGTCTTTACCCTCGTCCACATGAAGGGCGCCTGCTCGCCGGCAATCGAGCGGATGCGCATCCACACCAGCTTCATCGACCGGCTGCCGCGCGCCCACGAGCACCACCGCCACTACTTGCCGCTCTTCCCTCACGCCATCGAGGGCTTCGACTTCACCGGCTACGACCTGGTGCTCTCCTCGTCGCACTGCGTCGCCAAGGGCGTCATCACCCCGACCGCCTCGATGCACGTCAGCTACGTGCACACGCCGATGCGCTACATCTGGGACCTTCGCCAGGAGTACTTCGGCGAGGGGCGCGCCGGCCCCCTGACCCGCCTCGGCGCGCGGGCCTTCTCACCTTTGCTGCGCACCTGGGACGAGGCCTCGGCCAACCGCGTCGACGTCTACCTCGCCAATAGCCACAACGTCGCCGCGCGCGTCGCCAAGCGCTACCGCCGCGAGGCCGAGGTCATCCACCCGCCGGTCGACCTCGAGCGCTTCGCGCCGCGGCCGGTCGAGGAGCTGGGCGACTACTACCTGATGGTCACCGCCTTCGCGCCCTACAAGAAGGTCGATGTGGCCATCGAGGCCTTCCGCCGTCTGAACAAGCCGCTGCGCATCGTTGGCTGGGGCCAGGACTGGAAGCGGCTCCAGGCCCTGGCCGCCCCTCCGGTCGAGCTCCTCGGGCCGCTGCCCGATCCCGAGGTCGCCGAGCTCTATTCGCGCTGCCGCGCCCTCGTCTTTCCCGGCGAGGAGGACGCGGGGATCACCCCGCTCGAGGCCCAGGCCTCGGGCCGCCCGGTCATCGCGCTCGCCCGCGGCGGCGCCCTCGAGACGGTCATCGGCCTCGGTGAGCCGGCCGGGCGCGCACCGACCGGTCTGTTCTTCGACGAGCCGTCGGTGCCGGCGCTGATGGCCGCGGTCGAGCGCTTCGAGTCGAGCTTCGACCAGCTCAAGCCGGAGGACGCGCGCCAGAGCGCCGAGCGCTTCGGCCGCGCCCAGTTCAAGGCCCGCATCGCGGCGAGCCTGGAGCGAGCCCTGCGGATCAAGGGGTTGCTGCGCCACTCTGACTCCGACCTCGCGCCCGCGGTCCACTGAAGATGTGTCGAAGAATCCGTCGAACGATAACCGGTCAGCCCGAGCGTAGGCCGAGGTTGCGAGGCCGAAGTCGAGGGCCTCTCGACTTCGCTCGAGGTGACCGGAGGGGGCGAGCCGAGGTGAGGGTGATTTCCCGGCAGACCTTGACGCCGCCCATCGCCCCGGGGCAGGGGCGAGCGCTCGAGAGAAAACCTGTGTCCCATCTACAGCTTGTCGGCGCGAACCCCGGCCACCGGCCCGCCGACGGCGCCGCCTCCCGTCGCCCGACAGCGCTACCGACAGTTGCTCTGCGCGGGTCGCGCGGGGAGAGGGGCTGAGCGCGCATGATCAAGAGACTTCGGCTGCTGACCCCGATCTTCCTCGCCGTCGACGTGGCGCTGGTCGTCGCCGCGCTGCACACCGGCGACTGTCTGCGCAAGAGCCTGCCCTACGGCATGGGGCTCGCCGCCGACATGAGCTGGCTGACCCCGCAGGTCGACGCCGCCGCGGCGGCCGTCTGGGTCCTCGCCTTCTTCGTCGTCGGCGCGCACCAAGCGCGGCGCATGACCGAGCGCGGCGCCTGGCGCGCGCTGGTGGTCGGTGACCTGCTCGGGTTCCTCTTCTTCCTCGCCGCGCTCTTCTTCCTGAAGGTCTACGACTTCTCGCGCCTGCTGGCCGCCTACGCGCTCGCGGCGAGCCTGGTCTTCCTGCTCGCCCGGCACTGGCTCACCTCGTTTGTCCTCGGCCGCCTCGCGCGGCCGCTCGCGCGTCGAGTGCTGCTCATCGGCGGCGGCGAGGTCGGCCCCTGGGTCGCGCGCCGTCTCGAGGCGATGCCCTGGGGGATGCAGCTCGTCGGCGTGGTCGCCACCGACGACGGCCTGGAGGGCTTCGAGCGGCTCGGCTCGCTCAAACAGGTCGCCGAGCTGGTGCGCCGCCACGGCATCGACCAGGTCATCGTCGCCCTGCCGGCCGAGCAGCACGCGCTGGTCGAAGAGGTGATCATGCGGCTGCAGGCCGAGCCGGTGCGCATCCACTTCGTGCCCGACGTGCTCGAGCTCACGATGATCCGCGCCACCGTCGAGGACTTCTTCGGCGTGCCGCTGGTCGGGCTGCGCGAGCCGCCCATCGAGGACGCGGGCCGGCTCGCCAAGCGGCTGTTCGATCTTGCCGTCGGCGGCGTCGTCACCCTGTGCGCCGCGCCGGTGATGGGCGCCTGCGCGCTGGCCATCAAGCTCTACGACGGCGGCCCGGTCTTCTTCCGCCAGAAGCGCATCGGCGAGAACGGCATGCCCTTCGACATGCTCAAGTTCCGCTCGATGGTCGTCGACGCCGAGGCGAGGCTCAAGGCGCTGGGCATCGACCGCTCCAAGCTCGACAAGGAGAACCCCGCCTTCAAGCTGCAACACGACCCGCGGGTGACGCCCATCGGCCGGTTCCTCAGGCGCTGGAGCCTCGACGAGCTGCCACAGCTCCTCAACGTGCTCAAGGGCGACATGAGCCTGGTCGGTCCGCGGCCCGAGGAGGCGAAGGTGGTCGCCTGCTACAGCACCTTCCACCGCAAGCGCCTGGCCGTAAAGCCGGGGATCACCGGGCCGATGCAGGTCAATGGGCGCGGGGATCTGCCCCTGAAGCAGCGGCTCAACCTCGAGCTTGCCTACATCGAGGGCTGGACGCTCTGGATGGACCTCAAGATCCTCGCCAAGACCATCCCGGTGGTCATCTCCGGCAAGGGCGCGTACTAGGGCCGGCGGGAGCGGCGCTTCTCCCGCCGGGCGCGGCGGGGCCCGCGCGGCAAGGGCATCTGTCGACCAGACCCCAAGGTCCTTCGCGATGCACCCGGTGGTTAACGTGTTGAGGGGACCTGAGCTGGTCGGGCACGAGACTGCCGGCGGTCCGCGTCTTGCCGGTCGCCCCATCGCAGGGGCAGCGGGCCGACAGCCGCGGTCTCAGAAGCTGCAGGGAGCCCGCGCGGGGCCGAGTTTGCACGAAAGCTCACCCCTTCGACCGGAAGACGCGGGCAAGCCGCCGACGGGCAGCAACTGGAGAGCGGCGCTCGGCGAGAACGAGCGCCCACGACGACCATGACAAGCACCCAGCCATTTCCTCCTTCTCTCGTTCAGGCGATCGATCTGGCGGTTCGTAAGCTCGAGGAGGGCGGAGTCATCATCTATCCGACCGAGACCTTCTACGGGCTCGGCGCCGCGGTCAGCAACTCCGCGGCGCTCAAGCGCCTCGCTGGAATCAAGGGCCGCGAGGGCAACAAGCCGATGCCGGTCATCGTCCCCGACGTGGAGACAGCGCTGCGCCTGTGGTCGAAGGTGCCGGAGGTCGCCCGCCTGCTGATGCACCGCTTCTGGCCCGGGCCCCTGACCATCGTGCTGCCGGCGCGTCCCGGCCTGCCGTTCGAGGTCGCGCACACCGGCGAGGTCGGCCTGCGGGTCTCCTCGCATCCGGTCGCGCAGCAGCTCGCGCGGCGCATCGGCCCGATCGCCGCCAGCTCGGCGAACCTCGCGGGCTCGCGCGAGCGCACGCGCGTCGCCGAGCTCGACCGCGCCCTGCTCGAGGCCGTCGACGCGGTCGTCGACGCCGGCCAGACGCCCGGTGGTCCGGCCTCGACGGTGCTGCGGCTGACCGACGGGAAGCCTCAGATCCTTCGCGAGGGAACTATCCAGCGCGCGCTCATCGAGGCTTGTTTCGTCGGCTCTTGAGCACTTCTACTGGCTCCCCGCTTGCCTTGGGCTAGAATGCGGCGCGCACACCGGCTGCAATCAAGGTTCACATGGCGAACGGGCGAGATCAGATTCTCGAGGGGGGCCTGCTCGACGTCGGTCCCGGGCTGGAACCCGATGAGACCCTCGACGCGGTCTGCCGCGGCGAGGTTCAGCTCATCCAGCGGCGCGCCGGGTACCGTTTTTCGGTCGACGCTCTCCTCCTGGCCGCCTTCGCCGCCCGGCCCCGCGGCAAGGTGGTCGACCTGGGGACCGGCTGCGGAGTGGTGGCGGTGCTGCTGGCCAAGCGCGGCGCTCGCTCGGTGGTGGGCGTCGAGTTGCAGCCGGGCTTGGCGCAGATTGCCCTTCGCAACGTGCGGCTCAACCGCTGCGACGAGCAGGTCCACATCGTCAACGCCGACCTTCGCGACCTGCGCGCGACGCTGCCGAGCGGCGGGTTCGACCTCGTCGTCTCCAATCCGCCGTACATCGCCAAGCGCTCGGGCCACCTCAATCCGGATCCCGAAAAGGCGGTCGCGCGACACGAGGTCTGCTGCGCGCTCGACGACGTGACGCGCGCCGCCCGCTATCTGCTGCACGACGGCGGGGGGCTGCGCCTCATCTTCCCGGCTTCACGGCTCGTCGGGCTGCTGCAGTCGGTGGCGTCCGCGGGCCTCGAGCCCAAGCGGATGCGCCTGGTCCACACCGTCGTCAACCGACCCGCCAAGCTCGTGCTGCTCGAGGCGATCAAGGCTGCCCGCGTCGATCTCGAGGTGCAGCCGCCGCTCTTCCTGCACGACGAGTCGGGGGCCTACACCCCCGAAGCCGAGCGCATCCTCGCCGATGCGACCGCGAGCATGGAGCTCTGCGAGCCGCTCGCCGAGAGCTGAAAAAAAGCAAGAGCCAAGCCCCCGCGCGAATCGAGAGCCAGGCCGCGAGCGCGGCCCCGGCAGAGGTTTGGTCCGCTTCGGCGGCCGATGCGTAGGAGAGACCAAGATGAGCCAAAAGAGCCAGGCCAGCGGCACGCCGCAAGCCAGCAGTCGGCCGCTTCACGCGATGTTCACCCAGGTCCCGCGCCGCTACGACCTGGTGAACCGGACCATCAGCCTCGGCATGGACGAGCGCTGGAGGGAAGCGGCCGCGCGCGCCTGCCTCGAGGGCTCACCGCGCCGGGTTCTCGACCTGTGCTGCGGCACCGGGGATCTCGCGGTGAGGCTCAAGCGCTCAGGCGGGCCGGGTGTCGAGGTCGCGGGTCTCGACTACAGCCGCCCGATGCTCGAGATCGCCCGGCGAAAGGCAGCCGAGCGCGGGGGGCAGGTCGACTTCGTCCATGCGGACGCCGCAGCGATGCCCTTCCCGGACGGCTACTTCGACCGCGTCGGCATTTCGTTCGCCTTTCGCAACCTCACCTTCAAGAACCCGATGACGCCGAAGTACCTCGCCGAGACGCTGCGCATCCTGCGCCCGGGCGGCCGGTTCGTGGTCGTCGAGAGCTCGCAGCCACGCCAGGCGGTCATCCGTGGCCTCTACCACTTCTACATGCGGGCCTTCGTCGCCGGAGTGGGTGGACTCCTCTCCGGCGAGCCCGCTGCGTATCGCTACCTCGGAGAGTCGGCCGCACGCTTTCACGGGCCCGACGTGGTCGCGCGCCTCTTGAAGGAGACCGGCTTCGCCGAGGTGCGCTCGGAGGGTTTGCTCTTCGGCGCGGTGCGGCTCTTCATCGCCACCAAGGCCGGTTGAGGGGAGAGGCGCTCTCGAGCCTTGCCGCCAAGGCTTGGAAGCCGCTAGCTTCCGGCCCCTCGCGACGAAGGAGCCGGTCATGTCCCAAGCGAACGCTCTTGCCGGTTACGCCGGTGTTGCCCGAGCCCCTTTTCTCTTGCTTCCCGTCACTCTCGTCGCCAACGGCGCGGCCGCGCAGGCGTACGTGGGCGGGTTCTCCTGGATCCACACGAGCCTCGCAGCCATCGGCCTCGTCGCCGCGCACGCTGCGGTCAACGTGAAGAACGAGGTCATCGACTTCGAGACCGGCCTCGACTTCGCCACGGTCCGCACGCCGTTCAGCGGAGGGAGCGGGACGCTGCCCGCCGGAGCCTTGTCGGTCGGCAAGGCCAAGGGCTTCTTCTGGCTCAACCTGCTCGTCGCCGCGCTCGTCGCGGTGGCCTTGGTCGCGCAGGTCGGCTGGCCGCTCGTGCCGATCATCGCCGCCGGCCTCTTCTTTACCGTCTGCTATTCGCCCTACCTGACGCGCACCGGCATCGGCGAGGTCGCCGCGGGGCTCGGGCTGGGGTTGCTCCCGGTGCTCGGGGCCGCGGTGGCGCAGGACGGGATGGTGAGCTCGGTGGCCGTCGCGGCCGGCGTGCCCGGCTTCTTCATGACCTTCAACCTCCTGCTCCTCAACGAGCTCCCCGACGAAGAGGCCGATCGCGCCGGCGGGCGCTGCAACCTCGTCCTGCTGCTGGGCCGGCGCGGCGCCGCGCGCCTCTACCTCCTGGCCGCCGGGCTCTGCCCCCTGAGCATCGCGGCGGGCGTGGCGCTGGGGATGCTGCCCTGGAGCTGCCTGTTCGCGATGGCGCCGGTGCTGGCGCTGGTGCCGGCGATTCGTTGGGCGCTCGGCGATACGGCCGCGGCCGTACCGCTGCCCGCGCTCGGCGGCAACGTGATGTGGAACCTGGGCACCAACGCGCTGCTGGCCGCCGGGTTCGTCGCCGCGCGGTGGATCTAGACGCGGTTGGCACTGCGCCCGGAAATCGGCGCGATGTCGCTGAGGACGTCGGTGGGGACGTCGATAGGGGCGCACAGCAGTGCGCCCGCCGGGAAATCAACCACCGACCCTCGCCATCGCCGCGGCCGATTCGTCGCGCGCGAAGCGCCTTGCGTCCCGCGAGACCATGGGTGTCCGCGACCTTGACCCGCCCGACTCACCACCGCCGCAGCACGAGCCAGAGGATGAGGGTCAGGATGATGCTGATGAGCAGGCTCGTGGTGATCGGGATGTAGATCTTCAGCCCCCCGCGCTCGAAGAACAGGTCGCCAGGGAGGCGCCCGAGCTTCAGCCAGGAGAGCCGGCTGACGGCGAGGAAGAGCGCGCCCAGCCCGGCGAGCACGGCTCCGAGCACGAGCAACCATCTGCCGAGCTGCGCGAGTCCCATCGCCTTCAGGCTAGCCACGGCTCGGGCACGCGACTGTCGGTCGGACCGAGACAAGTGCGCGCAACCGAACATCGTAGGCGTGGACTGCCCTGGCCCTCGGCTGCCCTGGCGCCCGCTTCGAGGGCGACCGATGGACGACAAGACCACGCGACCGCCGGCGCACGCCGGTCAACCAGGCGAGGAGGCTGAGGGACGGGCGCGACGTCGCCTCACCCGGCGCGAGCTCCTGCACTTGGCGGCGAGCGGCGCCGCCGTCGCCACCACGGTGGGCGGCGGCCTCCTCCTGCTCGACCGGGAGCCGGCCCGCCTCGAGCGGATTCGTGACCACCGGGTCGCGCTCCCCGGTGGCGCGCCGGCGATGGCCGTCGCCCGCGGGGCCGACCCGGCGGAGAACGCGCGCAAGGTGGTCGAGGCCCTCGGCGGCATGGACGCGTTCGTGCGGCCGGCGCTCCGGTCCTTGGCGATTGCTGGCGCGAAGACCGCTGCCCGCGGTGCTCGGCCCGCATCGCCTCGACCGGGTCGAGCCGGCTCGCGCGTCTCAGCCAACCGCCTTCAACCCCGCGATCGCCTTGCAGAGCGGGCAGCTCGCCACCGCGTGCGGCGCGTCTCGCCGGTGCAGGTCGAGCAGCACCCTCGAGATCTCCGCCAGCTCGCGGCGCACCTCGCGGCGCATGCCCTTGATCCGGGCAATCGCCATGTGGTCGTAGGCCGTCGTCTGGTGGCGCATCCAGGCGATGACCGCGGCCTCGGCCCGCCGGTCGACCTCGATGCGCTTGGTCCGCGCCACCGTCCCGCTGCCGACCGGGGTCGCGTGCGCGGTGACCGCCTGCGCGAGCCTCTCGCCGAGCTCCCGGAAGGCGGGCGCAAACCGGAGGAAGGCGAGCACCTCGGCCTCGAACTCGCGCACGTAGTCGGCCTGTGCCCGGGCGCGCCTGCGCGCGTCGGCCTCGCGGCGCTTCGCGTACGACTCGGTCGCCCGCTCGGCCTCGAGTCCGGCGCGCGCCTTCTCGATGTTCTCCGCGGGCGCCCAGACGCCGCGCGAGAAGACCTTGCGGCCGCGCTTCTCGGCGACGGCCATGGTCGGGCCGGCCGCCTTGACCCGCCGGGTCAGCCCCGTGTCGCCCGGCGGCAGCAGCGCCCAGCCGTCCGGCACCGGGTGGATCGTGCCGTCGGGCGCGCGCACGCGCCGCGGATCGGGGGTGGGGGAGAAGACCTTCGCTTCGCTCATCCGGCAATCCTCGCTGCCCGCCCCGCGGCGGCTCCATAGCACAGGCGGCGCGGCGTCGGGGCCGGTCAACGAGGCCGGCAGCCGGTCGGAAAATGCTGTCGCGAAGGACGGACCAATGCGCTCGCGCGCCACCTCGCCTCCCGGCCCGAAGCGAACAAACGCGGGGCCACCAGCTACGTGGCCCCGCGGCGGTCAGACTCCGAGGAGGAGGCGGGCACGACTACAGCGCTGATGAACTGACACCTACTCGTCGACCGGGGAGAACTCGTTCTTCGAGGCCCCGCACACTGGACAGGTCCAGACGTCGGAGAGCTCGTGGAACATCGTGCCCTCGTTCACCCCGGCATCCGGGTCGCCGGTCTCCGGCGAGTAGATGTATCCGCAATTTCCGCAGGCGTAGCTCTTCATGGCGTCCTCTCGCCGTTACGCGCGGCTCTCGGTTCAAAGATGAAGGCGGGGCCGCCGTTCGACACCTGACGGTCGAAGGGCTGTGCGGGGCAGCGAGGAGCGTCTGCGGAGGCGGGACGAGCGGCCGCGCACGGGAGAGAGCTCGAACCCCGCCCCGGCATCCGCTTTCGGCGCCGCGCGGGCGAGGGCTCGGGGCCGCGCGGGACCTGGAGGTGGCTGGGGGCTACCTCTTCAACTTGGCGAACGGGTTGTTGAAGGGCTGGCTCTCCGAGCCTCGTTGCGCCTCGCGCGCTTTCGGCCCCTGTACGCGCGGCGGCGGTTGCGGGGCCGAGGGGCGCGACCCCGCCTGAGGCTGCTTTTCGGTCAACGCCTTGACCGACAGTCCCAGCCTGCGCCGCTCCAGATCGATGGAGACGACCTTCACGGTGAGGCGGTCGCCGACCTTCACGACCTCCGCGGGATCCTTCACGAAGCGGGTGCTGAGCTGCGAGACGTGGACGAGCCCGTCCTGGTGGACCCCGACGTCGACGAAAGCGCCGAAGGCGGTGACGTTGGTGACGACCCCTTGCAGCACCATGCCCTCGCGGACGTCTTCGAGCTTCTGCAAATCGTCGCGGAAGGCCGGTGGGGTGAAGTCGCCGCGCGGGTCGCGGCCCGGCTTCTCGAGCTCGCCGAGGATGTCCTTGAGCGTCGGCTCGCCGAGGTCGGGGCCCTGGTACTTGCGCCAGTCGATCTTGCGGACGAGGTCGCGGTTGCCGGCGAGCTCCTGGAGCTTGACGCCCAGGTCGCGCGCCATCTGCTCGACGACCGGATAGCGCTCCGGGTGGACGGCGCTGTCGTCGAGCGGGTTCTTGCCGCGGATGCGCAGAAAACCCGCGGCCTGCTCGAACTTCTTGGGGCCGAAGCCCGACACCTTGCGCAGCCCCTTGCGATCGGCGAACGGGCCGTTGGCGTTGCGGTGGTCGACGATCTTCTTGGCGAGGGCGACGCCGACGCCCGAGACGTGCTCGAGGAGCTGCGCCGAGGCGCTGTTGGCGTCCACGCCCACCGCATTGACACAGGAGTCGATGACCTCGCCCAGCTTCTTCTTGAGCAGGCCTTGGTCGACGTCGTGCTGGTACTGGCCGACGCCGATGCTCTTCGGGTCGATCTTCACGAGCTCGGCGAGCGGGTCCTGCAGGCGCCTGCCGATGGAGACCGCGCCGCGCAGCGAGACGTCGAGGTCGGGGAACTCCTCGCGCGCGACCTCCGATGCGGAGTAGACGCTCGCGCCCTGCTCGCTGACCGAGACGATGGGGACCGAGAGCCCGCGGGCCTTCATCGCCTCGCGAGCGAAGGTCTCGGCCTCGCGGCTGCCGGTGCCGTTGCCGATGGCGAGCAGGTCGGGCTTGTGGCGCTCGAGTAGCTCGAGCAGGGCCGCGGCCGCGCGCACCCGCTCGTCGCCGCTGCGCTCGCTGTAGAGCGTGGCGGTCTGCAGCAGCTTGCCGGTGCCGTCGAGGGCGGCGACCTTCAGCCCGGTGCGCAGGCCGGGGTCGATGGCGACGACGCGCTTTGCGCTCGCGGGCGAGGTGAGCAGCAGGTGGCGCAGGTTCTGGCCAAAGACCTCGATGGCCTCGCGGTCGGCGCGCTGCTTGAGCTCGCCGCGCAGCTCGGTTTCGAGCGAGGGCGCCATCAGGCGGCTCCAGCCGTCCTCGACCGCGGCGCGCAGCTCGCCGGCGAACGGCGCCTGCGGGCGGGTCACTACGCGCCGCTCGAGCTGGCCGACGATCTGCTCGTCGGGGAGCTGGAGCTTCACCTTGAGGAAGCCCTCCTCCTCGCCGCGCAGCAGGGCGAGCACACGGTGCGAGGGGGCCTTCGACAGCGGCTCGGAGTGGTCGTAGTAGGACTCGAACTTGCTGCGCTCGCCCTGCTTGTCCTTGGCGACTTTGGAGACGAGGCCGCCGTCGTCGACGGCGCGGGTGCGGGCCATTCCGCGCAGGCTCGCGTCCTCGGCGACGCGCTCGGCGCAGATGTCGCGGGCGCCGGCGAGCGCAGCTTCGAGATCGGGCACCTCCTTCTCCGGCGAGACGAAGCGTGCAGCGACCGCGTCGCGCGGCGCGCCCGGGGATTCCTGGCGCCAGATCACGTCGGCGAGCGGTTCGAGGCCGCGCTCGCGGGCGATGGTCGCGCGGGTGCGGCGCTTGGGCCGGTAGGGAAGGTAGAGGTCCTCGAGCTCGGCGCGGGTCTTCGCCCCGGCGATGGCGCGGGCGAGCTCGGGGGTCATCTTTCCCTGCTCGTCGATGGAGCGTACGACCGCTTCGCGGCGGGTCTCGAGCTCTTGCCGGGCCTGGGCGCGGTCGATGATCGCCTGGATCTGCACCTCGTCGAGGCCGCCGGTCGCCTCCTTGCGGTAGCGGGCGATGAAGGGGACGGTGGCGCCGTCCTCGTGGAGGGAGAGGGTCGCCTCGACCTGCACTGGGCGAAGGCCGAGGTCACGGGCGATGTCGGGGGCGTAGGTCTTCATGGCGGGCGCAATCTAGCAGCAGGGGCCGACAGCGTGTCGGCGGGAAGAAGGCCTTCGACGCGGGCAGTCAGCGCGCTGAAAAAAGGTGTCGAAGAATCCTTCGTGCGAAAACCGGACAGCCCGAGCGTAGGCAGAGCTTGCGAGGCCGAAGCCAAGGGCCCCTTGACTCCGCCTCCCTCGTTCCTCGGGAGGCTACGCTCGGGGTGAGCGCCGACACTTCTTGAGAGGCCCGGCCGCGTGCGCGCTCATCGTCACGGTGAGGATCGGGAGGCACTGGGCGATGACGCCGGTGCTCGAGGAGGCGCCGATGAAGCTCGAAGTCGATTGCTACTCCGGGTATCGAGGCGACGAGACGCCCAGGAGGCTCGTCGTCGACGGCTCGGTCGTCGAGGTGAGCGTGGTCGATCGTTGGCGCACGCCAGAGCACCGCTACTTCCGGTTGCGCGGCGAGGACGGCACGACCTACGTCATCCGTCAGGGCGAATCTGGAGAGTGGGAGTGGGGTTGAGCGCGCCAGTCGCGGGCGAACAGGGGGTACTCACCACTGGTCCTGGAACCGCTCGGCCAGGAAGCGCATGCGTTGGCGCTCATCGCGCCTCCTTCGACCGCCGCGGCTACTCGCAGGCGCCTTCCCAGAAGGTGACGACTTGATTGTCCGGAGCTCCGAAGGCGTCGCCCGTCGCCAAGAAGGCCGCAGCGCCGGGCGACAGGTCGATCCAGGTCTCGGCTCCGTACGCCGCAACGAGAGAGGTTCGGCGGCTGTCACCCGGCCCGGCGTCGATGAGCTCAACCGTGACCTGCCGACCGTTCTCGACGTTGCGCACGCAGAGCTGCTGGCCCCAGGGGATGGGCGGGATGTTCGTCTTCGGCGGATCGCAGAAACCGGCTGAGCAATCGGAGCGGATCAGCGAGTAGGTGTCCTCGTTGTAACCAGGCTGGCCACGGCCCTGGAAGACCCACCCCATCGGCAGCGCTGCATAGAAGCCGCGGTCCGAGATGTCGGTCCAGACCGCGGCGCCCTGGTTGACGTTGGTAAACCAGGTGGCGAGCACGCGCGCCATGCCGCCGGTGTAGACGGGCCAGGCTTCGCCGTAGCAATCGCCCCACTGAAGCGGCTGGGTCGTCGGCACGAGGCGGGTGCAGCTCGGCTCGCCTGCATCCGGCTCCTCGCCGGCGTCGGTCAGATCGCCTGCATCCTGGTCTTCACCGGCATCCGAAGGGTCGCCCGCGTCGTCCGCGCCGCCGTCCGCATTGAGCCCGGCGTCGTCCGCGTTGCCCGCGTCCTCGCCGGCCGCCGCGTCCGGGAACCCGGTGTCTGCCTGCGCGCCGGCGTCCAAGCTTGCCGAACCGTCGGGAAAGTCGTCGGGCAGGGGTGGAAGCTGCGTCTCGCCGCAGCCGACGAGGGCCAGGGCGGTGAGGAGGGCCAGGCTCGCGCGCATCGTGTTTCTCCCCGCGGTCGTTTGGGACGCGGAGTCTATCGCAGCGCAAGCCGCCGCCGATTCCGATTTCTCAGGAGCTCTCTCGGCGGCCGCTCCTTGGGGCGGACGAGAGGGCGCGCCCGGAGGCGCCAGGCCGCCTCTCGTCTAGCCTTTGGGGCGCGTGGCGGCATCTGGCAGCGAGAGCCGGAAGCTCGTAGCGAACTGCAGCGCGGTGCGCATGCGAAAGAAGGTGACCGAAGTCGACACGAGCCGGCCGGTCTGCGCCTCGACGAGCCTGCCAAAGCAGGTGGTGTGCGAGACAGGCAGGTTCCAGGGGCGGATGTTCACCTTCTCGCCCACGAAGCCGTAGGGGCGCCCGTTGGCCTCGAGGGCGAAGGCGTAGCGGATTTTCTGATCGGCGAAGTAGCGCACCTCGAGCGTGCCGCGGCAGGGCGCGCGGTCGCACAGGCCGCCGATGCTCACGTGCCCTTCGAGCTCCTGGCGCAGGAACCCGTCGGTCCCAGGCCTGAGCCAGACGGCGAGATCGCGAGGGCCCCAGGTGACGTGAAACTCCATCGGCTGGCGGCCCGCGGGGCCAAGGCCGGGTTCGAACTCGTGGTAGCCGGTCATCACCTCGTGCAGCGTGAAGCCGACCGGCCCTTCGCGCAGGGCTGCGAGCGATTCGAGAAAGCCCATTTCGTCCTCCCGATTCAGTGGGCTCGTGGCCCTTCCACAGAGTCCTTGGTGAGCAGCCACGTCGTCACCCGGCTGACCGCGTTGGAGACAGGAGGGATGAGCCGCGAGTAGAAGCCGATGTCGTTGACCACGCTGACCATCTCGACCGGCTTGCGCCTGAGCACTGCGTTGAAGATGGTGCGCCCGACCTTCTCCGGCGTGTCCGAGTAGTAAGGCAGCAGCCGCATCGACATGCGCGCGGTGAAGCTCTCGGCGCTCACGCCTTCGTAGAAGCCGGTGTTGACCATGTAGGGATAGACCGTCGTCACCTGGATGCCGTAGGCGCGCAGCTCGAAGTGCAGGATCTCGGAGAAGGCGCCGAGTGCGAGCTTGGTGGTGGCGTAGGCGCCCCAGGTCGGAAGGCGGAAGAAGGCCTGGCCAGAAGAGACGTTGACGATGTGCCCTTCGTGCCGCTGCTTCATCGACGGGAGGAAGGCGTAGACGTGGTAGAGCGGCCCCCAGAGGTTCACCTCGAGCAGCCGCTGCCAGGTCTCGAGGCTGGTGTCGGCGAGCTGCCCGCAGTGCGCGATGCCCGCGTTGTTGACGAGCAGGTCGAGGCTGCCATAGCGGCCGAGCACCTCGCGGGCCATCGCTTCGACCTGGTCGCGGCGGGTGACGTCGACCGTGCAGGTCTCCAGCGAGAAGGCACGAGGGCGCAGCTTTTCGGCGGCCTCCTGCAACGCTGCCTGCTGGCAGTCGGTGAGGATGAGCCGACAGCCGGCGTCGGCGAACTGGGCGGCCGTGGCGAAGCCGATTCCCCGGGCCGCACCGGTAACGAGGACGGTTCTTCCCTTCAAGCGCGAAGACATCGGATTCATCCTTCAGGCGAGCGGATTGTTCGGAGCTGACTCAGACGCCGCGGAATGATCCGGTCGGTCAGGTGAGCCAGCAACTCGGCTGGCCGGTGTGGCCCCTCCAATCGTCCGAAATGCGATGCGCCGCCGGCGGTGCAGTGGACGGGGACAACGAGCGCGACCACGCCGCTTGGCAGCGCCCTCCAGTCGGAGCGGAGCGCGACGCCGACCTGAGCTCGAGCAGAGCTGCCCGCTGCGCTTCGCGATCAGCGCAGCGAGCGCGATCTGTCCTCGGATCGGTGAGCGCCCGTACAGATTCCGATAGGAGGGTGTCTCGAGAGAGGACGACGGGCTTTCGGGTGTGTCCGCTGAAAGAACAGTTGACCTGAATCACTACAGACCTGTCAGCCACAAGAAAAACCCGAGTCGAGTTGGCGGGTTGGAGGCTGTGGGGGAGTGGGACTGTCAAGTGCGCTTACAGAGGTGTCCGGGAATGGCCCAAGAGGGCGCAATCGGCGCTTCCCAGTGATCTCGCGGACTTAGGAAGCGGCATGGAACTTGCGCAGGAGCCGCGTGACTTCTGCTTCCGAGGCTCACCATGACGACCATCCGCAAGATTCAGACTTCAGTGCTGGGCTTGGCTCTTTCTCTCGTCTTCGTCGCCTGTGGTGGCGGCGTGGCGTCGGTGGACGAGACCTCGGTCAACACCGACGAGCGCGGTGTCGTCTACGGCACGGACAACCGCATGGACGTCTACGCGCACCCTGACGCGACCCTGAGACTGCGAGCCCAGGAGTCGACGGTGGCGCTGATGTCCAAGAGCACCATCAACGCCAGCAACCCGAACAACGTGCGGTTCAGCGCCGAGACGCTCGGTTCGGCCTACGGCCTCTGCTCGAGCGAGCGTTTCCGCGACGATCCGACCGCGGCATTCTGCTCGGGAACGCTCATCGACGACGATCTCGTCCTGACCGCCGGGCACTGCATTACCAACTCGAGCGACTGCTCGGACACCCGGTTCGTCTTCAACTACTACCGGACCGGCGCGAGCTCGATGCAGACCGTGACCACCGCGGACATCTTCGCCTGCGCCTCCATCGTCGTGCGCAAAGAGGGCTATGTCGGTTCGCAGAAGCTCGACTACGCGGTCGTCAAGCTCGACCGGCCGGCGACCCCGCGCTTCACCCCCGCGCCGGTTCGGCTCGAGAACGTGGCGATGTCGGTCGGTCAGAACGTCGCGGTCATCGGCAGCGGCAGCGGCATCCCCTTCAAGATCGACTCGGGCGGCAGCGTGCGTGACGCGCGGGCGAGCGTGCTCGACTGGTTCGAGGCTTCGACCGACACCTTCGGCGGCAACTCGGGCTCGGGCGTCTACGAGACCTCGTCCCACAAGGTGGTCGGCATCCTGGTTCGCGGCGACACCGACTACCGCTCGAACGGCGGCTGCTACGTCGTCAATGTCTGCAGCGAGAGCGGCTGCAACGGCGAGGGCATCACCTACGTCTACCTCGCGCTCGCTGCCTACTGCGCCTCGCACGACAGCGCTCGGCTCTGCGGCACGCCCACCGAGCCGACCGAGCCCACGGACCCGGCCGAGCCGGGCACCTCCGAGAGCGTCGTGGAGAATCTCAACGGCAGCGTCGCCAAGAACGCCTCCCAGCACTTCGGTCCCTTCTCGGTGGTCTCGGGCTCGACCTTCCAGGTGGTGATGAGCGGCTCGGGCGATCCGGACCTCTACGTGCGCTTCGGCAGCAAGCCGACCACCAGCGCCTACGATTGCCGCCCGTACAAGGCGGGTGCGAGCGAGACCTGCTCGCTCGTCGTCCCCAGCGGCGTCTCCAGCGCTTTCGTGATGGTGCGCGGCTACAGCGCTGCGACCTTCGACCTCCAGGTGAGCTACACCAAGCCCGGCACCTCGACTCCGACCGAGCCGACCGAGCCGGAACCGGCGGGTGAGCAGACCGTTCAGGTTTCCGGGAGTGTCGCCAAGGGTGAGTTCCGGCAGCACGAGGTGTTCGCGGTGGCGGCGGGCTCGACCTTCCGCGTGGTGATGAGCGGCACCGGCGACCCCGACCTCTACGTGCGGTTCGGTTTCGCCCCGACCACCTCGGCCTACAATTGCCGGCCCTACAGGAGCGGCGCGACCGAGGAGTGCACGCTGACGGTGCCGGCCGGCGAGACCCAGGCGTTCGTCGGGGTGCGTGGCTACACCGCTTCGACCTACACCCTCGCGGTGACCTACACCGCCGCGGGCGAAGTGGCTCCGACCGAGCCGAGCACCCCGACCGTCCAGACCGCGCAGTTCGGCGGCAGCCTCAACAGGAACGAGACCCGCTCCCATGGCCCGCTGACGGTGGTGCCGGGCTCGACCTTCCGCGCAGTGATGAGCGGCTCGGGCGACGCGGACCTTTACGTGCGGTTCGGTTCGGCGCCGACGACCTCGGCCTTCGATTGCCGGCCCTACCTGACCGGCTCGGCCGAAGAGTGCACCTTGACCGTGCCCGCCGGTCAGACTCAGGCCTTCCTCGCAGTGCGCGGCTACACCGCCTCGACCTATAGCCTCGCGGTGACCTACACCGCCCCGTAGCACTCCTCGGTTCTCCCTTCGAGCTGCCCGTGGCCCCTCGCGGTCACGGGCAGTTTCTGTTTGAGTCCGCGAACCGCGCCAAGAACCGGCGCGCAAGCGTGGTCGCTGGGGCTCCGAGCGCTCTGCTACTCGCCGCCGCTCGTCGCTGAATCGAGGCACCGCGGCTCTTCTCTTGCCTGGCCCGGTCTTGAGGCAGCCTTGGCGCTCCCGCTCGCACCGCCACTTCCAGCAGACGAAGTGTAGGCCACCGGGTCTTCGCGTCCGGCGAGCTCGTTCGAGCCGGTGTTCGTTGCGAGGCAGCGGCCCTTGGTCCGAGGTCCTGCGACCCGGGTTCGTGCCGCGGCCTTCGTCGCCCGGGCGCGCGCCGAGCACCCGGAAGCCAGGTTGCGCGGCGAGCCAAGCGATTCGGGCTGGCGCGCGGCGAGAGCTGAGGGCTCGACCCGGGGAGGTCTTGTCGATCGCCCGCGGCGCGCTGACGGCTTCGTCGACCTCGTCAGAATCGGAAGGGCACGGGAACGAACGTCAGCGCCAGAATCACGAGCGCCGCAACTCCGAGGGCGCGGCGTGGGGAGTCGAGCGGCTCCTGGCTTGCCAACGGAGGGTGCCGAGTGCCGAGGACGAATCGGATGAGCACCCACCAGGCGAGCCAGGTCCAGGACGCGAAGAGCCCCAAGGCCAGCAGGGCATGAGACAGAAGCCTGGAGATTCGGTCGGCACGGCGCCCGAACAAGCCGTGCAGAACGTGGCCTCCGTCGAGCTGACCGATAGGCAGCAGGTTGAGCGCGGTCACGAACATCCCGAGCCAGGCGGCATAGGCGACGGGGTTCACGTGGAGGTCGTGATGGGCAGGCAGCGCGCCGTGGGTGACGCGGGCGGCCAGCCAGGTGATGGCGCTGTCGCCCATGACCATCGGGCCTTCGACGAACGGCTGGACCGGGCGACCCTCGATCAGCCGGAGAAGCATGACCAAAGGCGAGTGAAGCTGCGTGCTGGACAGAGGCGGCACCGGCTTCACCTCCGAAGTCGCAAAGCCCCAGAACAGCAGCGGCAGCGCCACGACGAACCCGGCCACCGGGCCCGCTGCTCCGATATCGAGCACCGCGCGCCGCGAGGGGATGGGCGAGCGGATGCGAATGAACGCTCCGAGCGTGCCGATGGGCTCGAAGGGCACGGGCAGGAAGTAGGGAAGCGTAGCGTCGACCCGGTGGCGGCGCGCGGCGACAAAGTGGGCAAGCTCGTGGACCAGCAGGATGGAGAGGAGCGTGGCGCAGTAAGGCAGGCCCGCGCGCACAAGGTCGGTCAGGCCGAGCTCGATTCCCGAGCGCATCTTCTGGAGGGCGGCCGGCGACATCGATGCCCCGACCGCCAGCGTCGTGACGACGGTGAGCCCGAAGAGGACCAGGTGCAGAGATAGGGACTTCCAGCGCACGAGCGCAGACTCTAGAGAGCAGGCCATCGGTCCGCAACGTGGGGCTGAAGATCTGTCGAAAAACCCTTCGAGCGAAAACCGATCAGCCCGAGCGTAGGCCGAGCTTGCGAGGCAGAAGTCGAAAGCCCTTCGACTCCGCCTCCCTCGTCCCTCGGGAGGCCACGCTCAGGGCGAGCCGGTGATGAGCCGAGGTGAAGGTGATTTCGCGAAAGACTTTGAGCCCTATGTCCCCTCGCGAAGCAGTCGATCGATTTCCTCCTGAACCGCGCGGCGGATCTGCTCGGTCAGCCGGAAGACGAGCGCGACGTCATCGGCGGCCTGCGGGCCGTGCCCGCTCAGGTCGAGCGGCTCGAGGAACGAGACCCTCCACTTCGAGGGAAGCGGCATCAAGCCGAGCGGGCCGAGCCACGGAAAAGTCGGGGTAATGGGCAGGGCGCGGCCGAGAGCGCGCAACGGAATGCGGCCGATCAACGGGCTCGAGTCCTCGTTGCCGACAATCGCCGCGGGCACGATGGGCACTCCGGTGCGCAGGGCCAGCTTCACGAAACCCCCGCGCCCGAAGGGCCGCAGCCGGTAGCGCTCGGTGACGGTCTTGTTGGCGCCGAGCTCACCTTCAGGAAAGACGATGACGGCCTTCTGCTCGGCGAGCAGTCGCTTGGAATCCTCGTCGCTCGCGCGTATGGCGCCCAGCCGGCTGAGCCAACCTCCGAGCAGCGGGGTCTGGACGAGCGACTCGGAGACGAGCCAGCGTGCCTCCGCGCGGCCACATGCCCGGCGAAGGACCGTGCGCATCATCGGGCCATCCACCGGCAAGGCGCCGGCGTGGTTGCACACGACGAGACACCCGCCTGCCGGGACTCGGCTGCTGCCGGTCACCTGAACCCTGAACCAGCGGTCGTGCAGGAAGTCAAAGACCGGCTCGACCCGGGACAGAAGGCTCGGATCCTCGCCGAAGTGGTCGAGCTCGGCGTTCGCCGGCGCCTGTCGGCGGTTGACCTGTCGAACCACGTCGGCAGCCTCGGCCACGGTCCGAGCGACCTCGCCGAAGGCCTGGCCGCTGGCGAGCGAAGACGCGACGACGCGCGCAGCGCCGAGGGCCGGCGGCAAGAGTGCGCGTGCCGTCTCGACGGCAGGCGAGGAGGCGGTCGCGAGCCCCCTAGCGAGCCGGGCGATTTGTTCGGCGCCAGGAACGCTGGAGAGGCGCTCGCCGAAGCCGCCGGGACCGAGGTTCGCGACAAACCCCTGCAGCGCGCCCTCGAAAGCTGCGATCGTGCTCCGACGCAGTGACTCGAGTCTTCCCGGCCGGAGCCTGGCTGCGAGCGGAGGCTGGAAGGTCGCGGTTTCGGGCGCAAGCAGAGAGCCGCGCTTCGGGACCGCGCCGACGATCTCGCCGACCAGGACGGGGCCTGAGGTTTGCGCTTGCTCGGTTGTCTGCCGCTGGGGCGCCTCAGAGCGCGTTGAAGCGGGCATTGCGCGGCCTCGTCCTTTGCGACTCGGAGCCGGCCTGGCAGCGGCGGGCTTTTCCTCGGCAGCGCTCCGAGCCGGCCTGGCAG
>ENA-UOOR01001869-UOOR01001869.1-fermentation-metagenome-genome-assembly--contig:-NODE-1869-length-23230-cov-7.230852_pt1 | contig 23230 bp, 18 predicted proteins | sample MGYA00245780_ERZ724029 | MGnify/ENA primary metagenome ERZ724029 (study PRJEB28704, sample SAMN03018315) | fermentation metagenome | biome: anthropogenic terrestrial biome; feature: soil; material... | reverse complement strand
GGCTCGGACGCGGCGGGCTGCCCGCGCCGCGGCCTCGCGGGCCGCAGCTTCGGCCTCGAGCTGCTCGAGCTTCGCCTGGGCTTCGCGCGAGATGCGCGCGGCCTCCTCGGCGATGGCGTCGGCCTCGCTCGCGATCAGCTCCTCTTCGCTCGGCGGCGGCTCGGTATCCGCGCCGGCGTCGGGGCTCTTGTCCGCCTCGTCCTCGCCCCGCGCCAGCGCGTACATCCGCTCGCCTTCGAGCTCCTCGGCATCGGCGAGCGCCTGGGCAAAGGCGGCCTCCTCTTCGGCCCTCTCCTGCAGCCGCTGCGCTCGTCGCAGCTTGTAGGTGGCCAGCCCCTTGCGCCCTTCGGCCAGTCCCAGGCGCCAGGCGGCGACCGCGCCGTCACGGGTCAAGCGTCCGAGCGCCACGCACAGGCGCGCGAAGGCCGAGTCGGTGGCGAGCACCAGGCCTGCGGCCGCAACCGCAAAGGTGACGAGCACCGAGCCGAAGGTCGAGAACAGCGCCCGCAGGCTCTCGCCGAGCGCCGCGCCGACAGCCCCGCCCGGCGGGTAGGACAGCACGCTGGTCGAGCCGACGAGCAGATGCGCGAGGACGGCGCCGGCGAGCGCCAGGATCAGCACGCCGGCGATCTGGCGGCCCCTGCGCTTGGCGCGCCCTCGAACGAAGAGCGCCACCGAGGAGTAGGCCATGGCGATGGGCACGAGGTAGGCGCATACGCCCAGGGTGCCGAAGAGCTTGAAGCTGAGCGCATGGCCCACCGGGCCGATGAGGTTCGCGAGGCGGGTCGCGGTGGCGTCCTCGCGGTGGAAGCTGAGCAACGCGGCGAGCGTGCCGACGGCGGCGATGAAGAGGGCGAGCGCGACGATGTCCAGGGTGTAGCTGCTGCCCGAGGAGCGCGCTGCGGACGGGGCCCGGGCCGGAGCCGCGGCCCTGCCGGCGCGCGCAACTTCCTGCCGGGCCAGGACCCGCTTGACCGGGCGGGCCGACTGCGTCTTCCGCTTCGCCATGGCGCTCTCTCCACCCTCTCCGACAACCAGCAGGCAGCACCGGCTCTCGCCCGGAGGCGACAGGCGGGCCAGCCTGCCGCGGGCTGCTACAGGTTGACACAGGGAACCGTCGGCAAGTGTAGGGTGTGGGACCAAGCGGTCAATTTTCCGGCCGGGCCGCGGGCGAGCCTTCCGAGGGCAGCCCGGTTGATTGCCCTTTTTGCGTCCGGGCTCTGCCGCCGACATCGGCAAGGCTGTTACACTCGCCCGCGCCTTGGTCCCCCGGAGGAGACACATGCGCACTCGGATTCTCTCCCTCGCTCTGATCGGGCTCATTGCCTGTGGCAAGGACCCCGAGCCGCCGGACGAGCAACCAGACGCTGGCGAGCAGCAGCCTCCTGCATGCCCGGACCGCAAGGGCATCATCTGTCCGTGGGCGGGGACCGGCGTGCAGGGCTTCGACGGCGATCTCAGGCCGATCCTCGAGTCGCAGCTCGACCAGCCGACCGATCTCGTCTTCACCGGGGAGAACGTCGCCTACGTCGTCGACCGCGGCAACCACCTGGTGCGCAAGGTGAACCCGGACGGCACCTTCACGACCGTGATGGGCTCGGCCAAGCGGCCCGGCGACGGAGCGCACAACGAGGCGGATGCTGTGGCACCCGGCGTACCCGGGGTCACGGTTTCGATCAACGAGCCGACCGACAGCGTCGTCATGCCCGACGGCTCGGTCGTCGTCGCGTGTTGGCGAAACCACAAGCTGCGCAAGCTCGACCCGACGACCGGCAAGGTCTTCATCTCAGCCGGCACGTTCCAGTGCGCGAGCTCCCCGGCCTGCGGCGAGACGACCCCGCCCCGCAACGGCGATGGCAAGTCGCCGGAGCAGGCCCTCTTCGACTTCCCCAGCAAGCTGGCGCTCAACTCCCTCGGTGAGCTCTTCATCGTCGACCAGCGCGTGCAGCGCATCCGCCGCATCAATGCCCAGGACACCGAGATCGTGACCATGGCCGGCAGCGGCCAGACCGGCTACCTGGGCGACGACGGCCAGCCGACGAAGGCCTACTTCCACTTCGACAACTCGGAGGCGCCGAGGCCGAGCGGCGGCCTGGCCTTCGATGACGTCGGGAACCTCTATGTCGCCGACTCGCTCAGCCACCGGATCCGCAAGATCGAGTTCGTCGAGACTACCGGCCCGACGGGCAAACGCTTGGTCGCGACCAAGATCACGCTGTTCGCGGGCCGCGCCGAGCTCAACGACCTGGCGCCCGGCTACGAAGGCGACGGCGGGCCGGCCATCGGGGCGCGCTTGAACACCCCGACCGATCTCGCGATGGGCCCGGACAACAAGCTCTATTTCGCCGACACCGGCAACCACGTCATCCGCGCCGTCGAGCTCTCGAGCAAGACCATCGAGACGGTCGTCGGCGTCGGCACCATGGGCGACTCCGGGGACTCGGGCGCCGGCTCGAGCGCCGAGCTCTCGCACCCGATGGGCATCGCCTTCGACAGCAAGGGCGTGCTCTTCATCGCCGACACTGGAAACCACCGAATCCGCCGCTTGCCGCCGCCCTGAGGCCGGCACGTCAGGACGAGCATGAGCACACGTCGCGACTGGCCTTCGCTGCAATGGGAGCCGCCCTCGGAGCGGGCCGCCGAGTGGCTCCTCGATCGCACCATCGAGATCGCCGCGCGAGCGCGCGCCTTCGAAGTCGGGCTCGAACAGGCCGGCGAGGCCGAAGAGATCGACCTCGGGCTCATCGCGAGCGAGTTGGAGGCCTGGGACAAGCGGGCCGCTCAGGTGTTCGCGTACACGGCGATGGGCGAGGGACGCCCGCTCCCGGCCGACTGCAGTGCTTTCGTCAGGCAGCTCGAGGAGACCTACGGCCATTTGACCCGCATCCGCGCGCGGCTGCTCTCAGGGCTCGGAGCCCAAGGGGCGGCGGTCGTGAGCCAGCGCGAGGAAGCCGCCGAGATCGATCGTGCCCGGCTGCGCCAGCGGCCGGATGAGGCGCCAGCCCTCGAGCTCATCACCGGCGAGCAGGGGCTCGAGGAGGTCGACGCTCCCGTCGAGAACCCGGTGAGGGCCGAGGAACTACGAATGCGCAGCGAAGCGGAGCAGAAGCCTCTGCCCGAGGAAGCGCACCTCGCGGATCTTCTCGCGACGCTCCCCTCCGACTGGCTGCGGGCGGTCTTCGAGAACCTGGGCCTGGCGATCCCCGAGGCCCCGCCGGCATCGGCGTCACGCTCCTCGGTTCGCCGGCAGGCTGTCGCCAAGCACCTCCTCGACGAAGAGAACCTGGGCCAAGTCACCGAGAGCCTCGACCCCATGGAACGAGGGCTCGTATCCGAGCTTCTTTCCGCGGGGGGAAGCCTGCCCTACAAGCAGATAACCGAGACCTACGGGCTCGACGAAGCGGACGGGTTCTACTGGAGCGAGCGTCCGCCTTCGGGGCCGCTTGCCAGCCTGCGCCGGCTGGGCCTCGTCTTCGTCGGGACGAGGAACGGCCAGCTCACGACGACCGTCGCCACCGAGCTTCGGGACGGTCTCCGAAGGCTGCTTGCGCCGGACTAAGCCCCCCCGGTGAGCACCGAGCGGACGACCTGACGATCCGTCGAGAGCTCCCTCTGAAGCCTCGCTTGGAGCGCCTCTTCTTCACGCACACACACACACACAGGCCACCGAGACGGCGCCGGTCCCCGCCTCGCGCGAAACGCCAGAAGATTTCCCGACACCTCTTGACGAAAAAGCGCCGCCCGCGCGGCTGCGTGGACGGCGCCCGGAGTCTGTGCTGCCGGCGAAATCAGCGCACGTAGGTGAAGTGCCAGTACTCGTTGGGCACGTTGTTAGCGAAGCCGAACTTCGATGCGTTGGCGCTCAGCCAGCGGTAGGCGCGCGTGTTGTAGCCGCCGACCCCGCCGATGTCGACCGCCAGTCCCATCTGATGGTTGGAGTAGCCGGGCTTTGCGGCGCGGGGCGACCCATACTTCTTGTAGAGCGCCTGCTGCTGGGCGTGGGTTCGGTAGCCGCTGGTGGTCGACAGATTGATGCCCGCCCGGCGCGCAGCCGCGAGCATGTCCTTGTAGGCCTGCGCGCAGCGAACGTTGAGGTAGCGGCCTCCGCCGACCGGAGCGATGCGGATGCTGACGCGCTGGCCGCGGCGATAGCCGGTAGCGGCGATTCCGCTGGAGCTGCTCGACGAGGACGAGCTGCTGCTCACCCCCGAGGCGCCGAGCGCCGCCCAGGTCTTCGGCCCCACGCTGCCGTCGACGCTCAAGCCGCGCGCGCGCTGGAAGGACTTGACGGCGGCCAAGGTCTTGGCGCCGAAGCTGCCGTCGACAGCGACCGAATAGCCCTTGTTCCGCAGCAGCGTCTGCAGCGTCTTCACCGCGGAGCCCTTCGCCCCCGAGCGCAACGTCGGCATGTTCGCGGCTGGCGCAGGAGCAGGCGACGGCGCCCCCGCGCGCAGCGCGGCCCAGGTCTTGGGCCCCGCCACGCCATCGACGCTCAAGCCTGAGGCGCGCTGAAATGCCTTGACCGCCGCCAGGGTCTTGGGGCCGAAGCTCCCGTCGACAGCGACGGAGTAGCCCTTGCTGCGCAGCAGGGTCTGCAGGGTCTTGACCGACGAGCCGCGTGCCCCCGAACGTAAGACCGGCATTCCGGACGATGAAGATGAGACGCGCTGCGAGCTGCTCGAGACGCCGGAAACGGCCATGACAACCTCCTCGTGGTGTGCGATTGAAGTATCGTCCGAGCAGTACCGGAAGTTGCGCTTTCCAGCCAAAACCCTGAGGAAACTGGGCACCTACATGTCCCACTCGCGGCCTGCCGATTCGCTAGTCAGATGCGAGCACCGTGAGCCGAATCAGAGCCAGGTCGTCGTGCACGCTGCACGAGCCGCCCTGCCCGTGCGTGGCACCATAGGCAAGGCGAGGCTGGCCCGCGGGGTCGAGCGAAAGGCTGACGTCTTTGCCAACGACGTTCCACACCGAGATCGAGCACCCCGACGCGACGGGAACAGGGTCGCTTGCTTCGAGGTCATCGACGCTCGCGACGAGCACGCTCCGCCACTGGGCACCGTCTGATTCGCACCCCTGGTCGCAGATTGCGATCCCTACGCCATAGAGCGACTGCATGTAGTCGTCGATGCCGCCCGCGATCCACGGTCGGTCGTCCGCATCCATGACGAGCGCGAGTCCCTCCTCCCCAAAGCGGTCGGGGACATCGACCAGCGCCGAGCTCCAGGCCGATGCGGCCGAACAGCCCGAATCACACCAGGCGTAGTAGGTCTTCTCGTTCTGCGGCGCGTCGGCGAGGTAGCCCTCATAGAGCGCGATTCGAGGCCGGCCGCTACGGTCTGTTCGCAGGTCGAACCGGCCGCCGCTGCCAATTCCGAAGAGCCCGCCGCCGCTCCAGCTCGAGGCGTCCCCACAGTTGCCCCCACACTCGAAGTAGTAGAGGTCGCCCTCGCTCGTGAAGGCGAAGCGCGGCTTGCCCGGCCCGGCGAAGGCGACCGCGAAGTTGTAGCCCCGCCTGATCGAAAGATCGGTCTGCCGCCAGCCCGCAGCATCGGTGCAGCCCTGGGTGCAGGAGGCGAAGAGGGCCGTGCTCGCGCCTCTATGGACGATGACGGCGCTGCCGCCCGGGTCGATACCGAAATAGCGGTCACCTTCTGGCGAGAGCGCCTCGGTCTGGAATGCTTCGCCAGCCGTCCAGCTCGCCGGCTGCGAGCAGCCCGCCTCGCACCTCGCCAGCCAGAAGGCGCCGTCGCTTCCCAGCCAGTCGTCGGAACGGAACCACGCGACGTGCGGCCTGCCGGCGGCATCGAGGGCCAGGCTCGGGAAGGCTCCGCCGATCCCCGAGAGGCCGATGTCGAACGCGATCCAGGAATCCGCCTCGCCGCAACGCGAGGCGCAGTACGCGTACCGGACCGGGTACTTGCCATCTACCGAGGTGTAGGCCCGGTAGGCGACGTGGACCCCTCCGTCCGCGTCGGTGGCGATGCTCGGCTCCACGAAGTTGCTGCTCAGATCGAGGAAGAACGTGCCGCTGCTGCTGTCGGGACCGGTCACCGAGCCGTCGGGCCCTCCGGTACCCGCGTCCGCCGACGCATCCGCCGGAGTGTTTGAGTCCGGTTCGGCCTCCGAGCCTCGGCAGGCCGTGGCAACCAGCGACAGTACGAGAAGCATCCGAACGTAATGAAGCATCGAGGTCCCTCCTTTGCGCCGCCGGATCCTCCGCCTCGCTGGCCGCGGCAAGCAATCAGCGGGCTGCCACGCGCCTCCTGCGCGCGCGTCGCCCCGGGGGGCATGGTTCCAGGCACGCGCCGCGCAACCACCGAGCAGATGGCACTGCCCGAGCGCTTTCATGTCTTCGCATCATCGCGGAGCCGTGGAGCGAAAGGGACCCGGCGCGGGCAGCTCCCGCGCTCGAGGCCCCTCCGGGCGACCGGCTCGAACCCGCCTACGCGATCTTCACCCTCAGGAACTTTCGCTTGCCGACTTGCAGCAGGTACTCGCCCGGCTCCAGGCTCGCGCGCACGTCATTGGCGCGCTCGCCATTGACGCTCACCCCGCCCTGGACCACCAGGCGGCGCGCCTCGCTGTTCGAGCTCGCCAGGCCAAGGTCGCTCATCACCTTGAGCAGACCGGCCGAGGACATGCCGCCGAGCGCGTAGTGCTTCTCCTCGATCTCCTCCGGAAGCTCGCGCCGGGCGTGAACGCGCTCGAACTCCTCTTCGGCCCTGTCGGCCTCTGCCGCCGAGTGGAAGCGCGTCACCATCTCCTTGGCGAAGCGCACCTTCGCGGCCTTCGGGTGCAGCTTGCCGGCAGCGACCGACGCCTTGATGTCCGCAATCTCCTGGGTCGAGAGCGACGAGAGCAGCTCGTAGTAGCGCCACATCAAGTCGTCGGTGACCGACATCAGCTTGCCGAACATGGTCCCGGGCGGCTCGTCGATTCCAACGTAGTTGTCCAGGGACTTGGACATCTTGTCGCCGACGATCTTCCCCTCGACGAGCTTCGCGTCGAGCCCCTCGAGGATCGGGCCGGTGAGCACGACCTGCGGCACCTTGCCGTAGTCCTTCATCAGATCGCGGCCGACGAGCAGGTTGAAGAGCTGATCCGAGCCGCCGAGCTCGGCGTCGACGTCGAGCGCGACCGAGTCGTAGCCCTGAAGCAGCGGATAGAGGAACTCGTGGATGGCGATTGAGCGACCCTCGCGGTAGCGCTTCTTGAAGTCGTCGCGCTCGAGCATGCGAGCGACCGGGTAGCGCGCCGCGAGGCGGATGAGGTCCGGGCCAGACATCTTGCCGAGCCATTCGCTGTTGAAGCGCACCTCGGTGCGCTCCGGGTCGAGGATCTTGAAGACCTGGCGCTTGTAGGTCTCGGCGTTGGCCGCGACCTGCTCGAGCGTCAGGGGCGGGCGCGTCGCGTTCTTGCCTGTCGGATCGCCGATCATCCCGGTGAAGTCGCCGATGAGGAACACGACCTTGTGCCCGAAGTCCTGGAAGCGCTTCATGCGGAAAAGGAGGACCGTGTGGCCGAGGTGCAGGTCCGGCGCGGTCGGATCGAAGCCAGCCTTGATCGTCAGCGGCGTCTCGGTCTCGTAGGACTTCTTGAGCTTGTCCTTGAGCTCCTGGGCGACGTGGATGTCCACCGCGGCGCGGGTGACCTCATGGAACTGCTCTTCAGGGGTAACGGTACGCAGAAGCGAAGCCATGGCTCTCAGCTTTCCTCGTCACCGGGCGCGCGAAGGGCCCGGGGCAGGTTGCACGGCGGGGCACGATACACGACCGGGACGGCGCTGGCACAGCAAGCGACGGGCGGTCGCCGTCGGTCGCCACCGAACGACACCCACGGCGCTCACTGCTGCCCGAGCCGAGCGGTTGCAGGCGAAAGCTCGGGAGTTGGCTGGGGCATCTCTCGCCCCTTGCCCCCGTGACTCGAGGCCTCGAAGCGCGAGAGCCGTTGCAGCGAGTCAGTCTTCCCCGGGCCAAAGCCGGCTTGAGCAGGCCTCTCGTGCTGAGGTCCTCTGCTCTCGACTCTCGAACGTCGACTCTCGACCGTCGATCAGGTGCACGTCTTGGTCGAATCGACCTCGGCCTTGTCGGCCTCTGCAGCGGGCGCCGGCTTGGGCTCGGGCTCGGCCTTGTCGGCCTCTGCAGGGGACGCCGGCTCGGTCTTGGACTTGCTCTCGGGCTCGGCTCCGGACTCGGACTCAGTCCCAGGCTCGGCCACCAAACCTGCGACAGCCGCTGTGTCCCCGGCCGGCTCTGAAGCTTCGACGGCCTTCTTCACCGCCGTGAAATCGATCTTCGAGAGGGGCCCGCCGGCGACGACGGGCTCGGGCACCTTGGCCGCAGCAGGCTCACGGCGCGCCCTCTTCTGGCCCCGCCCGAGCGCCCATCCGCACAGAAAGCCCGCCGCTATCGTGCTTCCGATAAGCAGGACGAGCTGGGCCGGAGCGAGCGCGTATTCGGCGGTGCCAGTGACCAGCTCCACGGCAACGGGAAAGACCTGCGCGCCGACGACCATCGACCACGCGAGGACCCAGCGCGGGCCTTCGAGATAGAGCCCGGCGACGTAGGCGATGAGCGGCGCGATGACGAGCACCGGCAGCTCGCGCATCAGCGCGGCCGCGGCATAGCGAACGAGCCCCGATTCGACAGAGGCCAGCGTGCCGTAGAGCACAACCGACAGCCTGGAGCTGATGAGGATCCCCAGCAGGAACGCGGCAACACCGAGCGAAAACCCGAGCTGCAGGTTTCGCATCGATTTCTTCAGGGGCGAAGGCGGCTTCTTCGTCTGGATCACGCGGCGGAGTATAGCGCGCGGACCGTCAAGTCGCGTGCTCTCCCTCGTAGAAGACCTTCACCAGGCAGAGCCCGTGCGCCGGCGCGGTCACCCCCGCCTCGCCGCGATCGCCGCAGGCGAGCACCTCGGCGACCGATTCGACGGCGCGCCGCCCGAGCCCCACCTCGACGAGCGTGCCGACGATGTTGCGCACCATGTGCTTGAGGAAGGCCGTCGCCTCGATCTCCACGGTGACGATCTCGTCGGCGCGCTGCACCGCGAGCCGGCGCACCTGGCGCACGGTGGTGGCCGCTTCGCAGTCACTCGCGCGAAAGGCGCTGAAATCGTGCCGCCCGAGGAGGGCTGCGCCGGCGCGCCGCATCGCCTCGCAGTCGAGCGGACGAAAGATCTCCCACGCGAAGCGGCGCTCGAGCGGCGCGCGGCAGGGGCGGTTGACGATCCGGTACCGGTAGATCTTTCCCCGCGCCGAGCGGCGCGCATCGAAGCTCTCGCCGACCTCCTCGGCCTTGACCACCGCGATGTCGCGCGGCAGCAGCCCGCTGGCCCCGGCGACGAAGGCCTTGAGCGGGACCGTCCTTTCAGTGCCGAAGCTCGCCACCTGCGCGAGCGCATGGACGCCGGCGTCGGTGCGGCCCGAGCCCGTCACCTTCACCGGTTCTTTCAGGATGGTCCCCAGCGCCTTCTCGAGCTCGCCCTGGATGGAGCGGCCATTCGGCTGCACCTGCCAGCCGACGTAGTCGGTCCCGTCGTACTCGAGCGTGAGCTTGATCTTGCGCATCCCCGGTTCCCTCTTCCGAGCGGGCGGCCGGCGCCTGGCGCGGCCGGTCGGATGGTAGGTTTGGACGAAGCGGCCCACCCTACTCAATTGGTTTGCGGAGCGCTCATGGTGAGGTCCTGGGCTCACCGGAAGCACCTTGGGCGCGGCTTTGCGCAGTCGAGTTGGCGCCCCTCCCGGACGGCTCCCGCTCTGCGAGCATTGCGAGGCCCGACGGGCCGTTCCTCGCTCGTCTGTGGAAGCCGGACGGCGCGCGGGTAGCAGCCGTCTTCGTCGGCCCCTCCGATTACCACCCGGTCTTCGCGCACCTCGGCAAACACCTGATGCAGCTCGGGATCGCGAGCCTGGTGGTCGCGGCGAACCCACCGGCCGCCGAGCCGTCGCTTCGAGCGGCGGGGAGCCTGCTCTGGCTGCGCGGGGTCGGCAGGCCTGTGCTCGCGGGGGCCGGCCCCTGCGCGATGAGCGCCCTCGCCTGTGCCCGGCAGCTCGACGCCGAGGCGGTCGCGCTCTTCTCCTCTTTCCGAGTCGAGCGACCCCGAGCTCTTCGAGTTCCCCGCGCGGCAGCCACTCTGCGCGAGGTCGCCTCGGACCTGGCAGCGGCGTGTGTGCCGCGGCTCGCCCACGCGCTCGGCCATCCGCTGGAGCCCGCAAAACCGCACGCTGCCGCGCCGCGCGCTGATAGCCGTATTCTTTGACGGTTTGGCCTCTTCGTCCTAGTCTCGACAGCCGATGGCAGGGGTGGTCCAGCTCGTTCCTATCGGAACCGCGTCTCGTGCGCTCTTCAGAGAGCTCGCCGAGCCGCTCGCGGTCACCCTTGGCGTCGAGACGGTGGTCGGCAGCTCGCTTGCCGACCCGAAGTACGCCTTCAACAAGGACCGCAACCAGTACCACTCCAGCGCAATCCTGCGGCGACTGGCGGCGATGCGGGCGAAGAAGCAGATCGGCGTCCTCGGCCTGACCGAGATCGATCTCTTCGTGCCGGAGCTCGACTTCGTCTTCGGCGAATCCGACCGGGAGAGCGGTGCCTCGCTCCTCTCTCTGACGCGCTTGCGGCCAGAGTTCTACGGCGAGCCGCAGGACATGGACCGGGTGCGCGCCCGCGGTCGGGTCGAGCTGCTCCACGAGGTCGGGCACCTGCTCGGCCTGTCGCACTGCGAAGACGCCAGGTGCCCGATGTTCGCGGCGATTCTGGCCGCCGACACCGACCGCAAGACCCGGGCGCTTTGCAGCAACTGCCGCGCCGAGCTTGCCCGCCTGTCCCGCGGGCGTTAGGGCGGCTCGCCTGCTCGGGAATACTTCGGAGCACCAAGTATTCCCTCGAGTAGCGCCCTCTTGCGCCCTCGCATCTGCTGACTAGGATGGCCGTCGTTTTCCCGCGCCCCTCCAAGACCAGAGCACTGCGGAATGCGCATCCCGGTTCTTCTCTTCCACGACGTCCTCTGTGCCTACTGCACCGTCGCCTCGGCCCGCCTCTCCGCGCTCGAGCAGGAGTTCGCTGACACGCTGCACGTCACGCCCCGCCCGTACCCTTTGCGGCCTCTCGAGGCGCGCCCGAGCGACAAGGAGCTCAAGCGCCTCGCGCGCCACGTGCGCTCGGTGGCGAAGTTGCCCGAGGGGGCGGGCTACAGCTCCTCGGTCTGGATCGGCGGCGATCCCCCCTGCTCCTCGACCCCGCCGCTGGTGGCGCTCGAGGCGGCGCTGCTGCAGGGCGAAGAGGCCCAGCGCAGGATGCTCGAGCGGCTGCGCGCGGTCGCTTTCCGCGGCGGGATGAACATCGCGCGCCGCGACGTCATCCTCGAGGTCGCCGGCGCGGTCGGCCTGGACATGCCCCGCTTCGTGACCGCCTTCGACTCCCAGGCCGCGACCCGCGCCGTCGAGCTCGCCCACCGCAGCGCAATAGCCCACGGGGTCCAGGCGCTGCCCGCGGTGGTCTTCGGCGACGAGTGGCTGATCACCGGCGTGCGCGAAGTCGGCGAATACCGCGACGCGCTCCTCCGGTGGCTCGGGCGCTACACCAGTCAGCCCGTGCGCGTCGTCCACTGACTTTAACCGGGGAGACGACCGCGGGGTCGTTCTGGTGTAAACCAGACGCGACGGGAGGCAACATGGCCGGCGGCGGGTGAATCCGCCCGAGAAGCTCCCCGTCGAAAGCGCGGCAGCGATTCGAGCCGTAGCGCCACACCCCAGGGAGACGCCCATGCGGTCCTTGAACCGATTACTCCTGGCTGCAGTGATGCTCTCGGGCCTTGGAGCCTGTGTCCACACGGTCGACAGGAGACCGGTCGTCTACGAAACCCCGCCGCCTGAGCCGCAGCAGATCATCGTCCAGACGAGCCCGACCTACCGGTACTGGGGCGCGCACCTCATCCCCGACGCGTGGGGCGGAGGCTGGTGCCTCATCGAAGGGGTCCACGACCACGACTACGCGCCGGTCTACCCGGAGCACTACCGCTACGAGAGCGGGGTCTACTACTACAGCGCTCCCGTCGTCGTGACCTACTGGGACGTGCACCCCGACCCCTACGGCGGCTGGTGCTACCTGCACGGCTCGCACACGCACAACTACCACCCACCGCGCCACCACCACGCGCACTTCCAGTGGGACCGGAACACCCACCGCTACACGTATACGCACGAGGCGAGACCCGCCGGTTCTCGCCCGGCCCAAGGCCACGACGCAGGCCCTTCGTATCCGCGCCCGGGTTCAGGCTCGGCATCCGGGCCCTCGTACCCGCAGCCCGGCTCGGGCAGCGGCCCCTCGTATCCGCAGCCCGGCTCCGGCAGTGGCCCCTCGGGCCCGACCCCGGGGACCGCGCCCCCCGGCGGCCCCACCCCCGGGACCATGACCCCTGGCACCGGCCCGACTCCCGGAACTGTCCGCCCTCCAGCCAAGTTCGAGCAGTCCGACTTCGAGCGCCCCGGGCGCCCGCCGCACGCTGCCCAGGGCAAGCCGGGCGACATCGACCTCGGCGACGCGCGTCCGGGCCCCTTGACCCCGCCAGAGACCGACTCCCAGCCTCCGCCTTCGACGACGCGGCCTGGCTTCGACCCGCGCCCCGGCTTCGGCAACGGCCCGGGCACGGTGACCCCACCGCCGGGCGGGTTCCAGCGCCCGCCGCGGCCTCCGCCCTCTCACACCCGCCCTGAGTTCGAGCGGCCCGAACCGCCCTCCGGTCCGGCAAACCCGCCGGCGGGCACCTTCAATCGCCCCGGTCTGGACCCGACGGACAACAAGCCCGACAGCAAGCCGGACTTCAATCGCCCCGGCCGCCCCGATTTCAAGCCCGAGCGGCCCAGCACCGGCAACCCCGGCTTCAACCGGCCGCCCTCTTTCGACAGGCCCGATCCCCGCCCCTCGACGGGAGGCACCACCACGCGCCCGAAGCCGAACACGGGGACCGACCGCCCCTTCGGCAGCGGCCCGAGCGTCGACCGCCCGTCCCGCCCGCAGACCGGTCCGGCGACCGACCTGCGCCGGCCGCCCGTCAGGGACGATTCGACCTTCCGCCCGCCGCCTCCTGGCCCGCCGCCCTACCGGCCTCCGGCTGGCACCAAGAGCAAGGAAGTCGAGGAAGACGACCGCACCCCGAGCGTCAGGCCCCAGGCGAGACCCACCAGAGGCCGAAGCATTCGGTAGCCCGAGAGCACCGAGGCGAAATGAGTACGGGCGAGCCTTCTCATGCGGAGGGCTCGCCCGTTTTGCGTTTGCCGTGTGACCCGGAGCGCGGTCCCTTTCGGGTCTGCCCATCGGGTGTTGGAGCGCCCCCCGGAATCCCCCCGCGAGCGGACCACCGGGAGTTCGGCCCCCCAAACTGGGGCAGCAGGCCGTCCGAAGAAGCCCATTGAAGGCTCGCCAATCGGCGAAGGAGCGCGCGTCAAGGCGCGGGATCCTCACTCGACGCGGCGAGGGGGCGCTTCACGCGTCGCGGGATCCTCACTCGACACGGCGAGACAGCACTTCACGCGTCGCGGGATCCTCACTCGACACGGCGAGGCGGCACTTCACGCGTCGCGGGATCCTCGCTCGACGCGGCGAGGGGGCGCTTCACGCGTCGCGGGATCCTCACTCGACGCGGCGAGGGGGCGCTTCACCCGTCGCGGGATCCTCACTCGACGCGGCGAGGGGGCACTTCACGCGTCGCGGGATCCTCACCTCCGGCGCATCGACCCCGCTTCACGCGGTTCGACGAGCCCTGTCCTGGCCGAAGAGACCTTCGGGGCGCCTCGCCTGGACCCTGCCGCGCGGGCCCGCGCGCGGATCCGAGCCCCTCGTCGCCGAGGTGCCTCGGGCTGCGAGCGGCCGCCTGCCCCCCCTCGACGCGCGCCTCAAAGAGTCCCGCGCACCGGCCCGCGGCCGGACACCTCGCGGCTGGAGACGAGCGAGAAGGCGAAGAGCGCCACCGCGACGAGCGCGTTGTTCCAGGCGGTGGCCACCGACCTCCCGGGCAGCAGCCAGACCGAGGCGAAGAGCCAGAGCGCCAAAGCGGTGTTCAGGTAGCGGGCGACAGGAAAGGCCATCGCCACCACGCTGAAGGCGACGGCGAGCACGCCCACGATCCACGTGTTGCTGAACTGGCCGGCCGTATGCGGCCAGAGGAAGGTCGAGACGAACAGCCAGAGGCCCAGAAACATCGTCGCCACTCGAGCAGACATCCCCTCCTCCTCGCCGTCGGCCGTCCGGGGCCAACCCGACCGCCCGCCGCCCGCTCGATGCCCTACCTCTTGGCCACGCGCCGAAAGCGGCCGAGCGCGACCAGCGGGAAGTAGACCCGGTACATGTCGTAGCGAAGGTAGAAGGCCCTCGGAAAACCGGTGCCGGTGTGGGCCTGCTCTTTCCAGTCGCCCTCGGGGCTCTGCGTGCCGAGCAGATAGCCGACGCCCGCCTGCGCGGCCGGGGTCGCCCGCCCGTGCGCGGCGATCAGCCCGTTGAGCGCCCAGGCGGTCTGCGAGGCGGTGCTCTCGCCGCGCCCGCGCGCGTGCGGATCGGCGTAGCTGCGGCAGCTCTCGCCCCAGCCCCCGTCGTCGTTCTGGTGCCTCTCGAGCCAGGCGAGCGCCCGCTGTACGTAGGTCTGGCCCCGCGCCGCGTCTGCCGCCGCCAGTCCCACGACCGCGAGTCCGGTGCCGTAGAGGTAGTTGACGCCCCAGCGGCCGTACCAGGCGCCGTCGGGCTCCTGCGTCCGGCGCAGATAGGCCAGCGCGTCGTGCAGCGCCGGGCCGGTGTGGCCCAGCTCCCCGAGCAGCTCGAGCACGTGGCCGGTGACGTCGGCGCAGGTCGGGTCGAGCGGGGTCATGAAGTCGGCGAACGGCAGGTGCGTGAGCAGCTCGCGGTTGTTGTCCTTGTCGAACGCCGCCCAGCCTCCGTCGCGGCACTGCATGCTCAGGACCCAGCTCGTCGCCCGGCGGACCGCCCGCCCCTTGGCCTCCTCGCCGGCCGCGTCGAGCCGCACCCGCCGCAGCGCCCGGGCGACCACCGCCGTGTCGTCGAGGTCCGGGTAGAGGTCGTTCTCGTGCTCGAACGACCAGCAGCCCGGCTCGGCGTGCCGGTTCTTCACCCGCCAGTCGCCGCCGACGCGGATCTCCTGGTCGAGCAGCCAGCGGGCCGCCTTGCACAGCGCGGGGTGGTCGGCCGGCAGCCCCGACTCGCTCAGCGCGAGGACGCTCCAGGCGGTGTCCCAGACCGGCGAGGTGGCCGGCTGCAGGTGCAGGCGCCGCTCGTCCTCGAGCAGGAAGCCCTCGATGCCCTTGAGCCCGCGGGCGACCGCGTGGTGGCTGTTCGAGTACCCCAGGCTCTTGAGCGCGACGAGCGAGTAGAGCCAGGGCAGCATGATCCCGCCCCAGCTCCCGTCGGCCTCCTGGTGCTCGAGGATCCAGCGCTCGGTGCGCTGCAGCGCGAGCTTGCGCATCGGCTTGAGGGGCAGCCTCTCCCAGGCCTTCAGCAGCGCGTCGGCGCCCAGAAAGAAGCTCTTCCAGCTCACCAACTCGTCCGACTCGCCCACCCGGCAGCGCGCGCGCTCGCCCGGGTCGGCCCACAGCTCGCGGAGGTGCGCCGAGGCGGGCAGGTGGCACAGCGGCCGCTGCGTGAGCACCACGCTCAGCGCCACGATGGTCGCGCGCGACCAGCTCGAGAACTCGTAGATGTTCAAGGCGAAGCTCTCGGGCAGCAGCACCAGCTCCGGCGGCACCGTCGGGGTTGCGGCCCACGGGTACTGGTCGAAGAGCGCCAGCCAGATCTTGGTGATCACGTTGGCGCGGGCGATGCCGCCCAGCCCGACGATCACCTCGCGGGCCCGCTTCATCCGCGGGTCGGCCCCGGCGATCCCCGCCATCTTGAGCGCGAGGTAGGCCTGCAGGCCGACGTTCAGATCGGCCGGGCCGCCGTGATAGAGCGCCCAGGAGCCGTCGGAGCGCTGCTGGCCGAAGACCGCCTCGACCACCTTGCGCTCTCGGGCCGGGTCGACCGCGCCGGTCATCAGGTGCATCAGCGGGACGTAGCCCGCCGGCACGCTCGCGTCCGCGTAGAGCTCGCCGGCCCAGTAGCCGTCGGGATGCTGGCGGCGCAGCAGGTACTGCTGGGCGCGCTCGACACAGCGCTCGAGCTGCTCGGCGCAGACGTCCGGGGCCGGCCGCGAGAGGGCCAGCTCGTTGCTTGCCGCGAGGGTGCCGCCCACCGCTCCCTTGGTCTCCATGCCCGCCCCCCTGCCCTTCTTCAGCTTGCGTACCCGTTGTCGCGAAACCACCTGACCGCCTTCTCGAAGGCGAGCTCGACCGGCGTCTGCGGCATGCCCAGCTCGCGCACCGCCTTCGAGCAGTCGAAGTACCGGGTCTTGAGCGCCGCCTTGACGCCGGCCAAAGGGATGCGCGGCGGCCGGCCCAGCCGCGCGGCGAGCCGCTCGTCGAGGTGCGCGGCCCCCAGCGCGAGCCACAGCGGCAGGCGCAGCGACGGGGCCCGCAGCCCGGAGATGCGCTCGAGGATCTGCAGCGCCTGGCGCAGGCTGAGGTTCTCGTGGCCCAGCAGGTAGCGCTCGCCCACCCTTCCGCGCTCGAGCGCGAGGACGTGGCCCTCGGCGACGTCCTCGACGTCGACGAAGTTCATCCCGGTCTCGACGTAGGCCGGCAGGCGCCGGCGCAAGAAGTCGACGACGATCCGGCCGGTGGGGGTCGGCTTGAGGTCCCCGGCGCCGATCGGGGTCGTCGGGTTGACGATGACCACCGGCAGGCCCGACTCGGCCGCCTTGCGCGCGAGCCGCTCGGCGATGAGCTTGGACTTCTTGTAGTCGCCGGGGAGTTGGTCGGAGCTGTTGTCGCCCACCTCGCTGCCAAGGCAGCCGTTGCGGGCAATGGCGATGGTCGACTCGCTGCTCGTGTGGACGACCCTGCGCACGCCCTGCTCGCGGGCCGCCTCGAGCAGGTTCTCGGTCCCCCCGACGTTGCTCTCGTAGATCGCCGCGGGGTCGCGGCTCCAGAGCGTGTAGGCCGCCCCGACGTGCAGGACGGCCTCGCAGCCGCGCATCGCCTGGCGCAGCGAGCCGCGGTCGCGCAGATCGCCCAAGGCCACCTCCAGGCTGAGCCCCTCGAGCCCGCGCCTGTCGCTGCCCGCACGGACGAGGGCCCGCACCTCGTAGCCGTGGCGCAGCAGCGCGCGGACGACGTTGCCCCCGATGAACCCGGTCGCGCCGGTGACGAGCGCCTTCATCCTCTTCTTCCCCCTCACAGCCTCGCGACCAGGGCCCCGACGAAGGCGGCGAGCGCGTGTGCGGCGGCCCTGGCGTTGAGCCCCAGCCGCGGCAGGCGCGCCAGCTCGCACGGATGAGTCGCGAAGCGCACGAGCGCCCTTGCCCAGCTCAGCTCGCCCGCGGGCCCGAGCACCCGTTCGAGCCGGGGCATCGGCCCGCCCAGCGGGTCGGAGATGGCCCGGACGGCGATGAACGGCACCCGGTGCTCGCAGGCGAGCCGGGCGATCCAGTAGCTCTCCATGTCGACCGCCTGCGCCCGGTAGGCCTGGCCCAGCGCGAGCTTCTCGCTCGAGCGGGTGACGAGCCTGGCGACCGTCACGCTGTTGCCCAGGCGCACCTGCAGCGACTCGGCGCTCGAGGCCCGCGCGGCCAGCGAGAGAAACCCCGGGTCCGGCCGGCAGCAGCCGCCCGGCGCGCTCTCGCAGTGCAGGCGCAGGCACAGGACGAGCTCTCCCGGACGAAGCGCGGGCGAGAGCCCACCGGCAAAGCCGAGCGCCACGACGAGCCGGACCGGATGGCGCCGCAGCAGAAAGCCGGTCGCCCGCTCCGCGTTGTCGCGCCCGACGCCGGTCTGGGCGACGAAGAGCTCTTCGCCTCCGAGCCGACCCTTGTACAGGCGCATGCCGCGGGCGGCGGGGATGGACCTCAGGCCGAACTGCCGGCGAAGCTCGCCGACCTCCTCGTTGAGCGCTCCGACAAGACCGATCACGCCGTCGACCGTTCCCCTCAGCGCGTCAGCGCGAACCAGCGCACCGTGCGCACGATGTCCTGCCAGCTCTTGAGCGTCGCCTCCACCGCGCTCGCCTCGAAGCCCGAGTGCACCATGCAGTTGGCGCAGCGCGGGTCGCGGCCGACGCCATAGCGCTCCCAGGGCGTCTCGTTCATCAGCGCCTCGAAGGAGTCCTTGTAGCCGTCGCTGATGAGGTAGCAGGGGCTCTTCCAGCCCTTCGGGTTGCGGGTCGGCGTGCTCCACGGCGTGCACTGCAGGCCGCGCTGGCCGGCCAGAAACTGGCGGTAGACGGGCGTGTTGTAGAAGCGAAAGCGCCCCGCGTCCTGGTTGAGCCGCGAGAAGAGCGACTCGACCTCGCTGCGCGCGAGGAAGAGGCCCTCCTCGACCGCCTCGTAGCTGAAGCCCGGGGCGACCATCATCCCGTCGACCCCGAGCCCGTCGAGCAGCTCGAACAGCTCGCGGACCTCGCGCGGGTCGCTGCCTTTGAAGACGGTGGTGTTGGTGCGCACCTGGAAGCCGGCGCGCTTGGCGGCCTGGATGGAGGCGACGGCCTGCTCGAAGACGCCCTGGCGCCCGACGATGCGGTCGTGCTTCTCGGCGAGCCCGTCGAGGTGGACGACGAAGCCGAGGTAGGGGCTCGGCTTGAACTTGTGCAGCGAGCGCTCGAGCAGGATGCCGTTGGTGCACAGGTTGATGAAGCGCCTCTGCCCCTCGAGGCCGCGGACGATCTCGCCGATCTCCGGGTGCAGCAGGGGCTCGCCGCCGGTCACGCTGACCACCGGGGCGCCGGCCTCGCGCGCCGCGGCCAGGCAGTCCTCGGCCGTCAGCATCCGGAAGCCGATCTCCCGCGCCTCGCGCACCCGGCCGCAGCCGGCGCACGAGAGGTTGCAGTGGAACAGTGGCTCGAGCATCAGCACCAGCGGGTAGCGCCGCCGCCCCTGCAAGCCGTTGAGCGCGATGTGGCGGGTCAGCGAGAGGCAGAGCCTCAGGGGAAAGATCATCGAGCGTCGCCCGCCACCTTGCCGCCCGCCACCCTTGGCGAGCGGCCAGCCTGCCTAGTTGGAGGCCGCCCGCGCGGCCTGCCGCACGATGTACGGCACGGCGAAATTGAGATTGGCCACTGGCGCCAGGGCCAACAAGGCAGCGAGCGAGCGGGGCCGCTCACCAGCGCAGGCCGCGCCGGGGAGCTCTTCGAGGATGCGCGCTCGCATGCCGACCAGGCGTGGAAGGGCTGGCCCGCGGGCAGCGCAGGCGCTCGCTCCACTCAAAGCGCAAGGGCCACCGAGAGCGGGCCGCGAGCAGCGCCCGAGGCAGCCGCTCACCCGCCCGAGCCGCCGAGCTCGGCGACAGCCGAGCTGCGACTGCGCCACCGACCGAAGCTGAACCCCGCGGCGAGCCCCAGGCCCTTGAGCCCGGTGGTCAGCGAGATCGCCCACCAGACCGCGCTGACGCCCGCCTCCAGGTAGACCGCGAAGAGCCAAGCGAGCGGGATGCGCAGCAGCGTGAGCGGCGTCGCGACGAGGAAGGCCAGCTTCGAGTCGCCGACCGCGCCGAGCGCCTCCTGGAAGATCACCTCCCAGCCCATCAGCACCTCGAACAGCGCGATGACGAAGAGGTAGCGCGCCCCTTCGGCGATGACCTCGGGGTCGGCGATGAACAGCCCGATGATCTGCCCGCCGAACAGCAGGTAGGCGAGGCTCACGGCCGCGAGGAACGCGGAGAGCCAGAGGTTGACGTGCCAGACCGCGCGCACCGCCTCGCGCGCGCGGTTCGCGCCGAGCAACTGTCCGCCCAGGGCCGCGGCGGCCACGCCGAAGCCGACGCAGGCGTACCAGGCGACGCCCTCGATGCGGTGGACGATGCCGAGCGTGGCGACCGGCACGGCGCCGTAGACCGAGAGGATCCTGATGAGCACGAGGTAGACGCCGGCGAAGACCGTGCCGTTGGCGGCGATGGGAAACCCGATGCCGAAGACCCGGCCCATCAGCCGCAGCATCGCGCGGGAGCGAATCCTCACGCGCAGGTCGAGCAGGCCGCGCCGGCGCAGCAGGACGAGGACGCCGACGCTGAAGAACAGCTTGCTCACCGCGGTGGCGAGCCCCGCCCCGAAGAGCCCGAGCGCGGGGAGCGGTCCCAGCCCGAAGATGAAGAGCGGGTCGAGCAGGCCGTTGAGCACGAGCGCCGCCGCGAGGAGCCAGGCCGGGGTCTTGGCGTCGCCGGTCGCATGGAAGGCCGATACGCCGACCATGCCCAGCAAGTAGAACCCCATGCCCCACAGGAAGGGCCGCAGGTAGTCCGAAGCGCCGGCGACGACGGGCGCCTCGAGGCCCATCGCGCCGAAGATCGACGCGTTCAGGAAGTAGAGCGGCACGAGCACGACGAGCGCCACGACCGCGTGCAGCAGCAGCGCCGCCATCACCGCGCGGCGACCAAGGCCCGAATCCCCCGCGCCGACGGCCTGCGCGACGATCGCCTGCCCGCCGACCTGGCCGACCGCGCCGACCGAGTAGAGCATCCAGGTGATGACGCTCGCCGCCGACAACGCGGCCATCGCCTGCGCGCCGAGGCGGCCGACCCAGAAGGCGTCGACGAGGCCGAAGACGGTGTTGAGCATGAAGCTCGCGGTCGCCGGCAGCGCGACCTCGACCAGGACGCGCGGGATCGTCATCGCGAGCAGACTCGCGCGCTCGGGCTTCTCGGCAGGCAGGGCGTCGGAGACAGTGTGGTTCATCGAGGCAGGCCGAGGCATTGGCGACGGCCCGTGTCCCTACCGCAAAGGTCGATGGGCGGGAAGCCAACCCTTGAGGTTCGTTGCACCGGGCCACGATTTCGGAGGCGCCGGCCTTGGTGCCGGCCTTTTGCGGCGCGGCGATCCTCCGGACCGCCAGGACGAAGGCTGGCGCTCCGAGCCTTCGAATCGCGGCGGCGCAGCGTTCCCCTCCCCGGAGATTCGCACGGCAGGCGCGCCGGTGGCGGGCCTGCGCGACCCGGCGCAGCTCAGACATCGCTCTTCAGGCGAGGCGGCAGGCCGCGGGCGACGGGCTACGGCGTCCCGCCGAAGCTGCACTCCCCTGCGGCAGGAACGGTCAGGTACGCAGACCCGCTCAAACCCACGCTGACGTCGATCTCGTAGACGTTCCAGGCGCCGCCCGCATCGGAGGCAAAGCCGAGCCGGTCGTTGCCGATCCAGGTCGGGAAGGCGTCGTTGCCGTCGGTGCTGGTGATCTGCAGGAGCGAGGTCGGGGCGCCCGACTCGTCGATCACGAAGATGCGCTTTGCGCCGTCCTTGCGCATTTCGAAGGCGATCATCGACCCGTCCGGCGAGACCACGGCCCTGTCGCCCAGGTCGCCCAAGCCCGCGACCCTGCTCGCACGCACCCCGGCCGAGAGCTCGACCTTGACCATCTCGTCGTGCCTGAGCGCATCGGCGCCCGAGAGCACAAGAACGCTCTTGCCGTCCGGGTAGAAGCTGGGCGAAGCGTCCCTCGAGCTGGAGGCCAGAGTCTGCTCGTTGGCGCCGTCGAGATCGACCGTCGCCAGCGAGGCGGTGCCGTCGGAAAACCTGGAGATGAAGGCGACGACGCTCCCGGTCGGCGATAGGGCCGGGTGCGCGACCTGCCGATCGCCAGAGGCCGGGACGATCTCGCTCTCGTCGCCGCCCGCGGGCGAGACGCGGCGCAGACTGGTCAGCCCTTCGGAGTCGGTGTGCACGAAGACGACCACCCGACCGTCGACCGAGACCGCTGGCTGGCTATTGGCACCGCTGTCGGTCAGCCGCTTGGCCGCCTGGTAGTCCGCCTTGTCGGCGACGTGAACTTCCCCGTCGCGCACGAACGCGTACCCCGCCGAGAACCTCACGTTCTGCCCGTCGCCGGGGCCACCGAGGTCGAGCTCCCCACAGCCGGAGGTGGCCATCTGGAGAAGCAGCACGAGCGCGATAGTCGAGCGGGTGGTCATGGTGTCCTCGCTGTTATCAAGGGCCGGCCGTCACTGTAGGGCTGGGAAAACGAGCGCGTCAACGCGCGCAGACGCGCTCTCGAGTCCACGAGCAGAGCTCTTGTTCAGACGACCCGGCGCTTGCAGAAGCCCGCCTTGTGAGCGAGCGCGAGCTGCGCGGCATGGCGGATGATCTTGCCGGCGACGTCGAGGCGGGTCGCCCCCTCTATCCCCTCGAAGCCCGGGCTCGAATTGACCTCGAGCACCATCGGCCCGCGGTTCGACTCGAGCATGTCCACCCCGGCCACCTCGAGGCCGATGATGCGCGCGGCGCGCACCGCGGTCGCGGTCAGCTCCTCCGAGAGGTCGATGGGCACGCCCTCGCCGCCGCGGTGGATGTTGGAGCGAAACTCGCCCGCCTTCGCCTGCCTGCGCATCGCAGCGACGACCCGGTCGCCGACGACGAAGGCGCGGATGTCCTTGCCCTCCGACTCCTGGATGAACTGCTGGAGCAGGATGTCGTGGCCAAGGTCCCAGAAGGTGTTGAGCAGCGTCTCCACCTCGTCGAAGGTGCGGGCGATCATCACCCCGATGCCCTGGGTGCCCTGGATGAGCTTGACGATGACCGGCAAGCCTCCGACCTGCTCGACGAGGGGCCCGATATCGGTGCGCCGGTGGGCCATCAGCGTCGTGGGGATGCCCACGCCGCGGCGCCCCAACAACTGCAGGCAGCGCAGCTTGTCGCGGCTGCTGGCGATGGCGTTCGCGTCGTTGAGGACCGGCACCTCCATCATCTCGAGCTGACTGACGACCGCGAGCCCGTAGCTGGTTATCGAGGCCCCGATACGTGGCACGACCACGTCCAGAGGCGGCACCGGCTCGGTGCCATAGCGCAGCACGGGCCTGCCGCTCTCGACCACCACGTTGCAGCGCAGGGTGTCGAGCACGAGCGGCCGGTAACCGAGCAGCTTGGCAGCCTGAACGAGCCGGCGGGTCGAGTAGAGCGTCTTCTTGCGCGAGAGGACGCAGACCACCAGCGGCGAGGGGCGCCGGCGTCGCGAGACAGGGATCTTCTTCTTGGCAACGGCCACTTCCGACGCCTCCGGCGCAACGGCGCACGATAGCAACTGCCCACCTCGCACACCAACCGGACGCGGCGGCCGCGATTTTCTGAAGGCTGCCTTCGCGCGGGCGCGACTCGAGGCTCCCCCCCGCTCACCCTGAGCGTAGCCCCCGACGCGCCAGCGGCGGGGGCGG